>ENA-OQBL01000841-OQBL01000841.1-human-gut-metagenome-genome-assembly--contig:-NODE-841-length-14076-cov-2.847158_pt1 | contig 14076 bp, 23 predicted proteins | sample MGYA00242747_ERZ504553 | MGnify/ENA primary metagenome ERZ504553 (study PRJEB26092, sample SAMD00036240) | human gut metagenome | host: Homo sapiens | study: EMG produced TPA metagenomics assembly of...
ATCTTCTACTTTTAGCGGATTTTCACAGTGCAATACACCCGCACAACTGAGAAGATGGTAAATCTTTACAGCCCCAATATCAACAAAATTTAAAAGCCGGTGGATTTTACTCTTGCACTGTCAAGTCAGCACTGGTACCAGTTTTTCTGCATTATCATATCTTCCCGATGTATCGACCGCTGCACATTCTTCCAATATCTGTCTCACTTTTGAAGCTGCTGCAACACGGGCTTTCTTTCCCTTATCAATCTGCGTAAGTACCTCTGACCACGCATCATGCAACCGATCTAAGTCACCACTCTTTGCATTTTTCCACAGTGTTTCATCGGACTGTAAATTTTCCCAGATAATCTCTAAACTCAGCCACCATATGATGAACATCATGTTCCTTTCCAGATACTCCATAACTTGTGCTTGGATACATATTGAATGCATCCAGGCAATACCCCAACGTTCTCCCGATCTCTGTGTCTTTTTCTCGGATTCACACTTGCTTAATCGAATCATCTGATCCCCTATGTATGCCAGTTCCTCCTGAAACATCTGATCCACAACCTTTTGGTTCCATGTTATAGACGCGTTTTTATTCTGTATCACCCTGTACTGATAAACATTTGCTGATACGGATACTATACATACCGCAATTGTGATTATCAACGCAATTTTTTTCTTCATCTTATCCCTCCCACCAAATGAAAATCTTCCATTTTGATATGCCCTTGCTATCACATAGGATGGTTCATAAAATGCACTACAATTATAATTATCATATTTCCTCTTCCAGTGCATAGTCTTTTATCCAGTCATCTTCTGCTTTTAGCGGATTTTCACAAAATCTGGTAATAGTGTAGCATTTTTCAAACAGAATATCAATCGTTTTCCTCACCTTCACCGCAACACAAATTCCATGTTTCTTTAATTTTAGCCATAAGCGTCTATTTTGTTCGGCAGGAGTGGTGCTATACTCCATCCATAATGAGTATCTTCGAAGCGTGAGTCTGTCAATTCTGCAATTGCTGCCGCTGACACATAATATGCTCCATCGATCTTATAACATGGAATTCCCACTACTTTACCGTCCCACACAATGCTGGTAGCAGGCACTGTCACTTTATGATTTTTGCCGTTGCCTTTCTTCAAAGTCACGGCTTCCCCCTTATATGACGTCATACTGTCAATAATAATTGCATCATTGGGCAGTCTGACTCAGTTCCTCAATCCGCTTTTTATGGTAGTTGACAGATGTCTCACCCGGATAAAAATAGACTTTTGCTGTCTGGGTGTGAACCACAGCATGAGCCTTGACCCCATAGTTTTTAAGGCTTTGTGGCATCTCACGGGGCACCCATTCTTTCGGGATCGCGCGTCCATAGGTCGCATATACTTTCCCCTTCGTGTTTTCCCTCACTGCCGTACAGATATTTCGACAGAACTTTCATGTCTAACGGGAATGGATAAAGATCGGCATTCGGATCTTCTGTCAGACAGGCTATGGATTCAGCCGATACGTTTGCCGTCGGCACCAGCGTGATCAGCATCGCCATTATCAGTATGACTATGACGGTTCTTTTTCGGTTGGTAACTTTCATAACTTTCTCCTTTCCTCCGCCCGGTGGTGGAACAAGGTCATACACATTCTCTCTTACGCTTCTTTGTTGTTCTTTAAGATAAGTCTCTTATGCCTGCTGGAATAGGTCCAGTACTTCGATGACAATTTCGGACAATTGGCAAACGTAATGGAAGAAACTTTCTTTGCTTTCGACTGATATGGTACCCAGCTTGTATACTCGCGTCCGCTCTTCTTTCCGGAACCGGTATAGTAATTATCCGATACGGTATTTTCCCCTGATACATAACCGGCGATCTCACCAGCCATGGCATATTTTCCTTTTGCCGTAACTTTTCCTACGTTGTAATTGCAGCTTCCGTCGCGGAATTCTCCGACAACACCACCTGCATAACCTTTTCCGGTAAGGCTGACCGTTCCTGTATTATAACAGTTTTTATCTCGTTCCACAGTAACTTACACCGCCAACATTGGTAAATCCGCTTTTTCGTATTGACGGTAATCTTTCCGGTATTGTAACATTCGCTCATTGACGCTGCAAATCCTACACCCGCAACTTCATTATCTCCTTCATAGTCTCTTCCGGAGCAGACACCGGTAAAGGAAACCGCCCCCTTGTTATAGCACTGTTTAATTTTTACAGCGGACGCTTCGATACCACACACTTTGACTACTGCGCGCGAGGTCTTTCCTCCCTGATTTGTCACAGAAATTTTACCGGTATTGCCACATCCCTTAGCCTGTCCATAACACGAGCCGGCAACACCGCAAGCCTCAAATTCAAGCCCGAATCCTGCATCTCCCTTTGCTGTATTCTTAATTGTAAGATTTCCGGTATTGACACACTTTTCTATTTTCTTCGTGATCATGGCAATACCATATACCGAAAACGAAGTATCCTCATTCCGTGCTCCTGTCAATGTGATATTGCCCTGATTCCGGCAATTCCTGAAATTGGAATTTTCATCTCCCCAGGAGATTCCGGCAAAAAACCAGGCAGCGCATCCGTTACTTTAATATCTGCATTGACTTTACTGGTACAATCGGTAAAATCACAGGATTTTGCGCTATCGACAATTCCGGCACCACCGATTGTCGCTTTTCCGGATACTGTGATATTGGAAAACCTGCACTTTTCCGCCTGATATACCAGGGCTGCTCCCATTTCTTTTCCCTGAATCGTCACATTTGTCATAACAATGTTTTTAAACGTTGCACTTTTTTGCATTGTTGAACAGTCCCATTCCCGTATAGTCCTTAATCGTATGTCCCCTGCCATCCAACGAACCCGTGAAGCACTCCTCGTGCTGCACCTTTGTATCATAATCATAATAATTCGGAAACAGATTCAGATTCCCCTTAATTGTGATATCTTTCGCCAGATAATAATTTCCATCCGGATTCTCCTGCATTGCAACCAGATCTTCCTCGGAACTGATTGCGACTGCCTGCGCTGTATAAACGGTTTCGGTTGCTGCGCCCGTATGCAGATCCGCCGGGCTACTGGTACATACCAAAGTAAACGCCATCAGAAAAGCTGCCATTTTTTTCATAAACATTACCTCCGTTTTTCACACGATTTTACACATCTGGCCGGACAGTGTGAAAAAACAGGGAACACCTCTGCTTTGTGCAAGGTGTTCCCCATTTTTCTCTATAACAGCCACTTCATCTCTGCAAAAAATTTCCCGCAGCATATTGTTCGGCAGATATTTTGGTGTGGAATCCGCCGCAATTCCACAGACATCGGAAAGTCCGTACTTTTTTGCAATCTGTAAGGCGCGGAATACATGAAAATTGTTGGTCACAATGCCAACGGATGCGCCTTCTTTCATCAGCTTTTTACTGTTCGTGATATTCTGCCCGGTTGTCTGCGATTTATCTTCCGGCAAAATCCGCGCAGTATCAATTCCTTTTTCCTGCAGATACCGTGCCATTCCCTCTGCTTCAGACCACGGCTCATTGCTTCCCTGTCCTCCGGAAACAATGCAGACCGTGTCCGGGTTTTCATTCAGATATTCCACAGCCTTATCCAGACGATATTTAAGAACCGGACTCGGACCGTCCTTTCTCACCTGTGCGCCAAGTACGATAATATAGTCGAGCCCCCCTCGTCCATCCGCGTGCATCTGGCTGATCACACAGCCCTCTACGATACAAAACACAAGCAGTCCGATACAGACAATCATTCCTGCAAAGATTTTTATCGGATGCGGCACCTTTTTCCACACTTCCATGTACACGGAAATTCCAAACAGAAACACCACGATCCCGATACCAATCCATATAAGGAAAAAAGCGGTGCCGGAACCGGTCGCATGAACCATCACTGCATAAATCATGCTCAGGATTGCAAGCAGTAAACATATCCAAAATACCATCATATTCTTTTCATTTCTCCATCCCTTTTCACTCCGCTAATACCGGATATGAAAGCCATTTTCCTGTTCATCCGGCGGTATGTTTTGCCGATCCATCCCGGTAATATCAATATATCTGTCCTGTTTCAACTGCTGGATAATCTGATCAATCTCTCCGACAAGCCCCTGTAGTTCGGCACTGACCGATCCATCATATTCATTTCTTACCCATCCGGTCACACCATAGTACTGGGCCAGATGCGACAGACGGTAGCGAAACCCTACCCCCTGCACATATCCGGTGAAACAGATGTGTTCTCTTCGTTTACTGTCTGACATAATTCCCCTAACGATAACTCTGATACAATTTTTCAAATGCCAAAAACGACCGCTCAATCATATCGTAATCGACACAGTAGGACACACGCGCATACCCCGGACAGCCGAATCCGGTCGCGGATACAATCAAAAGATCCTGATCCTTGGCACGCTCGCAGAATGCATCTGCATCCGGCTCCAATGCTTTCACAAACATGTAAAAAGCGCCCTGTGGCTTAAAACATTCATAGCCGATCTTTGTCAGGCCATCGTAGAGCAGATCGCGGTTTTTCCTATATAATTCGATATCCCCGGTGTTGCCGACACAGGATGCAATCACTTTCTGGAACATGCTCGGTGCACAGACATAACCCAGCGCACGCCCGGCTCCTGCAATTGCCGCATAGACCGTCTTACTCTCGGTCACTTCATCTGGAACGATCACGTAGCCGATACGCTCGCCCGGCAGTGACAGAGATTTGCTGTAGGAATAGCATACCAGAGTGTTTGCATAATATTTTGTCACATACGGTACTTCCACGCCATCGTATGCGATCTCGCGGTACGGTTCGTCCGCAAGAATAAAGATCGGTGTGCCGTTTTCTTCGGATTTCTTTGTCAGAAGTGCGGCAAGTTTCCGGATTGTCTCTTTCGAATAGACAGCTCCGGACGGGTTGTTCGGGGAGTTGATGATCACGCCTTTAGTGTGTGCGCTGATCGCTTTTTCCAGGGCTTCAAAATCGATCTGGAAATCGCTGGTGTGAGGCGGTACCACAACAAGTTTCGCTCCGTTGGCTTCCACAAACACACGGTACTCCGGGAAAAACGGTGCGATCGTGATGAACTCATCTTCCGGTGAAGTGGTAAGTGCACGGAAACATACCGACAAGGATGCGGCAGCTCCCATGGTCAGGTAAAAATTGTCTGCCGAAAACGCAGTCTCATACGTCTTGTTCAGGTAATCTGCGATTGCCTGTCTCGTCTCGATATCTCCCTGTGCAGAAGTATATCCGTGTAAGGAAATGGAATCGAGTTTGTGTGTCAGGTCACGGATGGTCTCATTGACGCAGTCCGGTGCCGGTACGGTTGGGTTTCCGAGGGCAAAAAATCATAGACACTTTTCCGCTCCCACAACTGCTGCGCGCTGCTTGCCATACTCAAATAATTCACGGATTGCCGAACGCTGGCTTCCTAATTGATACATATCTTCTGCTACGAACATTTTATTTTCCTCCTCATATAATCAGGTGTCTTTATTAAAATTCAAGGCTTTTCAACCTTTATATCTCCTGGTTTTTCAAGTTATCGCTTCTGACTTGCCAGATAATTTTCATACTCCAGCCGGCTCAGCCGCTCGATCTCCTCCCGGAGATTGTCCGCCGACATGCGCAGCGCGCCCTGACTCATGACCGTAAGCTGCTCCAGCCCGTCATTTGTCGCAACCGTGACACGGTACTTGTGCCCGATCTCATGCACGGTGCGCTCGATAAATGCATCCGCGGTCTCATCGGTTTTCGTGTAGACCACATCCAGATTGTGATATTTGCTTTTGGCACCCGGATGTTCCTTGCGCTTATAGGCATCAAACACCACCAGCACCGGACAGCTCTTGTATCCCTGATAATTGCTTAAAATATCCAAAAGCTTGTCCCTTGCGGAATCAATATTGACACGGGAAAGTTCGTTTAAGTCTTTCCATGCAAAATAATATTGTAACCGTCCACAATCAGATATTCTTCCTGCGGTCCCTTCGCCGGATAGATCGGATTGCCTTTTTTATCATATTTTACCACATTCGGCTTCGGCGCATCGGATTTCTTTTTCAGCCACTTGCGCCGTTCCTGATCTTCCATATCTTCGCGGCTCATGCCAAACTCGCGGGCATAAATCTGCTGCAGCTCCTGATCTAACTCCCAGCCGGTCTTGCCGGAAGACTGCTGCCGGTGCACCGGGCCAAAACTCTGCCCGTTGGTCTCATAACTGCGCCCGTCCGCAGGTGTCTGGGTTTCCTCCTCCGGCACAAACTGCCGCGGCAGATGCATATAATTATCCACCTGATCCCACGGCACGATAAATCCGGCACCATGCGCACAGAATACCGATCCGGTCGGATTTGCCGTATCTGCTTCACTGTCGTATCCGGTTTCCGCGATCACTTCCTCACTGTTGTGACAGACATCATAACCGGAAATTTCCAGTGTCAGATGCCCGAGTCCGCGGGTATATGCATGTACCTCACTGCTGTAATCCTGCATCGTTGCGACCGGAACTGTGCCCTGCAGCACGGCGTAGTCCATGCCGTTTCCGGTGCCGAATTCCGGCGAACAAACTTGCCTGCACGCTGCTTTAAGTCGGTCATGGCACGGCCAACCATCTCCTGCGGTACTTCAAGCGTAAACGCATACACTGGTTCTACAGCACGCTTTCCGTACTCTTTAACCCCTGCCGGATCGCGCGGTAAGTTGCCTGCCGGAAATCACCGCCCTCGGTGTGTTTGATATGGGCGCGTCCGCTTAAAATCGTGATTTTACATCGGTGAGTGCCGATCCGGTCAGTACGCCCGGATGTTCCCTCTCCATAATATGTGTTGCGATCAGCCGCTGCCAGTTGAGGTCGAGCACATCCTCACTGCACACGCTCGCCACCTCGATTCCGCTGCCCGGTTCGCCCGGCTCCAGCAGCAGATGCACTTCCGCATAGTGGCGCAGTGGCTCAAAATGTCCCACCCCCTCCACCGGCTTTGCGATCGTCTCCTTATATACAATGTTGCCCTGTCCAAAGACAACCACAACACCAAAGCGCTCTTTGATCAACTGCGTCAGAACTTCGATCTGCACCTGTCCCATCATCTGCACATGGATTTCCTGCAGTTGCTCATTCCAGAGGATATGAAGCTGTGGATCTTCCTCCTCAAGCTGCTTTAATTTTTCCATCATCTCAACGGCATTCACTTCGTCCGGCAGATAAATCCGGTAGTTAAGCACCGGCTCGAGTACCGGCACACTGCTCTCCTGCTGCGCGCCGAGTCCCTGTCCCGGTACGGTTGTGGTAAGTCCGGTCACAGCACAGACTTCCCCGGCCTCCACCGCCTCCGCGGTCTCAAATTTTTCTCCGGAATACAGACGGATCTGGTCAACTTTTTCCTCCAGACCATCATAGGAAATCCGGTCTTTGACATGCAGCGTACCTCCGGTCACTTTCAGATAGGTCAGCCGCGCTCCTTTTGCATCTCTGCCGATCTTGTATACACGGGCAGAAAATTCGTCTTCATACTCCGGTGCCCTGTGATATTTTGCAAAGCCTGCAAGCAGTTCTTTCACACCCTCCACTTTGAGTGCCGAGCCATAGTAGCACGGAAACAGTTCGCGCTTTGCCACCGCATGCGCCAGATGCTCCTCTGCAATGCTGCCCTGCTCCATATACTCATCCAGCAGTGCTTCGCTTCCCATCGCAGCTTCCTCGAAAAATGCTTCTCCGCTGTCTTTCGTAAAATCCACACATCCATCGGACAGTTCGGTTTTTAACTGCTGCTGCACGACTTCCTTGTCCGCCCCCGGCAGATCCATCTTGTTGACAAACAAAAAGGTCGGAATGTTATAGTGCCGCAGGAGCCGCCAGAGTGTCCGCGTGTGTCCCTGCACGCCATCGGTTCCGCTGATAACAAGGATTGCATAGTCGAGCACCTGTAACGTGCGCTCCATCTCCGCGGAAAAATCCACATGTCCCGGCGTATCCAGAATTGTCAGACCTATTGTCTGTTCACCATGTGAATTCTCATTCGTCGGTTGCAGCCGAAGTCGCGCCTGCTTGGAAAAAATCGTAATTCCACGCGCCCGCTCCTGCGCATCCGTATCCAGAAATGCATCCTGATGATCCACACGCCCCAGCGCACGGATCTGCCCGGTAGCATATAACAGTGCCTCCGACAATGTGGTCTTTCCGGCATCGACATGCGCCAGCAGACCAATATTTATATTTTTTGCGGGATTTTTTCTACCCATAAAAAAACGCCCCTTTCTGTGCTATCATAATCCAATAGATTTATGATAGCACAGAAAGGGGGAGATTTCATTCCAAATGCCTACTTTATTTAAACTTTTCCAGCAGATAATATTCACAGTCAACATAAAGGAAATGGAGCATAATATTTCATTTCCTCAATTTCTATAACTACTCCAATATAAGGACGACTCTCCTGTTTATTTTCGGACACTTTCGAATCAAATGTGCGCAAAAAATTTATGTATTCATCAGCTATATTATAAAATTTCATATTTCTCCTTTGGTAAAAAAAGGAGGACGATTTCTCGCCCTCCCGTTTTCGGTTCCCTCTTTTTGGTGGGGACTCACCAGCTTTTAAGAATTAACTTCTTTCTTTACTTTATTATAAGCAACTCCAGAAATTTTTAACAACCCTTTTTTTAGCAAAATTTTTTGCTTTTGCAACTTATACCGTCGTATTCACTCCATTGATCGTGGCGTGCTCATCCTCGCCCATCGGGATCACCAGACATTTCTGCCCGTTGATCACCTGTGACTTGATCTGCGATGCCTTCTCCGGCTTCACGCGCAGTACCACATCATACGTCTTTGTCTCAGCGATATAATTGTCGATCTCTTCCTGCTTTTCAATGAGCTGGGAGGTACGCTCCGCAAGCGCCTCATCCTTTTCATTAAGCTGCACGGTCAGTGTGCCGACCTGATCCTCAAGTGCCATTTTTTCCACACGCAGTTCATTCTGCACAAGCTGCCTTGGAGTCGATCACATTCTCTGCTGCAGGCGGTTTCTCGCCAAATGCCTCATCCACGGACTTTTCGATCTTTGCAGCCTTTTCCTCGCTGATCTCACTGTCTGCGAGAAGCTTTGTGACCACTTCCTTATCGAGCAGGAAAACATCTTCGTCATCGTCGTGTGTCTCGGCATATTCATCGATCATATCACTTAAATTCTGCTGCAGATCCAAAAGCACATCATCCGTGTGCTCATCCTCTGCGCCAAGCACGTTGCGGACGATGGAATGGAATGCCATCTTCTGCTCGGTTGCAGTGCGCTCAATGCCGCAACCCAATCCGTTTGCCATAAATTCAGAATGTGGCTCCTTGGTATTTTTCGTGTAAAACAATGTCGAATGGATATCCGTACTGCGGTCATTGAATGCCGGGAATAAAAATGCGTGTCCACAGCTCCTACCACCCAGTCGCGCACGCGCGGCCCGATCCGGTGCTCCTCCTCGAGAAGCCAAGCCCCGGCTTTGACAGATCGACCGGACAGATCGCACAGATCAGATATTCGTACACTTCCTCGGACTCATCGAGATTGTTATTGTCACTCGTCCGGCTCATCACATCGTATGCATCGTGAAACAGCACGATCAGATAATTTCCGGCATGATCATACGTGTCGATTACCAGATCATAAAAGGTATCCAGCAGATTTTCATCTTCCAGCTTCGATGCGCGCAGTGCCATCAGAATATGCTGACGACCGCCCACATCCTCTTCCTCAATCGGAAACTTCAATTCCAGAAGGTTATTTCCGATGGTTCCGGACAATGCCTTATTTGCAATTTCCAGATATTTGTAAAATTCATCTTCTTCCAGATTCAGAAATGTATTTCCAAACTTACAGACTTTATTGTGATTTCCGTCAACGTAACAGCCACACACGCGCGTAAACGTTGCCGCCTCTTTCTTGAATCTTCTCTTTAACTCCAGGACTTCCTTTTTATTCATTTCTTGGATTCCTCTTCCCTGATTTTCTCTTTCAGTTCCTCAAACAATGAAAGAAACTCTTTCTCCACATCAGCCATCGGCTGAAATTCATAGCTCGGTGTGCTCACCATAACCGGCTCCACCGAATACATTTTTTCATCCATAAAATGAAGGAACTCATAATACAGGCAGCTGTCATCAATATTTGTAATCAGTTCTGCCTCTTCCCCCTCCGGCACATATCCCAGAAATTTAGTGTAGATCATATGCTGCAGCTGTTCTTCGATCTGCAGATACATCGTCATGTTTTTCTTGACCGGGCGGGTAATGTCCGCCAGATAAGCTTCACTTCCATCGTGAAGCAGACAGGCAAGTGCCGTCTGTGGCAGATAGTTTCTCGCAGTTGCCTCACGGCAGCACTGGATGCAGTGCTGACCTACAGAAAAAACTGCGGGAAATGCCCATTTGCCCGCGTCATCATCGACAGGGCATGTGCAATATCCTCAATTCGTATTTTATCCTCTTCCGGCTCAAAGGTATTAAAGTCGACCTTTGAAAATGTTGTCAGACAATCCTTTTTCATCTGTACTCCCCCATATTACACGCATACATCAAAGATGTATGGCATACATGAACCTTTACCAGCTAAGTACTTCATGGCCATCCTCAGTGACAAGAACCATGATCTCCCACTGTGCAGATGGCATTCCATCCTCGGTATATACTTCCCAGTCGTTCTCTTCGTCAATGAAAATCTCCACACCGCCCATGTTAACCATCGGCTCGATGGTAAAGATCATACCCGGCGCAAGTACCATCTGGGTTCCGCGCCTGGAATTGTAACCAACCCACGGCTCCTCATGAAATTCCAGGCCAACACCGTGGCCGCCAATTTCACGTACAACGGTATACCCGTTAGCATAAGCATGATCGTGAACTGCCTGACCCATATCACCCAAAAAACCCCAGGGCTTTACTTCCTTAAGTCCAAGTTCTACACATTCTTTCGTTACCTGAACTAGTTTCTTTTTCTCCGGGCTTACTTCCCCAATGCAGAACATCCGGGAAGAATCGGAAAAATATCCGTTCAGAATGGTAGAACAGTCTACATTGATAATATCCCCCTCTTTTAAGATCACCTTCTCGGAAGGAAATCCGTGACATACCTGCTCATTCACTGAAGTACATACACTGTATGGATATCCTTCGTAGTTGAGCGGTGCCGGAATACCTCCCATGGAAGTGGTCATATCATAGACAATCTTATCAATTTCCGCTGTATTCATTCCTGCGTGAATGTTCTTTTCTATGTAATCAAGTACTGCTACATTGATTTTGGCACTCTCCTTTATCCCTGCAATCTGATCCGGCGTCTTGATCAGGTCATGTGTCGGAACAACGTGACCCTCCTGTGCCAAACGTGCAAGTTTATCATCGAAAGCCGCATGACACGCCTTATATTTCTTGCCGCTTCCGCACCAACATGGATCATTTCTTCCTAATTTTACTGACATTTTTTAATCTTCTTTCTTTTTATTATTGTATGTGACATTTCCAAAACTCACACGATTCCATACTTTAGCATTCACTTTGTATTTTTGCTTTTTCAAAAGCTTCTGATAGGAATCCTCCATATACGCATAATCGTCATAGGTACGGTTATGCAGCTGTGCATACACCTCCTGATATTTCTGGGCGTATGCAATCCTTTGGATCGTCTTTTTTGCATCTTTTCTGGAAATCCCCAGTGCCGTTTCCCCCTGACGTTCCGTCAGATCCTCCCAGAAATCCTCCAGTTTATTGTCCATATGTTTTTGGTCATTGTCATCCAGTGTAATGCCTTCCTCCATGGCCATCTGATAAAAAATGTTCATCATGAAGCGCCATCTGCATCGCGTTTTTGCGCGCAACGGCATTCATAAATCCCCCTTCTACCCGCATACTCCAGTAACGGTTCGGATCATCCGGATCCGTATACCAGTGCCTCCTGCTGAATCTGATATTCCTCATATCCGACATAAAATGCCATGTCCCTGAGGGTCAGTTTTTCACCATTGATCTGCGCTGCCACTTCATCAGAGACTCCCGGTACACAAGTGGCCTTGCATTCGTCATGCTATTATTATTTCTCATGAGCATCACAAGCACAACTGCAATCAGAACAATGGATACCAGATGTTTTGGTCTCATCAAAAACTCCTATACCAGTCTGCGTATTGCGGTGATCGTGTGACAGTTCACCGGACGGCTGTTTGTAATGCCGGCTCTTGTTGACTGCGCCTCCACGATATTTCCGTTTCCAATGTAAATTGCCACATGTCCCGGATATACCACGACATCTCCCGCCTGGATATTCTGATAAGACACCGGCTGTCCCACACTCTTAAATGCCTGGGAATACCGTGGGGTACTGATTCCAAAATGTGCATAGACCTGATGTACAAATCCGGAACAGTCAACCCCCATTGGTCAGACTGTTTCCTCCCCCATACATAAGGATTTCCGACAAACTGCTGCGCAAAAGCCACAATATCTGCGCCGCTCACATCTGTTGTCTGTGAAGGATTACAATCCGGATCTTTCAGATAGGAATCGCTTGCAATTCCACCACTGGCACCGGTACCTCCACCGTCATAGGTGTTGGCATTGGCACGCGCTGCCGCTGCCTCCTGCGCACGGATAATTGCCTCCTGTTTGGAAATTGTCTTTTTATAGTCCTGCGCCTGCTTCTGTGCTTCTGCCAGCTGCTGCGCATAGGCATCTTTTTGTTGTTCGAGCTTTGCCATGAGGGTTTTCAGTTCCCCCATGCTGGGTCTGATACTTATCCTGCAAAGCAAGCAGACTGTCCATCTCATCTGCCAGCTGCATAGTCCAGTCCTCAACCTTCTTTACCGCATTCTGATAAGAAGTCATAAGTTCCCTGTCAGATTTGTACAGATCGGTCGCATATTCAATACGGTTTAACATATCGGACAGTCCATTGGACTCCAGAATGGCAGACCAGATGGAATTATCCGTACTGTTCTCATACAGATACTGAATCCTGAGCTTCATGGCATCATACTGGTTCTGTTCTTCTTCCTTTGCTTCTTCCAGCTTTTTGTTTGCCTGCTCCACTTCATTCTGCTTGTCCTTAATATCCGACTTCAGCTGTTTCCTGCTTGGAAAGAAGTGTTTTCATTCTGGCTGCGGCAGCAGTGATGCTGTCTTTTACATCCGACTGACTGTCTTTGATATTTGCAATATCGCTGTTTTTTGCTTTCAGTTTTTCTTGTACGCATCACGCTTCTTTTCTGCCTCGGTCTTTTGCATACACATTCGGTACCGCACACGCACCTGCAGTAAGTGACCCGGCCAGAACAAACACCAATACTGCTGCACAAATCTTATTCTTCGTTTTTACATGTATTTTCTTATGCATATTATGCCTCCAGACTTATCTTCCATGGAGTGCTCCCATACCTTCCTTTATTGTGGCACAAAATACATATTTTTTCTACTGGTTTTTCTTACTAATTAAGGAAAATTCATAAATTTTTTCAAAAACAGCCATTAATTCCGCAAATCAGCATTATTCATTAACCAGACCGTACTCAGTTTTCCATCTTCCCCATATTGTGCCTGCAGGCTGGTATAATATCCCTGGTCTTCAAAATACCACTCATAGGACGTATAATTGCTCATGCTCACATAATTTGTCAGTTGATATCCCAATACCTGTCCAAAATCATCCGGCTGACTCTCAAACCCCAGATCCCTGCCAGTTTCAGATCGCTTTTTTTTCACCGGTGAACCCGGATTTAATGTAAGTCCTCCAACGATTCCCTTTTCCGGCACAATATCCTTATCTGATGTATTAAAAATAAAAATCGTCCCGCGGTAAGTTCCATCCTCCTCATAGTATGCATAACCATTGGATTCTCCCGGCTTAATCCTTTTCTCTTCATCGTTACGGATGGTAAATCCGGCTTTTTCAAACTCCGAAAATTTACACGGAATCGAAAATTCGTTTCCGGCAAGGGCGAATGTATTAAATCCATGCACATAAGACACATTCTCCCCATTCAGATTCTTAAATTTTCCATCCGGCGCCTTACTTTTTGAATCTGCTACAGCATC
>ENA-OQBL01000843-OQBL01000843.1-human-gut-metagenome-genome-assembly--contig:-NODE-843-length-14063-cov-3.153057_pt1 | contig 14063 bp, 18 predicted proteins | sample MGYA00242747_ERZ504553 | MGnify/ENA primary metagenome ERZ504553 (study PRJEB26092, sample SAMD00036240) | human gut metagenome | host: Homo sapiens | study: EMG produced TPA metagenomics assembly of...
ATGGAGACCCAGTCTCTTCTGGCGGAAAAAATATTACAGCAGGCGGAACTGGAGGAACGCACCCCTAAAAAGGTGCTGGTTCTGGATCTGGACAATACCCTGTGGGGCGGTCTGGCCGGAGAGACGGATCACACACCGGTGCTTTTGTCGGAAGACCACAGCGGTCTGGCTTATAAAAATCTGCAACGGGTCATAAAGCTGATGCAGGAACAGGGTGTGCTGTTAGCCATAGCATCCAAAAATAATGAAGAGGATGCCATGGAGATCTTGGAACATCATCCCCATATGCTGCTTGGGCCGGAAGATTTCGCAGCCCGCAGGATCAACTGGGACCCGAAGCCGGACAATATCCGTAAGATGGCGGAAGAACTGAATCTGGGAACGGATTCCTTTGTCTTTTTTGATGACAGCGAAGCGGAACGGGAAATGGTACGGCAGATGCTGCCGGAGGTGACTGTGCCCGATTTCCCGGCAAGACCGGAGGAACTGGCGCCCTGCATGGCAAAGATTTATGAAGAATATTTTGCCCGGGCAGTGATCACGAAAGAGGACCGGGAGAAGACCGCACAGTACCGGGCCAATGCCGGCAGAAATGCCATGGCAGAGCAGGCGGTGAGCTTTGAAGACTATGTGAAAAAGCTGGAGATCTGTCTGATCCCGGTGGATCCGAAGGAACATCTGGACCGGCTGACACAGCTTTTGAATAAACAACCAGTTCAACCTGACCACTCTGCGCTGCACTGAGGATGACATCCGTTCCATGGCAGAAAAGCCGGACTGGATCACCCTGTACGGCAAGCTGGTGGATAAATTTGCGGATAACGGCGTTGTTACCGTTGTGGCAGGGCAGGCCCAGGGCCAAACGCTCTGCCTGCGCCTGTGGCTGATGAGCTGCCGTGTGCTCAAGCGCGGCATGGAAGACGCCATGATGGACGCCCTTGCCGCCAAAGCTGCCGCTGCAGGGTATACTGCGCTGGAGGGCTATTATTACCCCACCGCCAAAAACGCTATGGTGCGGGAATTTTATGCTGGGTACGGCTTTGAAAAACGGCCGAGGATGCCGATGGCAACACCACCTGGCGCCTGGACCTTGCCGCTTACAATCCCCGCTGCCCCCATATAAAAATTGAAACCTGAGCCGCGGCGCATACCACGCGGCAGATGGCAAACGTAAAGGAAGCTACATGCCCCATACAACCCCAAAAACCAGCCGCATTCCCGGCCCGCTGCACAAGGCGGGCCTGTTTGTGTTGTTTGCGGCCATCACGGCGGCGCTCTGCCTGCTGCTGAACTTTTTGCTGGTGGATGACCTGCACGCCTATTCCCGTGTGACGCTGGGGGAGTATTACGCCCAAGCGGATGCGGTGGATACTGTGTTTGTGGGTTCCTCCCACAGCTACCGCAGCTTTGACCCGGATACCATTGACCCCATTCTGGGCAGCCACAGCTTTAACCTTGGCACCAGCCAGCAGCAGCCGGATGGCTCCTATTGGCTTATTCGGGAAGCCGCCGCCAACAGCCCGCTGAAAACCGTCTATCTGGAAACCTTCTATACCGGCTATAATCAGCAAAAATCCAGCAATGTTCCGCTGGCCTGCTACCTGATCACCGATTACATGCGCGCGTCCTCGCCCTACCGTTACCAGTATCTGTGGGAGATGGGCGGTGCCGCGGCGTTTGCGGATCTGGTGTTCCCGGCGCGCCATGCTATTGCTGACCCCGGTGAGCTGACAGCCCTGTGGCGCGGCAAGCTGACCGGCGGCTATAACGCGGGGAACTATGGCTGGGTTACCTACCCGGACGAGGGCGAAGCCTACCGGGACCGCGGTTTTGTCTATACCGAGGGTACCAGCATCTGGGGGTTCGGCACCCTGATGCACGTGGATGCCAGCGCGCCAATCTCACCGTTTGGTCGGGCGAACCTGACCCGCATTGCCGAGTTCTGCAAAAAAGCAGAACATCCGCCTGGTGCTGGTCACCGCCCCGCTGCCCAGCGCCTATGTGCAGGATACCCAGAACTACCAGGCCTATGTGGATGCCATGCGCAGCTTTGCCGCGGCCAACGGCACCCAGTATTGGGATTTTTCGCTCTTTAAGGATACCGACCTGCTGCCCATTGGCTTTGACGATTTTTCAGATATGCACCACCTGAACGGGCAGGGGGCAGAAACGTTCAGCAGGGCGTTCGCCACGGTGGCCGCCCGCAGCGCGGCGGGCGAGGATGTAAGCGGCCTGTTCTATGATACGGTTGCCGAAAAAGCTGGCCACATCACCGGACAGCACCGTGCACAGGGGAGGGCAGCTGATGTTTTCTGTTACATCCCTTGGCTTTTTGCCGTTTATGGCGCTGTTTGTCTGCCTGTGGTACCGCGTGCCCCAGCCTTCCCGCTGGAAGCTGGTTCTGGCAGCCAACGCAGTGTTCTGCCTTTCCATTGATATCGGCGCGTTTTTTTGCGGTAGCCCTTGCCACGGCAGTGGTGTGGCAGGCCGCGCAGCATGCGCAGCCAGAGCAGCCCAGCCGCCGCGGGTGGCTGGCACTGGGGCTGGCCGCAGCCCTTGCTGCCGCTGCTGGTGCTCAAATACAGCGGCATGCTGGTGCCGGGCCTGCGGGATTTGTATAAGCCCTTTGGCCTTGCGTATTACAGCTTGCAGTTGGCGGGCTACCTGCTGGATGTGTGGCATGGCCGCACGGCACCCACGCCCAGCTATGCACGGCTGTGGTGCTATGCGGGCTTTTTCCTCTCGCTCACCCAGGGGCCGTTCAACCGCTATAATACCCTGATGCCCCAGCTGGAAGCCGCCCCCAAAACGTTTGAAACCCAGCGTTTGGTCAGCGGTTTGCAGCGCAGTGCGTGGGGGTATTTCAAAAAGTTTGCCATTGCGGACCGTGCGGCCATTGTGGTCAGCGCCGCCTTTGCGGACCCAGCGTCCTTTGACCGCAGTCAGCTGATTTTTGCCACGGTTATGTATTCGTTCCAGCTGTATGCCGATTTTTCCGGCTACACGGATATTGTGCTGGGCATGGGCGAGATCCTTGGGGCCTGCACCTGCCGGAAAACTTCCGACAGCCGATTTTTTTCTGCCAGCGTCAAGGAGCTGTGGGCCCGGTGGCATATCAGCCTTTCGCAGTGGTTCCGGGATTATGTGTATATCCCACTGGGCGGCAACCGCAAGGGCATTGCCCGGCGGGATGCCAACCTGCTGCTGACCTTTTTGGTCAGCGGGCTGTGGCACGGCGCCAACTGGACCTTCCTTGTCTGGGGTGGGCTGCACGGCCTGTGCCAGGTGGCGGAGGACCACATGCCCGCTCCGCTGCGCAAGCGCAAATCTCTGCCGCTGCGCATCGTGGGCGTGCCGCTGACATTTGCCATCTTTGTTACAACCTTTACCATCTTCCGCGCCAGCAGTTTAGGCAATGCGGCGGCATACTTTGCCGGTATCCTGCACAACCCCGGGCACGAGGTATTTGCCCAGTACTGGCTGCTAGGCCTGACCAGCAAGCTGGAACTGCTCTTGCTGTTGTTGGGCATTGCGTTGCTGGTGCTGGTGGATGTGCTGCATGAATGCGGCCTGCACCTGCGCGCCTGGGTCAACGCCGCGCCGCGCCCGGTGCGCTGGGCTGTGTACGAATTTGCCATTTTTGCCTTTTTGCTGATGGCAAGCTTTTATTCCAATACGGGCTTTTTGTATGCCCGGTTCTGAAAAGCAACAGCCCCGGGCAGTACCCATAAAAGGTGCCGCCTGGGGCTGTTTTTGTCTGTGTGGGAAAATATAAAAAGGGGACAAAGCTTTACCAAAAGCTGCTTATTCCTCGCCCTCAAATTTCATGCCCCAGGCCATGCGGATATCATACATCAGTTGGGTCAGGGCAATGCTTTGCTGCGGGGTATAAATGCTGCTGTGGTGCCTGCCAGTGGCAGCACAACGGCTTACTTCCCGAATCTGGTATTCAAAACCGTTCACATCAAAGGGAAAATCCAGTTCCTGCGGTGGCTGGCCGTCCAGTTCCAGCGTCATATGTTCGGCGTACTGGAAGTCCGGCAGGGTAATACGGCCCTTGGTGCCCACAATGCAGGCCATGCGGGTAAGGCGCTGGCCGATGGTTTGCACCGATTCCGCCGTGCAGCCGCTGGGGTAGGCAAGCCGCAGTTTGCTGTATTCATCGGTGCCGTATTCTGTCAGGCGCAGCTCTTCTGTCTGCACGTTCTGGGGCTGCTGGCCGGTGACCATCTGCAAAAAGCCAAGGTTATAAATGCCAATATCCAGCAAAGCGCCACCGCCCAAAGGCAGAGTTGAATTTGCGCTCGCGGCGGGCGCCTTCAGTGGTAAAACCGTATTGGCAGGTGATGGTTTGCAGCGTACCGATCACCCCATCCGCCAGCATCTGCTGCAATTTGGCATACAGCGGCAAAAATGCGAATCCAGAATGCTTCCATGATAAAATGCTGCTTTTTTTGCCGCCAGGGCATACAGCTCTTTGGCCTGCTCTGCATTGATGGTGAACGGCTTTTCGCACAGAACATGCTTGCCGTGCTCCAGGCAGAGCTGCAGTTTTCGTAATGCAGGGCGTTGGGCGTAGCAATGTAGATGGCATCTACGGCGGATCGGCGGCAAGCTCTTCATAGCTGGCGTACCAGTGCGGGATGTTGTACTGCGCCGCAAAGGCTTTGGCACTTTCGGCCCGGCGGGAGCCGACTGCGGCAAGCCGCTCGCCCTCGGCAGCCATCGCATTGACTGTTGTGGCAAATTTGTTGGCAATGGTGCCGGTAGCTAAAATTCCCCAATTCATAAAATTACCTCCCATTAACAAGGGCTCTTTGTGCACATCGTACCACAAGCAGGAAATTGCGGCAAGGAAACACGCGCAAAACAGCAAGAAAAAACAGACCCGGCAGGGGAACAGCAAAATCCGTTCCATCATGCCGGGTCTGAACTTATTATGGGAACAGAACAGGAAAATGCGGCACTGCCTTACGGGCGTACCTTGAACTCCTGCTCACAGTAAACGCAGCGGTAGCGTCCGCTGGGGGTCAGGGCAAAGATGTGGTCGCAGCCGGTCTCCAGGGAGGTAATGCAGCGGGGGTTGGTGCACTTGATCACGTTCACCAGGCGCTTGGGCTGGTCCGGGCGCACCTTGCGGGCCACATGACCGTTCTCAATAAAGGTCAGGCTGATCTGCGGGTCCACATAACCCAGCACATCAAAATTCAAGCCGGAAATATCGCCCTCGATTTTAATAATATCCTTTTTGCCGCTTTTCTGGCTGCGCACGTTCTGCAGCAGGGCCACGCTGGCTTCGCTCAGCTTTTCCAGCTCCAGCAGGTGATACAGCGAAAGCCCGGTCCCGGCGGTAATGTGGTCAATGACCACGCCGTTCATGATTTCATCAATATTCAGCATTCAAAAGCAACCTCCCCGGTTTTGGGGTCTTTCAGCCCCAGCAGCGTCATAATCAAAGCCATGCGCACATACACGCCGTTCTGTGCCTGCTCAAAGTAGGCGGCGCGCGGGTCATCGTCCACATCCAGCGTAATTTTCATTCACACGCGGCAGGGGATGCAGCACCGCCATGTCCGCCGGGGCAAGGTTCAGCTTTTCGGCGGTCAGGATGTAGCTGTCACGCAGGCGGATGTAATCTTCCTCATTGAAAAAGCGCTCGCGCTGCACACGGGTCATGTAGAGGATGTCGGCGTCTGCGATGATTTCTTCCGTAAAGTCCGTATGCTCCACGTACTTGATGTTGTGCTCGCGGCAGTAGATTTTGTATTCTTCGGGCATCCGCAACTCGTCGGGAGCGATGAAGTGGAAAGTGGGGTTGAAGTGGCGCATGGCCATCAGCAGGGAGTGGACGGTACGGCCGTACTTCAAGTCGCCGACCAGAAAAATGTTCAGGTTCTCCAGTGTACCTTGTGTCTTGTAGATGGAATAGAGATCGAGCATGGTCTGTGAGGGGTGCTGGTTGGCACCGTCTCCTGCATTCACAATGGGCACGGTGGTGACTTCACTGGCATAGCGTGCGGCTCCTTCGAGGTGGTGGCGCATCACGATGATGTCGGCATAGTTGCTCACCATCTTGATGGTGTCTTTCAGCGTCTCGCCCTTGGATGAGCTGGTGGCCTTTGGGTCGCTGAACCCGATGACACGTGCTCCAAGCCGGTTGGCGGCAGTCTCGAAACTGAGGCGTGTACGGGTGGAAGGCTCGAAAAATAAGGTGGCAACTACTTTCCCGTCCAATATATGCCGATTGGGATGGGCTTCAAATTCTTTCGCCATCTCGAGCATATAGAGGATTTTTTCCCGGCTATGCTCGGCAATGGTGACTAAACTTCTGTTTTCCATATCGTTGAATTCATTTATACTTTTCGAGAGTGTAAAGTTACGGAAAATATGCGGGCTACGGAAATATGCGGGGAAGTTTTTTTGCGAAATATGGGCTGTTTTTCAAACCGTGCGGCATTTTGTTTTTGCAAAATCTACAAAAGGGTATGAATCGGCAACAGCAGCACTTTTTTTTGTAGTTGCTGTTGTTAGATATATAATTATAGGTATAAATGGCATCTGCGTTTTATGTATCAGTATTGTATTGCAGCTGTTTAAGTGCAGAAAACTAAAAAAACATCAATGGAAATCCTGTTTCTTAAGCAAAAATCGCCCAAAAACGAGCAAAAACACGCATGAAAAACACGAGTTTTCTAATGTGAAATACTGATTATTTGTCGAAAAAGATACGGGAAAGCATAGGTGCGTTTAATATATTTCCGTACCTTTGCCCTATTATTGAACTTTGATTTTAGCAACTGAAACATGATAAGGAAAGTCGTCAAAATCCTATGGATTTTCATCGCACTGATTTCGCTGGTGTGTGTCTTTATATTCTTTTCCATAGCCAAGGGCTGGATAGGCTATATGCCTCCGGTGGAAGACCTGGAAAATCCAAATTACAAATTTGCCACAGAAGTCTTTTCCGAGGACGGAAAAGTATTGGGTACTTATTCCTATAGTAAGGAAAACCGCGTGTTTGTGGGATACAATGATTTGTCGCCCAATATCATTAACGCCTTGATAGCTACGGAAGATGTACGTTTTGCCGAACATTCGGGCATTGATGCCTACGCCCTGACGCGTGCCATAGTGAAGCGCGGTATCCTGATGCAGAAGAATGCCGGCGGTGGCAGTACCATCACCCAGCAGCTTTCCAAGCAGCTTTATTCCCCCAGTGCTGACAATGTGATGGAACGTCTGTTCCAGAAGCCTATCGAATGGGTGATTGCCGTAAAGCTGGAACGTTACTATACAAAAGAGGAAATCCTCACCATGTATCTCAACAAGTTCGATTTCCTGAACAATGCGGTAGGCATCAAGACTGCTGCCTTTACCTACTTCGGTTGCGAACCGAAAGATTTGAAGATTGAGGAAGCGGCTACGTTGGTGGGCATGTGCAAGAATCCGTCTCTCTATAATCCGGTGCGCTACAATGAACGTTCCCGCGGACGGCGCAATGTGGTGCTCGACCAGATGCGGAAAGCGGGATATATTACGGAAGCCGAGCGCGACTCCCTCCAGGCGTTGCCTCTGAAACTGAAATACAACCGTGTGGACCACAAGGAAGGGCTGGCCACTTATTTCCGCGAATACCTGCGCGGCGTGCTCACTGCCAAGAAGCCCGACAAGGCTGATTACCGCGGCTGGCAAATGCAGAAATACTACGAGGATTCACTCGACTGGGAGAACAACCCGCTCTTTGGATGGTGCGAAAAGAATACCAAGAAAGACGGTACCAAATACAACCTCTACACCGACGGGCTGAAAATCTATACCACGCTCGACTCGCGTATGCAGCAGTATGCCGAGGATGCCGTGACAGAGCATCTGAAGGAACTGCAAGGTTACTTCTTCAAGGAAAGAAAGGAGCCAAGAAAGCTCCCTACACCTTCCGTCTGACCCAGGAGCAGGTGGACGAGATTCTGGGACGTGCCATGAGGTTGTCCGACCGCTACCGCCTCATGAAAAAGCCGGAGCCACCGAAGCTGAAATAAAGAAAGCCTTCGACACCCCGGAGGAGATGTCCGTATTCAGTTGGGAAGGGGAGAAAGACACCATTATGACCCCGATGGATTCCATCCGTTACTACAAGTTCTTCCTGCGTGCCGGTTTCATGTCCATGGACCCGCGCAACGGACACGTCAAGGCATACGTAGGCGGACCGAACTACCATTACTTCCAGTACGATATGGCCATGGTGGGACGCCGCCAGGTAGGTTCTACCATCAAGCCTTTCCTTTATACACTGGCTATGGAGAACGGCTTTTTCTCCCTGCGACGAAGTGCGCCACGTGGAATACACGCTGATTGATGAAAACGGAAAACCGTGGACGCCGCGTAATGCCAACAAAAAGCTGATTGGCGACATGGTGACCGTGAAGTGGGGCTGGCAAACTCGGACAACTGGATTACGGCCTATCTCATGAGCAAGCTGAACCCCTATAACCTGAAACGCTTGATACATACTTTCGGTGTCCGCAACCGCGACATAGTACCTTCCGTTTCACTCTGTCTGGGCCCGTGCGAGATTTCCGTCGGCGAGATGGTGAGCGCCTATACCGCTTTCCCCAACAAGGGCATCCGGGTAGCTCCGCTGTTCGTGACCCGCATCGAGGACAACGACGGAAACGTGCTGGCAACCTTTGCCCCCGAAATGCAGGAAGTCATCAGCGTATCCAGCGCTTACAAGATGCTGGTCATGCTGCGTGCCGTTGTCAACGAAGGTACCGGAGGCCGTGTGCGCCGTCTGGGTGTGAAAGCCGACATGGGCGGCAAGACCGGAACGACAAACTACAATGCCGACGGCTGGTTTATGGGCTTCACGCCTTCGCTCGTGTCTGGTTGCTGGGTGGGCGGTGAGGACCGCGACATCCACTTCGATACGATGCTTCACGGACAAGGTGCTTCCATGGCATTGCCTATCTGGACCAAATACATGGTGAAAGTGCTCGGTGACAAATCGCTGGGATATGATGAAAATGAAACATTCCAGTTGCCCGAAGGCTATGACCCGTGCAAGGATGATATAAATCTGGAAGGAGACACCCATATAGAAGAACCGATAGAGGGACTCGACGAACTGTTTAATTAGTTGAAAGGTGAAAATTGAAAGTGGATTATACGATTAGTATTTGGGAGCAACGAGCAGCGGAGGGAGAACATGGAACTGGCTCGCAGACGCTTGACGGAACTTTTTCCCGGAATACGTTTCTCGGAAGAGGAGGAGACGGCACCTTTGTTCTTTCACCGTCCGAATCTGTTCTCCAATCAGGTGGCATGCTTCGCTTCCGATAATCCGGCAGAGGAAGTCACTGCCTGCCTGAAAGCCATCGAACGGGAAGCCGGAAGGAAGCCCGAGGAGAAGGAACAGGAAATTGTACGGCTGGATATAGACTTGTTGTCTTGTGACGGGACTGTCTATAAGCCAAAAGATTTGAAACGTGATTATATCCTGCGAGGATTGAAACAACTGTTATAATTAATAAAGAATATAAGGAGATGTGTCGATAGTATATGAACACTTTCGGACACCCCCTCATTTTAAAAGACGAAGATTGAAAATGAAATTTTTAGGAATCATACCTGCCCGTTACGCATCTACGCGTTTTCCGGCCAAACCATTGGCAGTGTTGGGCGGAAAAACCGTGATACAGCGAGTATACGAGCAAGTGGCAGGAATCTTGGACGATGCATACGTGGCTACGGACGATGAGCGTATTGAAGTCGCAGTAAAAGCATTCGGAGGAAAGGTGGTAATGACTTCCACCGAACATAAAAGCGGCACCGACCGCTGTCAGGAAGCTTGTACAAAAATAGGAGGACAGTTTGATGTCGTGGTGAATATCCAGGGGGATGAGCCTTTCATCCAGCCTTCGCAGTTACAAGCCGTCAAAGCATGTTTCGACGATCCGGCCACCCAGATAGCCACTCTGGTGAAACCCTTTACGGTAGATAATGGTTTCGAGGCACTGGAAAATGTGAACTCTCCGAAGGTTGTGCTCAACAAAAACAGGAATGCCCTCTATTTTAGCCGTTCCATCATTCCCTACCAGCGCAATGCGGCGAAGGAAGACTGGCTGAAGAACCATACGTATTATAAGCATATCGGCCTTTATGCCTATCGCGTAGAGGTACTGAAAGAGATAACCGCCCTTCCGCAGTCATCCCTCGAGATTGCCGAATCATTGGAACAGCTTCGTTGGCTGGAAAACGGATATACCATCAAGGTAGGTGTCACGGATGTGGAAACTATCGGCATAGATACTCCTCAAGATTTGGAACGGGCAGAAGAATTTCTTAAAAGCCATGGGCTGTAAACTAGAAAGCCCATGCTGAACCGAAGTGACCAACCCCGGATTCTTGAACCGGAACAACTGGTGGTGCAAAGGCCGGAACGTATCAAGTTGCCTAATGGCGTGCCATTGAGCGTGCTCAATGCCGGTGACAATGAAGTGACACGTATCGATCTCCTCATGGCAGGCGGCCGATGGCAACAGAAACAGCCCTTGCAGGCGTTGTTTACGAACCGCATGCTTCGCGAGGGCACCCGACGCTACGATGCCGCCCGGATAGCGGAAAAGCTGGACTATTATGGAGCCTGGCTGGAATTGTCCAGTGCATCCGAGTATGCCTATGTCACCCTTTATTCTCTGAATAAATACCTTCCCCAAACGCTTGATGTATTGGAATCTATCGTCAAAGAGCCGGTATTTCCCGAGAAAGAGCTGGGAGTGATTGTAGACAATAATATCCAGCAGTTTCTTGTCAACTCTTCCAAGGTGGACTTCCTGGCGCACCGCGGATTGGTGAAGGCTCTGTACGGCGGGCAGCATCCCGGCGGACGTCTGGTGCAGGAAGAGGATTATCAGCGCATCACTCCTGCTGTGCTACGCGAGTTTTATGACCGTTATTATCATTCTAATAATTGCAGCATCTACCTCTCGGGCAAGGTAACCGACGATTGCATCCGCCGGATAGAGTCCTTGTTTGGCTGCGAGGCTTTCGGTACGGATTTCCGCAAACCGGAGAAGACAGAATTCCATCCGGTTACCGCTTCCGGAAAACGTATCTTCATCGAACGTCCGGATGCCCTGCAAAGTGCCGTCCGTATGGGCATGCTTTCCCTGGACCGTAATCATCCGGACTACTTGAAGGCCCGCGTGCTGGTCACACTGTTCGGGGGCTACTTTGGCAGTCGCCTGATGTCCAATATCCGGGAAGATAAAGGATACACGTACGGTATCTCCGCAGCCATCATGCCCTATCCGGGGCAGGGAGTGCTGGCGGTCAGTGCCGAAGCCGCCAACGAATTTGTGGAGCCTCTTATCGGTGAGGTCTATCATGAAATAGACCGCCTTCAGAACGAGCTGGTTTCCGATGGAGAGCTTTCCATGGTAAAGAACTATATGTTGGGAGACATGTGCCGTAGTTATGAATCTGCATTCTCGCTGGCGGATGCCTGGATTTTTGTGCAGGTATCGGGCTTGCAGGATACTTACTTTGCCGAAGCATTGGATGCTGTCAAGGAAGTTACCCCGCAAGAAATCCGTGAACTTGCAGGGCGTTATTTATGCAAAGAGAAATTAAAAGAAATAGTGTGCGGCAAAAAAATGTCATAAAAAGCGGGAGTTATCGCATCATTTTACCGGATAAATCCTACCTTTGTCAATTATCAACTATCAATTATCAACTATCAATTAATGAAATATCTATATACTGCACTCATTCTGGCTTTCTTATGTCAAGGCGGAGCCATTGCCCAGGAAAAAAAATGGCGGCTTTTTCGATAAAGTGAAAAGTACATTCTCTTCGGAGATAAAGATAGGTACCTACACGTTCAAAGACAACGGGGCCGTCTATACCGGTGAAATAAAAGGCCGCAAGCCCAATGGAAAGGGAAAGACCGTTTTTAAGAACGGTGACGTCTACGAGGGTGAGTATGTGAAGGGCAAGCGTGAAGGCTACGGTACATATATGTTTCCCGACGGTGAAAAGTATGAGGGACAATGGTTTCAAGACCAGCAGCATGGCAGGGGTATCTACTATTTTATGAATAACAACCGTTATGACGGCATGTGGTTTCAGGATTACCAGCATGGGAAAGGAACCATGTATTATTACAATGGTGATATTTATGAGGGCGACTGGGTGAATGACAAACGCGAAGGCCAGGGAACGTATACCTGGAAGAACGGTTCCAAGTATGTAGGCTCGTGGAAGAATGACAAGAAAGACGGCAAAGGAACATTGACCTGGAATGACGGTTCCAAATATGATTGGGGAATGGGAAAAATGATGTCCGGGACGGTAAAGGGAACTTTTGAATATGCCAACGGTGACAAATACGTAGGTGACTGGAAGGACGACATGCAGCATGGCAAAGGTATTTACCTTTTTCCATACCGGCGACCGTTACGAAGGTTCTTATGTTCAAGGTGAGCGTACCGGAGAGGGCATTTACTACCATGCCAGCGGCAACAAGTATGTGGGCAGTTTCAAGGACGGAAAGCAGGAAGGCCACGGCACATTTACGTGGGCAAGCGGCGCCGTTTACGAGGGTAATTGGAAAGACAACCAACGTGACGGATACGGTACTTACAAATGGAATGTAGGTGACTCTTACGAAGGTGAATGGAAAGACAATAAGTTCAACGGCCAGGGTACCCTGATTCAGACCGATGGAACCAAATATAAAGGCGGTTTTGTGAACGGTATGGAAGAAGGGAGCGGCATCCAGGAAGACAAGAACGGAAATCGTTATGAAGGCTTTTTCAAACAAGGAAAGAACACGGCCCGTTTGTGGAAACGGACAAGAACGGGAAAGTGATACGGAAGGGAACGTACAAAATGGGAAGGTTGGAAAATTAAAGAAATAGAATTAAAAATTAAAGGCTGCGCAATATTCGTCTGAACTGCGCAGCCTTTAATTTTTTATTATTTAATTATCTAAACTCGTGTTTAGATAATGTATTGTGAACTGATTGATTCATTGTTCATCACCCGCTTGATGGTTTCGGCGAACATATCGGCAATGCTCAACTGTTTAACCTTGTCACATTTTTTTAGAGTAGGGGATACTATCGGTAAATACCATCTCCGTCAGTGCAGATTCTTGTACACGGAAAGAAGCCGGGTCGGACATTACGCAGTGGCTGGCAATGGCACGGACAGATTTGGCTCCGGCTTCCAACATGATGTTGGCAGCCTTGGTAATGGTTCCTGCTGTATCTACAATATCATCTACCAATACTACATTCTTGTCTTTTACATCACCGATGATTTGCATGGTGGCAACCACGTTTGCTTTTTCACGTGTCTTGTTGCACAGCACCAGGGGTACACCGAGATATTTGGAGAATGTACTGGCACGCTTTGAACCGCCGACATCCGGGGTAGCGATTACCAAGTCTTCCAGCTTCAAGGATTCAATATAGGGGAGGAACACTGCTGATGCATACAAATGATCCACCGGAATGTTGAAGAAACCCTGAATCTGGTCTGCATGAAGGTCCATCGTAATCAAACGGTCGATGCCTGCAACAGAAAGCAGGTCGGCCACCAGCTTGGCGCCGATGGAAACACGGGGTTTGTCTTTTCTGTCCTGACGTGCCCAACCGAAATAGGGGATAACGGCTACAACGCTTTTTGCCGATGCTCTTTTAGCGGCATCGATCATCAGCAGAAGTTCCATCAGATTGTCAGAATTAGGGAAGGTTGATTGAACCAGGAATACATGCGAGCCACGGATAGATTCCTCATAAGAGACTGCAAACTCACCATCCGCAAAATGGGTGATGTTCATCTTTCCCAGAGGGCAATCAAGGCTAGCGCAGATTTTCTCTGCAAGGTATCTCGAATTTGTTCCAGAGAATACCATAAAGGGTGCTTTTTCGCTCATTTGTGTAATAGATGTTACCTATTTGTTAATTTGCATGCAAAGGTATGAATTTCCCGTTACATAAAACAAGAGTTATTGTATAAAAATTATTTTTCTTTCTCGGATTTATTCGTAGCTTTGCTTT
>ENA-OQBL01000845-OQBL01000845.1-human-gut-metagenome-genome-assembly--contig:-NODE-845-length-14055-cov-4.118754_pt1 | contig 14055 bp, 12 predicted proteins | sample MGYA00242747_ERZ504553 | MGnify/ENA primary metagenome ERZ504553 (study PRJEB26092, sample SAMD00036240) | human gut metagenome | host: Homo sapiens | study: EMG produced TPA metagenomics assembly of...
ATAATCGGAAACGCCGTTATGGCTCCTTGTCACAGTAACCAGGAACAATCCCTTTTTTTAAGAATAGAATCCATAAACTCCCTCCTTTATGTTTTCTTTATCTTTTGTAATTGTTACAGAATTGTTACATATGTTACGTTTGTTATTATAACATTTACAACACGTTTTGTCAAGGTTTTCTTTGATTATAATACATTTAATATTCGATTTATATTTATTATTTGTTACATTTTGTTACATTCATTCTTTTATATTGACAAAATATATCATCCGAATTATACTAAAGATATATCAATTATAGTAATTATTATCATTATTGAAGGGAGGATTTATGGCCGGTTTAAAATATAGTAAGCAAAGGGCCTCTATAAAAGATTACCTGATGCACACGACTTCTCATCCGACTGCTGATACCGTATATCTTCATATTAAAGAAGAATTTCCTAATATCAGCCTCGGAACCGTATACCGCAACCTGAACCTGCTTGCAGATATCGGAGAAGCGCTTCGGATTCCGACACCGGATGGCGGCGATCGTTTTGATGGACGCTGCGAACCTCATTATCATGTAGTATGCACCAATTGCGGAAATGTATTCGATCTGGAAATGGATGATTCCTATATCCAGAAGATTAATGAAGATGCGAATAAATGTTTCGATGGAATCATCGAATCACACACTACACTTTTCCACGGTCTCTGTGGCGAATGTGCCAAAAAATTAAACGAGAATAAATAATAAAATTTATCAAAAACTAATTGACAAACACATAAGATTATGCTAAATTAATATCAGTAACAATTACTAATATTAATTTAGTGCAACTTAAGAGATTATAACTACTCTCTTATCAATCAATAACAAAAAAAGTTATTATAAAAGAAAAGGAGAACAACACTATGAAAAAATTTGTATGTACAGTATGCGGATATGTTTATGAAGGAGAAGCTGCACCGGAGAAATGTCCAGTATGTGGCGTAGGCGCTGACAAGTTCAAAGAGCAGACAGGTGAAAGAGAATGGGCTGCTGAGCACGTTGTAGGTGTGGCAAAAGGTGTAAGCGAAGACATCTTAGCTGACTTAAGAGCTAACTTCGAAGGAGAATGTTCAGAGGTTGGAATGTATCTTGCAATGGCAAGAGTTGCTCACAGAGAAGGATATCCTGAAGTTGGATTATACTATGAAAAAGCTGCATGGGAAGAAGCTGAGCACGCTGCTAAATTCGCAGAACTTCTTGGCGAAGTTGTTACAGACAGCACAAAGAAGAACCTTGAGATGCGTGTAGACGCTGAGAACGGCGCTACAGCTGGTAAGTTCGACCTTGCAAAACGTGCAAAAGCTGCTAACCTGGATGCAATCCATGACACAGTTCATGAGATGGCAAGAGATGAGGCACGTCACGGAAGAGCATTCGAAGGACTTCTTAAGAGATATTTTGGATAGGAACAATCTGATATAACAAGAATTTTTATTCCGATATCTTCCGGATGAAATAATGATTCAGAATCGCAAAAGGCAGATACACCACTTAAGGTATATCTGCCTTTTTATATCACCATACTTCATAAGTATCTGCCAATTCCCAAAGGAAAAAGTCTGTGATATCCCCTTCTATGCCATGCGCACATAGATCTTTTTCACCGGCTGATACAGAATCGCAATTGCGATCACCATAAATACTGCATTGATCACAGTCGCCGGAAGTGATGTGAATGCTGCCATTGCAGCTGCTGCAAATCCACTTCCTACCATCATCATTGCGATCGTGCTCATAGTAAATTCCATGATTACGTTGATACATCCATAGATAAATGCGCAGACAACTGCTGCTCCGTATTCTTTCTTCTTGTCTCCGTCTGCTTTCTTCTTAAGCATCATGAAAAGTGCTCCGACGATCAGACATTTTACTGCTGTCTCCACAAATGTCTTCGGCGCATCCTGCATGTAACCATTCAGCATATCAAAGATTGTAAGTCCAAGTGTCCCTGATACAGCTCCTCTCTTGCCACCCTGAAGTAACAGTCCCATTACGACAAATATATGTCCAAAATGGAGAAATGGTGTTCCGACTGCTGCCGGAAGTGGAATCCTAAACGACTGAATTCCAAGAAATGTAATTGCGGTAAAGAATGCCGTGATCACAAGGTTCTTTACTTTATTATCATTCATTGTCCTGCCTGCTGTTATATTTGTACTCATTGTACTCTCCCTTCCTGCACACTTCCATCGTGTGTATAACAGATGAATCTCTCATCTTCCATAATTTAATACCGCAGAATATATTATCATGAAAGTGGATGTGTCCATACAGCCAGTTGTTCTATTTTCGCACAGTCCAGTTTATATAATACTTTGATTTTAAAAATATTTTTGTTTTTCTACTTGAATTTTTTCAGTTTCGGGTATAATATACACATATAGCAAACGTAGTATCAAAAACTACATGTCATATTTTCGACATTCAGGAGGTGCATGATTATGGCAGAGCAGTTAAAAGAACACATTAAAGATCCGGGAAGCGCGATCACACATTTTATCGGAATGTTGATGGCAATCTTCGCAGCAATTCCATTGCTTTTAAAAGCGGCGCGCGAACCGAGTAAAATTTACATTATCGCAATTGCTGTATATGCGGCAAGCCTGATCTTACTGTACGCCGCAAGCACAACTTACCATACATTCGATAAATCCAGAAAAGTAAATACAATCCTTAAAAAAATCGACCACATGATGATCAGCGTACTCATTGCCGGAAGTTACACTCCGATCTGTCTGCTGGTACTTGGCGGCAGAACCGGACTCATCCTTCTGGCAATCGTATGGGCATTTGCCATTGCCGGAATCCTGATCAAAGCATTCTGGGTATTCTGTCCGAAATGGGTTTCTTCCGTGCTCTATATCGGCATGGGCTGGACCTGTGTCCTGGCATTTACACAGTTACTGAATTCCTTAAGCCCGGCAGCTTTCGGATGGCTGCTGGCCGGTGGTATCATCTACACCGTTGGCGGCGTGATCTATGCTTTGAAGCTTCCAATCTTTAACAATAAGCACAAATATTTCGGAAGCCATGAGATCTTTCATCTGTTTGTAATGGCCGGAAGTGCCTGCCACTTCGTAGTGATGTATGCATTTGTACTTTAAGTAATATCCATTTATCCTTATATTTCCGGTATACAGAGAACTTGCTGCCGGCAACATTTCTTGCATACTTTAGCAACTTCTTTCGAACACATGGCGATAAAAAACGAGCCCGCATCACACACGGGATATTAAATAATATCTCTCCCGACTTGATGCGAGCTCTTTTTTCATTTATTCTGCCAGTTCTTTTGCTTCCCGTGTAAGTTTCTTAATCTTCTCAAATTCACTGGCTTTAATCATATCTCCCTTTACCATTCAGCTTCCGCATAAGTTTCCATTACCCTTGATCAATATCTCTTTTTCTTTCCTGGTCAAATGCTTGATCGCATATTCCCGGCTCATTGCCTCATTTTTTGTCTCATGCTCTTCATAATACACAAGCTTCACCGGTCTTCTGGTCTTTGTATACTTTGCGCCTTTTCCACTGTTATGTGCTTTTATCCGCTTATCCAGATCATTTGTCCACCCTGTGTATAACGTACTGTCCGCACACTTTACGATGTATGTATAATTCATGTAGTTGTCCCCACTTATCCACAATCGGTCCGATTTTTCCTGTAATAATCCACTTTATTTTATCCATTATCCCACGGAAAGTCAATTTTATCCCCTGTTCATAGATTTTTCCGCATACTTTGATATCGGCAGAACGCTAAAAAATGACCGGAAAATTTCTTAAGAATCTCCGGTCCCTTTCTGTTAATCCTGATCCGCCGTATACTCCACCGGATTCACCGGCTGTCCGTCTTTTCGCATCTCAAAATATACATTGCAGCCTTCTTTACTGTAATACTTCGTTGGCTGGCTCACATAACCAAGCACACTCTTTGCTTCCACATAATCCCCAACTTTCACCGGGACTTCTTTCAACTGTCCATATAACAGCTCATATCCATTTCCGATATCTACGTTAACCGTTGTTCCGGTCTGTGCACTGACATCGATCGACTTGACGATTCCAGGCGCACCGCAGAGTACCTGGTCGCCTTCTGCGCCTTCGATGATCACCGCCGGATTATACTTGTACTGATCCAGCGTCTGGAAATATACTGTCTTATCCATGCTATAGCTCATGATCACAGCTCCGTTCACCGGCCACAGGATGTAACTGTCTTCCGTAAAGTTGATATTGTGACTTTTTCCTGCCGTTGCCTGGGTTCCGGTCTGACCTGATGATCCGGATGTTCCGGTTCCTTCTGATCCTGAAGTTCCGGTTGTCCCGGAATCTGTTGTCCCGGAATCTGTTGTCCCAGAGCCCGTTGTTGTTCCGTCTTTCCCGGTTCCGTTACTGTCACTTTCATCCGTATCACTTGTCATATCTTCGTTTTTAATCTTGGATGTTCCGGTTTCTTTTGCCGCTTCGCTGTCTTGTTTCGCCTTTTCTTCCGCCTTCGCCAATTCATTTTTCTGCGTTTTTCCTGTAATCATTAAATGTATATGTTCCTGCTATTGCAATCGCTGCCACAAAACATAATACTGCTGCTACGGTAGCACGCCGTTTTGACATTGACGGTTTCTGATTTTTATTCATTTCATCACCACCTCTGACCATATTTTTGCCAGATTGTGATATAGTTATACACCTTTTACGATTTCTGTCACTTCTTTTATCTCCGTTCCATTAAAAAAATTATTTTAAAATATTTTTATAGCTTTTTTTCTTCATCGCCATCTCATTTGCCGTATACTGGCTCATTCCGATCCCATGTCCGGTTCCTCTTGTTGTCACCCGCAATTTGCCGTTATAACGCTGCAGGGTAAAACAGCTGGATGCCAGGTTATATTTATTTCGGAATTCTTCCCCGCTGATGGTATTATCTCCCACACGGATCTTTAATACATATCCTACAGAATCTGTTTCCACTACCTCCACATCCATCGTCCCTATATCTTTTCTCCCAATACAACCGTCTGTATCTCATCTTCTGCATTCACATCCTCCGGGCATTCCACAATCTTCAGATAAGGATACTCCTCCTTTCCAAGAACCTCTTTCGCATCCCTGGTATATCCATTACTCAGATTAAAAAATGGTGTCATCGCCAGACCGTCTTCATAGAATAGCACTTGTCCTGCCGTGGATTCCAGCGCATTTTTTAACTTGCGGTAATTTTCTGCATATCGCATCCCCCACGCCGACTTCATCTGTTTCTCGGTCCAGAATTCTTTCTCAATCTTCTGTCCTTCCCCCGCATCCCGGATTGCCCGGTAGACTTCTGTCCGCACCAGGATTGCCTGGGCCTTCAATGCTTCTTCTTCATATTCTGCCGGCATGTCCCTCGCCAATATTCCAATGCAATATTTTTCCACCGGCATCTTCCCACCGCCCTTTACATCTATTGTCATCTCATCCACTTTCGATGCAGTTACAATCTTTGGACCATTTACAAATACGGTTACAATATACGGCAATAATATTATGATAAGCGCCCAGCAGGCTGCCATTTTTTATTTTTTCTCTATAATAATACCTTCTGTTCCACATAAAAAAGCCCTCCCATACCTCAATGTATGAGAGAGCTTCTCTTATTATTCATATACAAAAGAACTTGCCACTGACAACTTCTCTTAATATTCTAATTCATCCTCATCGATCACAACATGATCCAGATGCCAGATATCATCTACATATTCCTGGATTGTTCTGTCGGCAGAGAATTTACCACAACAAGCAGTGTTCTTAAGAGCCATCTTAGCCCATTTTTCTTTATCTTTGTAAGCTTCCATTGCACGAGCCTGAGCATCTGCATAAGAACGGAAGTCCTTTAAGATAAAGTACATATCTGCTCTTGAACCCCCCTGATTATTCAGAAGGCTGTTGTAAAGGTCACGATACATCTCTGTATCGCCGTTAGAATATGTTCCGTCTACCAGCTGGTCTACCACTCTGTGGATGTCCGGATCATTGTTGTAAATGTCATATGGATTATATCCGCCGTTCTGCTCGTAGTTGATAACTTCGTCGGCACTCAGTCCGAAGATAAATGCATTGTCGATTCCAACTTCGTCTACGATCTCTACGTTTGCTCCGTCCATTGTTCCGAGAGTCGGTGCACCGTTCATCATGAACTTCATGTTACCTGTTCCGGAAGCTTCTTTGGAAGCTGTAGAAATCTGCTCACTGATGTCTGCTGCCGCGAAGATAAGCTCTGCGTTGGATACGCGGTAATCTTCGATGAAGACAACTTTCAGTTTGCCGTTGATGCTGCGGTCATTGTTAATCACATCCGCAACCGAGTTGATCAGTTTGATGATCTCTTTTGCACGGATATATCCTGCGGAAGCCTTTGCACCGAAGACGTATGTCTTAGGATAGAAGGACATCTCCGGATGATCTTTGATCTGGTTATACAGATACATTACATGCAGGATATTAAGCAGCTGACGTTTGTACTCGTGCAGACGTTTTACCTGTACGTCGAAGATCGATCTTGGATCTACTTCTACACCGTTGTGCTCTTTGATGTAAGCTGCAAGACGCTCTTTGTTCTTGAACTTGATCGTCATGAATTCTTTCAGAGCCTCTTCGTCATCCAGCCATTCCTTCAGTCCGCTCATCTTGGACAAGTCTGTAATCCACTCTTTTGTGCCGAGCTTCTCTGTTACCCAGTCAGCAAGCAGCGGGTTCGCATGCATGAGGAAACGTCTCTGTGTGATACCATTTGTCTTGTTGTTGAACTTCTCCGGCATCATCTGATAGAAGTCTTTCAGTTCCTGATTCTTCAGAATCTCTGTATGCAGCTTTGCAACACCATTGACAGAATAGCCTGCAACGATCGCAAGATGTGCCATCTTAACCTGACCGTCCATCAGGATCGCCATCTTCTTTACTTTCTCTTCATTACCAGGATACTGTGCCCTTACCTGCTCGACAAAGCGGCGGTCGATCTCCTGGATGATCTGATAAATACGTGGAAGGAGTCTTGAGAACAGATCGATCGGCCATTTCTCAAGTGCTTCTGCCATGATCGTATGGTTCGTATATGCACAGCATTTTGTTGTGATATCCCATGCTTCATTCCATCCGAGATTCTCCTCATCAAGAAGAATACGCATCAGCTCTGCTACTGCTACTGTCGGATGTGTATCGTTCATCTGGAATGTTACTTTCTCCGGCAGTTTGCTGATATCACCATGTTTCTTTTTAAACTTTGTAATTGCAGCCTGGATACTTGCTGATACGAAGAAATACTGCTGTTTCAGTCTCAGTTCTTTTCCTGCGATGTGGTTATCATTTGGATAAAGCACTTCTACGATATTCTTCGCAAGGTTCTCCTGCTCAACGGCTTTGTGATAATCTCCACGGTCAAATGAATCTAACTGGAAGTTCACGATTGCTTCTGCATCCCAGATGCGGAGTGTATTCACGATGTGGTTGCCATATCCAACGATCGGATAATCGTAAGGGATAGCCATTACAGACTCATAATTTTCCTGAACGAAATGAGTCTTTCCTGTCTCATCATATTCTACACGGATATTTCCGCCAAAACGTACTTCTTTCGCATATTCCGGTCTGCGAAGCTCGAACGGGTTGCCGTCTTTTAACCAGTTATCCGGTGCTTCTACCTGATAGCCGCCTCTGATCTTCTGCTTGAACATACCATAACGGTAACGGATACCGCATCCATAAGATGCATATCCCAGTGTTGCAAGAGAATCCAGGAAACATGCTGCCAGACGTCCGAGTCCACCGTTACCAAGTGCCGGATCCGGCTCCTGATCCTCGATCACGTTCAGGTCGATTCCCATCTCTTCCAAAGCTTCTTTTACTTCCTTATATGCCGTCATGTTGATCAGGTTGTTTCCGAGAGCTCTTCCGAGCAGGAATTCCATGGACATGTAATATACGGTCTTCGGATCGTCTTTCTCATACTGTTTCTGTGTTGCAAGCCAGTCATCGATGATGGCTTCCTTTACAGCATAAGAAACTGCCTGGAACAACTGCTGTGGAGTTGCCTCTTCTACTTCCTTACGGAACAATGTCTTTACATTGTTCCGTACATCTCTTTTAAATACGTCTTTTTGCAAATCTTGGATTATACATTTTCTACTTCCCTTCTAAAAAAACTGGGCTTTGATTATCTCTTTTCCACACCGATCGTTACAGCTTCTCCATTGATCTTCCACTCTTTCGTGTAGCCTGCTGGTGCTGCTTTTGTAACTTCCAGTGCAAGTGTTTCATCTGCGATCGTAGATGCATTGTCTGCAAATACTTTCTCTGCTTTTTCTGTACCTTCATAAGATACTGCGATCTTATCCATAACTTCGAATCCGGCTTCCTTACGCATGGTCTGTACTTTACTGATGATCTCACGTACAAATCCTTCTTCCAGAAGTTCTTCGGAAAGGTTTGTATCCATAACAACTGTAATTCCGTTGTCATTCTCAGATACATATCCCGGCATCTGTGCAGATTCGATCAACAGATCTTCGCGGAACAGAGTCACTTCCTGTCCATTGATATCAAGCTTCAGGGCATCTGTAGCATTTAACTCATCCATTGCTGCATTTCCTTCGAGGTTATCGAGTGCTGCTTTAATACCTCCTAACATTTTACCATATTTTGGTCCCACTGTCTTTAACTGAGGTTTAAAAGTATATGAAGTAAAGTCACGAACATCTTGTGTAAATGTTACATTCTTTACATTTAATTCATCTTTTACGATGTCTTTGTAAAATTCCGGTACTTCAAAATCAGCTTTTACATACATCTGTCCGATCGGCTGACGGTTCTTGATATTTGCAGTATTTCTGCATGCACGTCCCATAACAACCAGCTTCAGAACATTGTCCATATTAGCTTCCAGTTCTGTATCGATATGTGCTTCATTTACAACCGGGAAGTCACACAGATGGATACTTTCCGGAGCGCTCTCGTCCACGCTTCTTACCAGGTTCTGATAGATCTCTTCTGTCATGAACGGGATCATCGGAGCTGCCGTCTTGCAGATCTCAACCAGTGCTGTGTACAGAGTCATGTAAGCATTGATCTTATCCTGTTCCATTCCTTTTGCCCAGAAACGTTCACGGCTTCTTCTTACATACCAGTTACTCATGTCATCTACGAAGCTCTGAAGTGCCTTTGCAGCCTCCGGGATCTTGTAGTTAGACAGGTCATAGTCTACTGCCTTGATCGCTGAATTGAGCTTGGACAGAAGCCATTTATCCATAACGGACAGCTTGTCGTATTCCAGTGTGTATTTTGTTGCATCAAAATCATCGATATTCGCATACAGTACGAAGAAGGCATATGTGTTCCACAGTGTTCCCATGAACTTTCTCTGTCCTTCTACAACAGCTTTTTCCGTGGAAATCGGTTCGGAAGCCATGGTGCACTGTTGACATAGAAGTACCAGCGGATCGCATCTGCTCCGTATTTCTCCAGTGCGTCGAATGGATCCACTGCATTTCCTTTGGACTTACTCATCTTCTGACCATTCTCATCCTGCACGTGTCCAAGCACGATAACGTTCTTGTATGGCGCTTTATTGAAGATCAGTGTAGAGATCGCAAGCAGTGAGTAGAACCATCCACGGGTCTGGTCAACAGCCTCGGAAATGAAGTCTGCCGGGAACTGCTTTTCAAATAACTCTTTATTCTCAAATGGATAGTGGTGCTGTGCAAATGGCATAGATCCACTGTCGAACCAGCAGTCGATAACTTCCGGTACTCTGTGCATCTGCTTTCCGCAGCATGGGCACTTAATCGTTACTTCGTCGATGTATGGACGGTGAAGTTCGATCTCATCCGGACAGTTGTCGGACATTTCTTTCAGTTCTTCGATGCTTCCGATCGAATGCTGGTGTCCGCACTCACATTCCCAGATATTCAGTGGAGTTCCCCAGTAACGGTTACGGCTGATACCCCAGTCCTGAACATTCTCAAGCCAGTCGCCGAAACGTCCTTTACCGATGCTTTCCGGAATCCAGTTGATTGTATTGTTGTTGGCGATCAGGTCATCTTTTACTTCTGTCATCTTGATGAACCATGATTCACGAGCGTAGTAAATAAGTGGTGTATCACATCTCCAGCAGTGTGGATAGCTGTGCTCAAACTTCGGTGCATCGTAGAGAAGTCCGCGTCCGTCGAGGTCTTTTAATACTTCCGGGTCAGCCTTCTTAACGAATAATCCGGCAAATGGAGTCGTCTCTCCCATGTTACCTTTTTCGTCTACTAACTGTACGAATGGCATGTCATACTTACGTCCAACCTTGGCATCGTCTTCACCAAATGCAGGCGCGATATGAACAACACCGGTACCATCTGTCAGTGTTACATAAGTATCGCATGTAACGAAGAATGCTTTCTTGTTCTGCTTAGAAGCGCAGTCATAAGCACACTGGTATAATGGCTCATATTCTTTGTATTCGAGATCTTTACCTTTGTATGTCTCAAGAATCTCGTATGCTTTCTGTCCTTCTTCTGCAAGTTTTCCAAGTACTGTATCAAGAAGAGCTACTGCCATGTAGTAAGTATATCCGTCAGCAGCTTTTACTTTCGCATAGTCTTCTTCCGGGTTTACGCAGAGTGCGATGTTGGATGGAAGTGTCCATGGTGTAGTTGTCCATGCGAGGAAGTATGCATCCTCTCCTACTACTTTGAAACGAACGATCGCAGAACGTTCTTTTACATCTTTATAGCCCTGTGCTACTTCCTGTGCAGAAAGCGGAGTTCCGCAGCGAGGACAGTATGGCACGATCTTGAATCCTTTATACAGGAGCTTCTTGTCCCAGATTCTCTTGAGTGCCCACCACTCAGACTCGATGAAATTGTTATCGTATGTTACATATGGGTCATCCATGTCAGCCCAGAAACCTACGGTATTAGAGAAATCCTCCCACATACCTTTGTATTTCCATACGCTCTCTTTACATTTCTTGATGAATGGTTCCATACCGTATTTTTCGATCTGGTCTTTTCCGTCCAGTCCGAGAAGCTTCTCAACTTCGAGCTCTACAGGAAGTCCGTGTGTATCCCATCCGGCCTTTCTTGGAACTTCGTATCCTTTCATTGTACGGTATCTTGGAATCATATCCTTGATAACACGTGTCAGAACGTGTCCGATGTGCGGTTTTCCGTTAGCTGTCGGAGGGCCATCGTAGAACATATAGATCTCGTTGCCTTCACGGTCACGCATACTTTTTCTGAAGATGTCATTGTCTTCCCAGAATTTCTCTGTCTGTTTTTCTCTGTCTACAAAATTAAGATCCGTAGAAACTTTCTTATACATATTTACCTCCATAAAATTAAAACATAGAATTAAAAAAGCTTCCGCCCTGTATAGGACGAAAGCTGTACTTACGTTTATAAACCACCTAACATACCATCATATGTCTTCCCTGTAACGGAGGAATGCCGTCAGTTTTTACTTGGCAGTCAGGCTTTTGTTCATACCCTGAAACCGTTCAAAATCTGCAACTCAGAAGTGATATTCAGATATATCTTACTTGTACCGGACTTCCACCATCCCCGGCTCGCTATTGCTTTCTGTTATATCCTACTGTCTTCGTCAGCGTTTTTCACATTCCTTATTATATGCAGTAATCCTAAAATCCGTCAAGGGTTTTTACCTTTTTTAATCGGTTTTTCTCCGTATTTTTCATATATTTTCTATTTTTTATCTTCTACGGCGTATAAGCAGCACGATCAGACTGAAGATCAGAATCACCAGTGCTACGCATCCTCCGGCGATCATATATTTTTCTGTACTTGATTTTCCGGCAAATTTTTTCTGTCCGAAATCCCATACTGCTTCTACTTTTTGCAGAAAATTCTTCCAGATACTCTTTGCACTTGATTTTCCACCGTTTTTCTTCGAATCACCGGAATTATCCACATCCTTCGGCTTACTGTCCACACGTTCTTTCCTGGTGCTTACTTTCTGTAAATACTTATCCGTAAATTCTGCCGTTGCACTTCCAACCTGATGGCCGTCATATATATACCGGATCGTTCCCTCTCCGGTATCTTCATCTACATCCGTAATTTCATAATCTATATCTTTGTATGATACATCCTTCGGCAGGATCACATGTCCGTCCTCCAGCGGCTGATATTCATTTCCGCCTGTCTGCACGGATTCTGTATCCTCACTTCCATCTGACTGTGCCGATACAGCACTCTGGCTATCCGCAGCCGATATAAATTTCTCTACTTCATCCGGTTTCTTCTCATCTGCCACCTGGATCTTCTGGAAATTGTTAAATGCATATTCGAACAGATTCTTCGTATCCGGATATATATTCACACCGTGTGTCCGAAGTACGACACATACCAGTTTCATATTGCCATTATCGGCCAATGTGATCAGCGTAGATAATGCATTCGATGTATATCCTGTCTTTCCTGCAACCACATACTGGTAATAATTTTTATTTTCTTTGATCAGCATCTTATGATGCTGTGGAAATACATGTTCTTCCGTCGTATCGGATGCCGGGATCTTATAACTCTGCTCCTGGCAGATCTTCAGGAATTCCGGATAGCGCCAGATCTCTCTGCCGATCAAAGCCATATCGCGCGCACATGTATAATGATTGTCATCATGAAGCCCGTTCGCATTGACGAAATTGGAATTTTTGCCGCCAAGACTTTTACATTCTTCGTTCATCTGCTGGATGAACCAGTCGTAATCATGTCCGGCATTTTTCCCGACATTTTCCGCCACCGCATAAGCTGCTTCATTCGCTGAGGCAAGCAGCGTCGCATATAATGCCTGTTCCAGCGAGATCACATTACCTTCTTTTAATCCAACCGAAGAATCTCCCGGCTGCATAAAAGATATGCAGTCATTGGAAAATGTTACCTTGTCTGACAGATTGCCGTATTTTAAAGCAATAAGACTGGTCAGGACTTTTGTGATACTTGCCGGGTACTCATGTTCATCAATATTTTTCGCATATAAGATGCTTCCTGTTCCCGCATCCATCACGATTGCAGCTTCACCGTATGTGCCCGGTCCTTTTGGCCAGTTCTTCCAACCGTTCGACTGGATCTCCATCTTATAGGCATCTTCTTCTGCCTTCTTTTCCCGCTCTTCCGGCGTCATGTCTTCTTCTTTTTTCTCTTCCTTCTTATTGGAATCATCTTTTGATGCGTCTGCCGCCTGACTGCTCTCACTGCCGCCAGGTTCCGCATATACTTTCTGGCTTACCGTTCCCGGTATTACTGTAAATAAGGCCAAGATCAATATTATAATCCTGGCCACAACTTTCTTGCTCTGTTTCATTATACTCGCCCGTTTACTGTCCCCTTATATTCATCTTTTGTAAATCACTTTAATATAACAACTGCTCGATCTTCTTTTTATTCGCATCAAAATCAACCTTCAGTACCTGCATACCCTCATAAGTGATATCTGTATACGTTCCGTCCTGTGGAATGCATGTCTGCTGCATCTTCAGATCGTCTACCGACAGAACATCTTTTGCCATAGAGTACATCTCCGATACACTCATATTCGTCTTTACATGATTTACAGCGTAATTGATCAGAGGCAGTAACGCGCTTGGATCCTTCTTCTCCATAATCTTACGGTAGATTCCATACATTACACTTCTCTGACGTCTTGTTCTTTCAAAATCATTGCCCAGTGTACGGTTTCTCGCATGCGCAAGTGCCTGGGATCCGGTCAGTGTCACATCTCCGGCCTGAATATCCGGCATACCATTCTCTCTGTAATAAGCAGCCTCTTCTTCACTGATGAATACGGTCACACCGCCAATCTCATCGATTACATTTACCAGATCATCAAAGCTGATCGTAATATAATTCTGAATATCAAGATCATATGTCTTATTGATCGTGTTGATCGTAAGTCCCACTCCGCCGTATGCATAAGTATGGCCCAGACGGCTCTTTCCATGTCCGTCAATATCAACCAGCGAGTCTCTCAGGAATGAGATTGCTGTT
>ENA-OQBL01000847-OQBL01000847.1-human-gut-metagenome-genome-assembly--contig:-NODE-847-length-14052-cov-4.697307_pt1 | contig 14052 bp, 17 predicted proteins | sample MGYA00242747_ERZ504553 | MGnify/ENA primary metagenome ERZ504553 (study PRJEB26092, sample SAMD00036240) | human gut metagenome | host: Homo sapiens | study: EMG produced TPA metagenomics assembly of...
AGATCAAAGTAATCTAAAGTGCCTTCAGGAAGAAGAAGGCGATAACCGTTTAACTCCATAAGCTATGAATTTGGAAACAAAGATAACAATTTATAAATTTACCCCTCAGCTTTTTACATTGACCCAAGAAAAGGTGTACTTTAATAGTTTTCTTCCCCATATCTTTATGATTTCTTAACGCTTATCCTATCTTTATCTACCTTATTATTGCCGATGTTTTCGGGAAAAGTGAGATTCTTACCTTATATTTGTAGTAAGAACGTTTAAAGGCGCACGATTATGGAAAATCATATGGAAAACAATTTCAGAGAAATACAGAAGATATTAGATAGTTGTATAGTTCATGACTATAAAACTAAAGTAGATGCACTATTTTTAAAACGTGAATATTTGACGCAAGTTCAGCTAAAGGATTATTTGCGGCAAGAAATTTTCCGTGTGACTGAAAATATTGTAGCCATCCAACAAAAATACCGTGTCGTGCGTAACATTGTATTGGATATGGATATTCCCGATTTTTTGTGGGAAAGCGGTTATTGGAAAGGCTTTGTTTTTCAATCCGCTGTTTGAGTTGTTCCGGGTATTTGATGCGCCATTCAATAAGGCGTATTTCTGTGTTTAAAAGTCCTATCGCTTCATCAATTAGATGCAAATAGGGCATTTTTTTCTTGCTCAAACCGTACACGGTATGACTTAAGACGATATAAACCAAAAGAAAAATAGCGGAGTAATACACTATAATCTTGCTCGTTAATACTGAAATTGGCTACATGGATAGCTAATTCTTCAACAGCTTTTGTTAGTTCAGATGCAGAAACTTTGCGCTGTGAGTATTCCGATAGTAATCGAAAAAAACCTCTGTTGTAATAATGCTTTCATCTATTAATATTTTTAATTTCATAATTAGTTAGTTCGTCTTTTATAGAATTTTACTTATATCATTGGGTGTCTTAAAATAATAGTCTGCACGTATAGGATTAGATACATTATTGCTCCATAAAACCAATCCGGAATCAACACCGGCATTGTTGGCACATTGAATATCATAAATACTATCACCAATATAGAGAGCGTTTTCGGGGCTTACATGGGCTTTAGCCAAATATGCTACTAAGGGTGCTGCTTGGGGCTTATGTTCATCAGTATCATCGGCACATACAATTGTGGAAAAATAGTCCGCTAACCCTAATGGCTCAAAAATCAGAATAATATTCTTGATATGTTTTGGAGGTTACAATGCCTAAAATATAGCCTCTTGATAAAAGGGATTGCAAGCATTCTTTGATACCTTGAAAAGGTTGAATAGTGTGCTGGAGCAATTTCATATTCCTATCCCATCGTTTCAATGCATCTTCTATGTCAGGTATTTTGAGTAATTCCAACGCATTTCTTCCGGTAATGCCTAAAGCAAATTTCAGACTTTCATATTGAGGTGTGCGTCCTGTTATTTCTGTAATTGTTTTTATTAAAGAGTTGATGACTGCATATTCCGTATCTATCAATGTACCGTCTATGTCGAATACGATATGTTTATATTTCATGTGTTTGATTTATTAGTCAAATAATACTTGCCAGTTTCTATCGTAGTAAGCTGAAAAGCACATTTTTATTTGTTCTTCGTTATTTTTCTCTTTTGCAAGAATAGGTAATTCTTTCAATCCGAAATAAGCACTCTCATCCGTTTCAATATTGGGTCGGAAATATCCGCTTTCAATCTCACAAAGAACAAAAACTTTACAAACATTGTAGGCATAGAGGGGAATATTATGCAAATTTCTATCTTGTATAGCTATTATCCGGATAGCTTTTACATTTAATCCTGCTTCTTCTTTTACTTCTTTTTCTGTATTAGTCTTGATACTCTGATTTATATCGACCCAACCACCGGGTAAAGACCAAGTTCCATTTTTCTCTTTCACAAGCAGTATTTTATCATCTTTGAATATAGCAGCTCGTGTATCTAATTTAGGAGTTTGAAATCCTGTTTCATTGCAAAACAGATTCTTTACTTTTTCTATGGGTATTTCACTTTGCAGACTAAGCATTTCTGCTGCAATTTCTCTAATGCGTTCAAAGCGTTCTATATCAAATACATCTTTGGAGTATGTCAATCCCCCTTGGGCAATGAATTGTAGTTCTTTTGCCCATTCAAGCCATTGTGGTTGTACTGTTTTATTCATATAGTGAATGTTAGTATCGTTATATTGATTTACAAAGGTATGGAAAATGAAATTCTTTATTTTTGTCCTATGTTAAAAAATCATCGGCTTGACCGGATTCTGCTAAGAGAAGGTTGTGTTATTCCTAAAAAAAGAGGCAATATGTCCTAAAGTCACTCGGTGGAAAATGCTGGGATATTCTTTTATCAACTTTTCATAACGTTCTTGGGCAGACAAGTTCAGCCGGGAAATATGAATGTCCTGTAAAAGTAGAAAATTTTCTTGCTGTAACACTCTCATCCAATTGGCAATGTCAATACGGGATTTATATAAATCATTCAACTTGTCTATAGAAATGGAGTAGGTTAAAGTTTCTTCTAAGGTTTCTACATATTCAAATCCTGCTTTGTGTCGATATAAATCCCATGAACCACAAGTCGCATCGCCTTCCATAGAAAACCATGTTGTTATTTCTTTTCCATTATGCAGGATATATGAACGTGTTATTCCTTTTTCTATGAAATAGACTTGATTGTCAAAACGACCAGCTTGTATGATGATAGTTTTAGCCGGAAAAGTCTGTTGTTTAAAACAGTACTTTAGCAGATGCAATGAATCATCCGAAACAGGATAGAGTTCTTGTATCTTTCTTATTATATTATCCATTATCAATGTCTTTGCTCTTTCTACAAAAATAATAAAACAGAAAGGGATAATATTGTTGCATTCATAGTTTAAAAAGGAATTTGACTATTTTTTAGCAAGGTGGGATGAAAAGAGAACCACGATGTGGATATGTGATATAGGCAAAAGAAATAGGTGGTGCTAAACTATGTTTAGTTTATCCCTTTGTCTATATAGCCAAAACGAACTAAACCAATTTCTAGCAATCTTTTTCAGTCTTGATTTATCCTTAATAGTTTGAGGAAGAAATGAACTCTTTTATTTCTTCCTCGGTTGGAAGTTCTATCATGTACTTCTGTACGAAGATATTCGGGTCTAATCCGGCAGTGGCATACTTTACTAATGTATCTCCCTTTTCCGTACAAAGTAGAATACCGATAGGTGGATTATCGTCCGGCTGCATTACTTCCGCTTTAAAGTAGTTAAGGTACATATTTAGTTGCGAGGCGTATTCATGGCGAAATTTGTCTATCTTCAATTCCACAATGATATGGCACTTCAAAATGCGGTGATAGAATACGAGGTCGGCAAAGAAATAATCTTCATCAATCAAGATACGTTTTTGCCGGGCTTCAAAGCAGAAACCATGTCCCATTTCCAACAGGAAGTGTTGCAGGTTATCAAGAATGGATTGTTCCAAATCGTTTTCCGTCACTAATGCACGTTCATTCAATCCTAAGAACTCTAAAGTAACAGGAGTGTTGATAACATCTTTGGGTTGCAATAAGGTTACTTGTTGCTGGACTAAAGCGGAGAGGGCTTCTTTGTTTTTTGGATAGTCCGCTACGTTCGTAATATAAAGATGCGATTTGCCGCTCTAACTCTTTTACAGACCAGCATCCACGAATAGTTTCCATTTCATAGAAAGCACGTTTTATCGGGTTCTCAATTCCTGATATAGTATTTAAATGGGTGGAAGATAATCTGTTGAATAATCTATCAGCTGGAATCATCCATGTTTCGGTTTGTGGGTATTTTGTTGATAGCTTCCAAACGCCATTTTCAGATCCGGCGGTCACCAACCGCCGAATTGGTTCAGTGAATTCGGCGGTCAATGACTGCCGAATTTGGATTTGTGATGCAATATATTGTGTGACAGACTCTTTTAGCTGTGGATAAACAAGATATAACCGTCTAAACTCTCGGAATCTTCGTTCATTCAGACCTTTTGTTTTTAGCCGTTGTTCCAGCTTTTTCAACAATTGTTCACCGTAGGCGGCACGGTCTTCTCCGTTCTGTTCGAACTCCACGATATAGCAACCCATAAGCCAGTTACGGGAAGTAAGGGCAAGGTTTACAGCATGTGCGGCTTGTGCCTGCAACGTGTTCTGTATCGTGCTGATATGTTTTACTAATGCTTCAAAGTTCATAGTTACAAAGATAAGTCTTTTATGATTAAAACTTTAATTCGGGTAAGCTGTTTATAGCTTCCTCTTTCAATTTATCCACCGCACGGGTGTATTTCTCCGTATGCTTCAATCCACTATGCCCTAAAAGGCTGGCTACGGTTTTGATATTTGCCCCATTGTTCAAAATGTTCACGGCAAACGAATGCCGAGCACAATGCCAGCTTATATGTTTGTCTATCCCCGCTCTCTTTACCCAACGCTTTACTGATTTACAGCAGCTTTCGTATGTAGACAAATCGAATATCAAACAGTTCTTATCTGTCGGAACTTCACCAATGATAGACAATAGGCCGTCATTCAAAGGAATAACCACACCACTACTGGCAGAATGTCCCTTGGCCTTGCTTTGCTCGAACTTCAATAATCGGTTAGCATAATCCACAATTTTTAAAAGTAAGATCTTTTACATTGCAGAAGCGCAGACCGCAATATAGGCAAAAGATAAACGCTTGTCTGACTGTAGGGTTTTCGTTGTCATAATGACAAGCCATCAGCTTTTGTACTTCTTTGGGCGAAAGCACATCTTTCCGAAGCATCTGACTATCCACTTTGCAGGTAATATCTTTGCAAGGGTCTTTCGATTCTTCCAAAGGAGAATTTCGCTTATGTGGTGTTACGGCTGATGTTGGCGGACATTCTTACATGAACTATCTGAAAGTTCCTGTTAAGGTGGATGAACTTTGTGCGATTCTGCAAAAGAAGCAAAAGAAAATGGGAACATTTCGGGAACAATACGAATTGAGCTTTAATGCTCACCTTAATTTAGTAACTATTCATCCGTGGGTGGACGGCGACGGAAGAACGGCTCGATTACTGATGAACTACATCCAGTTTTGTTATCACCTTTTTCCTACTAAGATATTCAAAGAGGATAGGGAAGAATATATCCTTTCTCTACGCCAATGTCAGGACGAAGAAACCAACCGGCCGTTTTTGTCGTTTATGGCAGGGCAGTTGAAGAAATCGCTTTCTTTGGAGATTGAAAGGTTTAAAGCTTCGCAAAAGAAAGTGTTCAGTTTTATGTTTTAGAAGTGTGAAAACCTGTATCTCTGTGATAAATGCTGAAAATCAGTAGATTACAAAATAGATACTCAGTTTTATATCCAATAATGTAAAGCTGGGTGTTTTTGTATTATTTAAGGTTTACTACTTTGGTTGTGATTATATCAATAGCCATGTTAAGTTGATTGTCTTTTCCCTCTCAAAAAATTCAATGAAATCCGATTTCACTTCTATGTCTGGTAATATTCCAGTGTCATTGAGTTGTGAGCCTTCGTTTGTAATATAAGCCTTTGCGCTTATCATAGCTTTATATCCATAAGGTAAATCGATGAACATAGGTTTCCCCTATACAGCCAATAGTTGGTTCTCCAAACAATAACGGCACGATTGTTTTCTTTCATTAGTTGCACAAAGTCTTCAGCTGCAGAGCCAACATATTGTCCAGACAAAATAGCCATAGGTTTGGGTTAGCTTTTAAAGAGTCAGGAACTCCGTTTTTTGTAAGGTGGATAATAAATTTCTTCCATTGCTAGTCCCTTAAAGTATTCTTCAAACGTTTTGTCTGTTGAGCCATACCCTTTATACGAAGCTATATGTTTTCTGGTTACCCATTTCCCTTTATTTCGAAAATCTTTTCCGGGCATTGAACAATACGCCAGTAAATACCAAGCTTGGTCAGTTCCTCCCCGGTTTCCTCTGACATCAACAATAAGCCCTTTGCATTTCAATAGCTTTGGTAGATTTCGATAAAAGATTTGTTGGATTTCTCCAACTTTATTTCCAGCACAAGTTGATAAGTGTATATATACAATGTTGTTTTTCAGGTATTTGATTGTTATCGGAACACTGTAGGCTGTGTCAGCCATTATGAATTCCTTTTTGTTCTGTAAATAATTGCGTGTAAGTTCAATATCCTTTCTTTTACCTTTCGGCGTTTTTATTGAAAGATGAACTTTGGAATTAATTTTACCGTATAACATTTCAGTTACAGCTTTGTCGAATTTCCAATGCGCAGTGGATGCACCTATATATTGGTAAACCGAATCTTTTAGAAAATCCATTACTGGTATTCCATTTACTGCGGTTATTTCGCTTTTTATAGGTATTGATTTCAGCAATTTTTTATCTATGTTTTTTACGTAAATGTGTTCCCCGATGTTTGATGTTATGATAGGGGGGCATATCATAAGGCAGCTTTTGAGGGGGGATGATACGTGTATGGGCTTCGTTCATATTTGCCATAAAAGAAGAAAGGATGCGGTAATATTCATATTCATCTTTTACATTTTCTATTTTAGGCAAATAATTTAAGTACAGGCTGTCTAATCTGTGCTTTTGAAAATAAGATGGAAAAGCAAAATTATATTCAAGTTCTTTCCAAATCATAGATAACGAATATATGCGTTCTTTTTACTTGGAAGGTTGCTTTGAGGAAAGATATTCAGTGGAAATGTAATACATAATGCAAGTAATGTGGTTATAAGCTGTTGCTTCATAGATTCAAATGATTTATTAGATGAGATAATACATCACAAAAATAATAAAAGTAGAACTTATTAGCAATCAGAATTGTATTTTTATCTTACTGTAATTGGGGATGTATCCAAGGAATTCTTAAAAAACGTGAGCCACCTATGTCACGTTTAAGTGAAGGTCGTAGGAAACCTTTGAAGCATATGTAGCAATAGTCGTCCACGCTATATGCGTCAGAACCACTATGATGTCTCTTGTATCAGTCTGAAAATTTCCTACGTTTTCACTTATAAAATAAACATAACGTTTCTTCTTTTCTTTTATGTCTTGGAAAGAGTTGTCTCTATCCGAATACAAAAATTCGGCTATTTAATTGAATTTTTTGTATATATAGAACGGAATTATAACTTGAATCCTCTGCTTCTTTCTTAGCTCTTCCGCAGACTGTCGCAAACCTTGCCTTAATTTCTCTCACTGCTCCTTAAACCATTCGCCTATTGGTTGCCTGTTTACTGTAAGCACTAATTTATTATCATCAACCGGACTTTTTCCCACTTTGAAAATGTCATTCTTGATTTCAAATTTTCGTCTATGTTCTTCGGGATAAAGTTTTCCGCTGCATCTGATAGCTTTCTTTTTTCAAAAGACTATTTACCATATCTTTGGTAAATTCGATGGCATAACACGGCTTTTCTGTTCTTAGTGCCTCTTTGTTTGTGTAACGGGAACCAACTGAATGCCTTTTCAAGGAAGGTGTTCAGCCGTAATATTTTCTTGTTTTTGGAAGCAAGTTTCTGGTGATGTATTAGTTTGAACAATGTCAGGACGAAGAAACCAACCAGCCGTTTTTGTCGTTTATGGCAGGGCAGTTGAAGAAATCGCTTTCTTTGGAGATTGAAAGGTTTTAAAGTTTCGCAAAAGAAAGTGTTCAGTTTTATGTTTTAAGTATCATATAAATGGAGACACCAGTGTTGATAATAGCAGCTGTTCTGTTTGTATTGGGAATGCTCGTAAGGAAATATCCCAACCTCATAGCGGGCTATAACACAATGACTGCTGAGCAAAAAAAGAATGTGGATGTCAAAGGACTGTCTAACTTCATGTGTCGCTCGCTTTGCGTGATTGCTGTGCTTATGATTGTGTCATATTTCGTAATGGTTGCAAGGTCAGTAAACGAAAAAGCGGTGTCAGTTGTGTCGACAACGCTCATACCAATCATCGGTTCAATATATATGGTGGTAAAGGCGCAGCGATACGATAGAAACGGTAAATGAATAAAACGGGAATCGGGTCGATATGGGAAATCTGATATTCGTCTTTTGAGGTAAAAGGAACGACGGCATACCTGTCCTTCCGCCTGCAAGGGTGTAAATCAAGCATTGGGTTTATACCGTTTTTTTACGTTCCAAAAATCAACTACAGGTTTAGTCTTTACTATGGGTAAACCTATTCACTCCCTTCTTTATATGTATTATATCTCCTCTTTTTTAGCTCCTGTAATCAAAACTACTCTACAGGGTAGTGGAGAAGTCTTCGGAAGTGTGGAACTTTGCTGCAGAAATCAAAAAAACATCGTACAATGAAAAATGTATTTTATATTGTAACAGTAATTTTCTTGACTGTCATAGGTTTGACAGTTAATGCAAAGCCACGTTGTCAAGGTTTCAACAATTACGACAACAAAGTAACCATCGTTTTCACGGACAATCAAGCCAAAGACAAATACACGGTTTCTGATGTAAAACTCATTCCGTCATCATGGAGTGAAAAAGAATATCCGGCAACATCCGTAGAAGTAACAGTAAAAAAGGGGGTGGCCACTGTCACACTCACATTTCCTCATGTCACGCAATTCTCAAATCCCCAAGTGACGCTCCGGATAAATGGAAAGAAAAGCAAATTCAAAGTGTGCCAATAGGATATATCAATGAAAAAGATGAAAATGTATTTGGTCATGCTTGTCGTGAGCATGTTGCTGCCGATGAGAGTGTCGGCACAAACCGTGAAGGGGAAACTTGTAGATGAAAGTAACCATCCGTTGCCATATGCCAATGTGGTGCTGCTGTTTCTGCCGGATTCGGCATTTGTAAGTGGAACCATCAGTGGTGAAGATGGTTTGTTTAAGCTGGAAGCTACATCGGTAAACCAGATAGTGAAAATATCCTCTATCGGATATAAGACAGTGTATAAACCGACTACTCCTGCCAATATGGGTATCGTGCAGCTCGTATCGGATGCACGGATGCTTGGAGAAGTGGTAGTAAAAGCCAATTTGCCTGTGACACGCATAAAGAATGATGCTCTGGAAACCAATGTGCAGGGTACAGTTCTCTCGAAAGCCGGAACAGCTGAAGATGTATTGGCGCATATACCCGGTTTACAAAAAAAGGCTGATGGATTTGAGGTGTTGGGTAAAGGTTCACCGCTTATCTATATCAACGGTAGAAAATTACGTGATATCGCTGAACTGGACCAACTGACATCGGAGGAAATTAAAAGCGTAGAAGTTGTTCGTAATCCCGGTGCCCGTTATGATGCAACGGTAGGGGCAGTTGTTCGTATCCGTACTGTCAAACGACAAGGAGATGGATTTGGAGTGAGTTTGCGAAGTTCCTATGATCAATCTCAAAATTCAGACTTTGTAGAGCAAGCCGATGTAAACTATCGGCATAACGGTCTTGATGTTTTCGCTATGGTCCGTTTTGATAAAACTACCTCCTTGCAAAACGATATTCTGGAGCAAACGGCCTTTACCGATACCATATGGACGCAAAAGAATTATCAGCACTCTAATACCGATTCTCGCAGTATAGACGGACGCATCGGATTCAATTATGATTTTAATGAGTATCATTCCATAGGTGTACGTTATGATTTGAGCAATGCCCTGCATACAGATATGTTTACCGCCTTCGATAGCGAGATTCAGGCAGATGGATTGCCTTACGATATTTTATATAGTACCATTGCTGCCGATGCAAAATCACAACCGGAACATCAGCTTAATATTTACTATGCAGGACAAATAGGCAAAGGAGAACTTACCTGGGATGCAGGCTATTACAGCAATACATACACGCAATATACCATTAATATGGAGAATAGTCAGGACCATGAAGACCGTACTGTCACTTCTGATAACAGGGTGGAAAATCAACTTACTGCCACCAAAGTTTCATACACTCATCCCTTATGGGGAGGAAGTATCTCTGTGGGAGGAGAATATACCTATACCAACCGGCATGATGATTATGTAAATCAGGAAGGATATGTACCTACAACCTATACCCGCATCCGTGAACAGAATCTTGCCGGCTATGCACAGTACAGCCATCCTTTACCATTCGGTCAGGCAAACATTGGCTTGCGATATGAGCATGTGGATTTTGATTATTTTGAAAATGCTACATTTGTACCCGGACAAAGCCGTGTATATGATAATATCTTTCCAAATATTTCTGTGAACGGGCAATTGGGGAAAGTACAATTCCAAGTCAGCTATGCTGCAAAAACACAGCGTCCCAACTACAGTCAGTTAAGAAATAATATCACTTATGCCAATAGGTTTACATGGCAAACGGGAAATCCACTCCTAAAACCAAGTGTTACGCATGATATAACCGCTGTTGGTGTATGGCGGTTCTTTCAGGCAATGGTAAGCTACAAAGTGGTTCGGGACTATATCCTTTATTGGGGAACACAGGTGGAAAATCAGTCGGCTACTACTTTAATAAACTATATCAATCACGACCGTTTACCGAGTCTGACAGTAATGCTGGCAGCTTCGCCTACTATTGGTATATGGAATCTTAATGCCAGCGCAATTGTGATGAAGCAGTGGTTCTCGTTGGATGCCGCCGGTCAGAGAAGGACCTATAACAATCCACTTTTTGTAGGTTCCTTAAACAATACTTTTACTCTTCCTGCAGGATTCCTTCTCTCTGCTGATTTTAATTATCAAAGTCGTGGTCAGGTTCAGAATATCACCCTTAAACGTCCACAATATACTTTGAACATAGGCTTACGCAAATCCCTTTTTAATGATGCCCTAAGTATAGAAGCGCGTGCAAATGACTTGTTGTTAGGTTGTAAGCAGGAAGCACTTCTTTATATGGAGAGTGCACAAATGAAGGATTTGTCTTGGAGTGATACACGCTCGTTCAGTCTTACAGTGCGCTACAAGTTTAATGCAGCCAAAAGCAAGTATAAAGGTACGGGAGCAGGACAGGATACAATAAACCGTATGTAAATTATGACAGCATCAATTTCCTATATAAATCTCTCATGGGCAGTTGTGGGCATCATCGACAAGGACGTCCGCAACGGCCTTCAATCCATGAAGCGTCCGGACGAACCGATAGAAGTTACCATCGAAAGGTATGTAATCGGTTATCTGGTCTTCTGGCATATTGCCTTTATTGATAAAGAAAAGATGAACAGATGTAACGATGAAAAGGTCATCGAACTTGGACGGAAGAAAATGGAGGAATACATATTCTCACATCCTCCTATAGCTACTTTGCCAAAGTTCTACATTGTGTTCCTAAATCAACCTCAGATTGGCTGCGATACCCACGGCCTCAGTGATGTTTTCTGCGTGTAGTTTCTCGAAGATTTTCTTCTTGTGAAACTTGACGGTATTGGCATCAATAAAGAGAGTTTCTCCAATCTCAGTGTTCGACAGTCCTTTGACGGAGAGCTGGAGAATCTCTTTTTCACGGTCGGAAAGAATTAGTTCCGGCTGTTTTCTCCATCGTCTGCCCTCGAATGAATAGATATAGTGGTCAGTACATGTATGGTCTGATATGACTACATCTCCGATGTTTTTCTCCGGTGAAAGTGAAACTGTACATAGAGCCAGCCATATATCTCCCTTGCCACTTAGCAAAACGGGTGTTAGTTTGTGGTGGATAAGGTGCGGATGCTTTTCTGATGTGTGGATATGAAAGTTATATTCGATAGACAAGTCAAGCCTTTTTTCTATAGGCTGGTCATAGTAGAACCGGAATCCAGCTTCGTTGATTTCCATAAGACGGTTTATCTCGTCAGACGGAACAACCTCAAAGTAGAAAGCATAACCTTTTTGTTGCACTTCTTCCGGTGAATGACCGCAGAGAAAAAGCGGGTTGGACGATACGTAAAGGAAATTCTTGCGGTGATAGTCTATGATATATAGGCTATGATTGGTATTGCGGGCCAAAGCATCAGCCATGACAATACATACATCGGTTTTTGCATACTCGCTATCTGGTATTTGTATGTCCGTATTTATAGGGCGAAAGAAATTGCTTATAATATTTTGTTGCATAATTGATGTTCTGATTTAGTATTGCAAAGTTATAAAAAGTACAGACCATAATAAAAATGGTCTGTACTTTTTAGTTTATATTCTGAGCCCTCTATTTTTTCTTGGCTCCTCCTCTGACTGTCGTAAACTTCGTCTTAACTTTTCCCATTGTTTAGAGGTTTTATCCCGATTTAGGTACTGTAGCCAGGTAATTATACTAAATAGTTGATTTTCTTTTATTTCCTGATATTACAAAGGTACAAAAGAAAATGAGATTTCAAAGTGTACTAAAAACGTACTGAATAATAGGAAACGGGCAAAATAGGGAAAAATGGAGAATATAGGAAATATGCAAATAGTTGATAATAAGGGAAATAAATACTTTTGTTATCCTATGATTTCTATGGCTTGTACCCGATATTTCACTTGGGTGAAAAGGGCTTTTCATCTGTGTGAATATCCGTTGTCACTAAAGTGGAATCACTGCTTCACATAGGTGAGGCAACAGTATATATTGGAAGTTAACGCAATGACATCCTATTAAATTAAATGAAAGCACGGCATGTCCTGTCAGATCCAATCTGATATCTGCGGCTCTTATACAAATAATGGGCGAATGTTTCCATCTCCATTGCCTACATACCGATTCAGGGACATTATGGATGTTTTTACACGGTAAATCGCTGGTAATGAGAGAGATGGTGTGATAGAAGAATTTTATGTTTTACATAAGACGAAATCACCTTTTCCTTTGGTTCTTATCCGGATTACTCTTGTTGGGCTCTTTCAGCCGCTTGGCTTCACTTCTATAAAGTAATACTAAATCAAAATCGAGCATTACTTTTTGAAACCAACAGCTTCTCCTGATGTAGTAACGTTTTACGTTCTTGCCTTGAATACAGGACTTGCTTTTTGTATCTCCGACTCAAAGCCGAACCAGTAGCCATGTTCCCCCTTTTCATCGGCAGGAAGGAAACACAGACGAAGGCTTTCTTTGTATTCTCCATAAATGATATTCCAAGTGGCAGGAGGGATTTGTCGTTTGGTCCATACTTTCTCGGCAGGGAGTTTTTTCAGTGACATGCCTGCTTCTATCCAGGCAATAGTAGCCTGTATCTGGTATTCGGGGTAGTTTTGTTTGCAGAACTCATACAGTATCAAGCCTCGTTTCTCCAGACTCATGGGCTGGTCTATCAGATTGACTTTTGTTAAATATGCAAGAAAACGATGGAGGAATTGTTTGTCATTCAAAATGAGTTCACGTGTCAGTGTCTGCCATGCCGGTGTGTTGTAAAATCCGTCCAACAAGCGTGAAAGTTGGCGGGCTGTCTGCAATTCACTGACACTGATCTCGTGGGTTTGTAGCACTTCGTATGGCGGCAGAGGGGAATATTTGATTCCTAACTCTTCCGCCCTCCGGCGCATTTCGGTTCCGGGAAGCAGCTTGAGTGACTCCAGTTGGATTTCTCCCGCAGCATATCCGGCAAGGGTACGGACATCTTCAAATATCTCATGAAGGTGATAAAGAGGCAGGCCGGCAATAAGGTCGGCGTGGGTTTCCATGTTGGGCAAGGCGCATAGGAATCTCAGACCATCCAGTGCATCAGATAGTTTGCCCATCCGGCGGCTTTTCTCAAGTACAGGTTCGCGCAGGCTCTGGATGCCGGCTTCCAGATGAAGCAGTCCTTTGGGCAGCAGGCTGAGTTCTTCTTTCAGCTCTTCTGACAACAGGGCGGGATGTATTTCCAGATGGAAGCGGATATCGGGATGGAATTCCAGAAAGAGCCGGAGTAGTTCTTTGGCTCTTCGAGGGTTGTAATTAAAAGTACGGTCTAATACGCGTACATTTTTGATGCCATGTGCATGGATGAGTTGTAGCCTTTCGCGGATGCTTTCGATGGAAAGGGTGCGTACCGGTTTTTCACCGCCGCTGACACAGAAGGCGCAGGTGTTGAAACATCCGCGTGTTGTTTCCAGTTGGACAAAGGGCTTGCTCCAGTTAAAGAAACGGCTTTGTTCTGGCGGGACGAGTCCGGCG
>ENA-OQBL01000848-OQBL01000848.1-human-gut-metagenome-genome-assembly--contig:-NODE-848-length-14046-cov-3.826927_pt1 | contig 14046 bp, 19 predicted proteins | sample MGYA00242747_ERZ504553 | MGnify/ENA primary metagenome ERZ504553 (study PRJEB26092, sample SAMD00036240) | human gut metagenome | host: Homo sapiens | study: EMG produced TPA metagenomics assembly of...
GGGGGTGATCCGTAATTCTGTCACGGATGCCCTTGTTTCGTGCGTGTATTACCCCGCGCAAGCTGGGGGTGATCCTACCGGTACAATCAGCGGAACCGGAAGTCTGCCGTATTCCCCGCGCAAGCGGGGGCGATCCCGAAAAACCGGAATGGTTGACGATGGATCAGATGTATTCCCGCGTAAGCGGGGGTGTTTTTCCTAAAATCTAAAGTTTGGGAAGATAAGAACAACCTTATGATTTCAACATATGAAGCCATAAGGTTGTTTTTTTCGTATAGAAAACTTCACTGCCGCATCTTGAAGGTCACCAGAATTTGTGGGAAATGATAGGTGGTTGTTTGCTCAGTTTTTTGGAATATAGATGATTTTGTCACAGGTGTAAAGCTCTTCTCCCCTCTGTTTCGCGTTTCATATCCGATATATTTACAATTCCCATCCAACTGACTATAATAAAGAATGCCCGTTTGCCTGCAAAGGCGCGGAACCATATCCATCTGCATCAGGGCGATATGACAGAAAAATGAATTTAAAAGAATGGAAGAAACAACAATGGATGTAATTGGAAAATTTGGAAATAGGGTGAGCAGCCAGGCGCTTAAGGATCCGGGAAAAAGCGCGTCGGCTGCTTCTTGCGGGATACCGCCTGCAGGAAAAGAAGCTTCAGTTTTTGCCGGATCGGGGGCTGCCGTCGTCGGGACAGTATGTGGCGCGGGTGGTTATGAAAAATATCATTCAGTCGCTGTCGGAACCAGAGAATGCGGCGATGGTCAGCATATTTGTGCCGGGAGAGCTGGTGATGGCGGCAGGGCTGACGCCGTACTCAGTGGAGGCGATGTCCTGTTTTATGGCGGGAACGAAGTGTGAGCAGACGTTTCTTCGGAAAATGGAGGAAGAAGGATTTCCGGAGACGATGTGTTCGTACCACAGGGTGTTTCTGGGGGCGGCGCTGACGGGGATTCTGCCAAAACCGAACTGCATGATTTATACGAACCTTGCGTGTGATGGAAATATGATGACGTTTCCGTATTTAAAGGATAAATTTGAATGTCCGGGCTTTTATATCGATGTTCCGTATGAGAAAAACCGGGAATCGGTTCTGTATGTGGCGGATCAGCTGCGGAAATTGAAACGATTTCTGGAGGAGACGACGGACAGACGGATTTCGGAGGAAACAGTGCGGAGTGCGGTAGATAACAGCCGGAAAGCGGCAGCGAATTATAAAAAACAGCTTGCCCATGCGGTGTGCGCATGACCCGGTGACCTCTCTGACGAATGAATTGTATGCGCTTTTATGTGCCATCTGATGGCTGGCTCAGAGACGGCGGTTACCTATACGGAAAAACTTCTGCGCGATGTGCGGATGTCACCGAGGGGAGATGGTCTTTCGGTAATCTGGATGCACATCATGCCATTTTTACAGGAGCCGGTTAAGGATATTTTTAATTATAGTAAGAAAATGCACATCCGCGCTTGTGATTTCATCGCAGATGGTTTTCAGGAGATGCATGCGGAAGACCCGTATGAGGCGATGGCAGAGAAAATGGTCTACTGCATTTACAACGGCAGTGTGAAACAGAGAATTGAGGAAGCGGAACGGCTTGCCAGAATCACGGAAGCGGATGGTGCTGTTTTATTTGCCCACTGGGGCTGTAAGGGAACGATTGGTGCATCCAGCCTGATTAAGCAGTCCTTAGAAAAGACAGGACTTCCGACGATGATTCTCGATGGTGACGGCTGCAACCCTGCCAATACAAGCGACGGTCAGGTATCGACGCGGCTTCAGGCGTTTGTGGAAATGCTGGAAAAGGGCAAGGAGGAGAAACACGCATGATTTATTACGTCTGTAAGTACACCCCGATTGAGCTGTTCCGGGGGTTTGGAGAAGAATGTCTGTTTTGGAGGAAATGCCGGAAAATTTCGAACAGTCGGATCAGATTGCACATGCAAATCTGTGCGGCTTTGGAAAATCGGTCATTCAGGCAGTGCTGGAAGGAAAGGTTGAACAGCTGGTGCTGGTAAACTGCTGCGATTCGATGCGGCGCGTTTACGATATCGTGGAGAGCACGGGAAAATGTAAGTTTTTATATATGCTGGATCTGCCGCATGATGATAATGAATGTGAAAAAGTGAAATTTGCGGGCACGATCCGGAGGCTTAAAAGGCATATGAGGCATATTCCGGGAAAGTGTTTGATAAACGCGCTTTTATCAAGTCCTTTATTACGCCGGAAATGAACACGGAGCCGTACATTGGTGTGCTGGGCGTGCGGGTCAGCGGCATTCTGGAGGATATGATCCGGGACAATATCCAGATGGATGTGGAAAATCTGACCTGTACGGGTGGTCGGAAACTGTCGGTCGTACAGGATGAAATGTGGAATATGAAGGAAGAGGAGCTGTTTCTTTCTTACGCGGACGTCCTGCTGGGACAGATGCCGTGTTTCCGCATGAACCGTTCGATCCGCAGAAACCGTCTGTATCTGGATCCGAATTTAAAGGGAATTATTTATCACACGATCAAGTTCTGTGATTATTATGGATTTGAGTATGCGAGTATCAAGCGGGATATCAAGGTTCCGCTCCTTAAGATTGAGACTGATTTTACGAGCCAGAGCGCGGGGCAGCTTTTGGAACGCGGCATTCAGGCATTTGAGGAGACGATCGAGGGATCAGAGGATATGGATCCGGGAAAAGGTATCAGTGAGGAGGCAAGAAAGAAGATGGAGTCGGGCATTTTTTATGTAGCGGGAATCGACAGCGGTTCGACAAGTACTGATGTGGTCATACTGGATCAGGATGGAAAAATTAAATCGACGATGATTATTCCGACCGGCGGCGGTGCGATGATGAGCGCCGAGAAGAGTCTGGATCTGGCGATTGAGAAAGCGGGAATTAAGAAAGAGGAGATTGTGCGGATCGATACGACCGGATATGGACGATCCTACATTGACAGCGGGGATGACAGCATCACGGAGATTACCTGCCATGCCAAGGGCGCAAATTATCTGAATCCGAATGTCCGCACTATCATCGACATTGGCGGGCAGGATATCAAGGCGATCAGCATCGACGGACAGGGAGCCGTGAAAAATTTCCTGATGAATGACAAATGTGCCGCCGGAACGGGACGTTTTCTGGAAATGATGGCGAAAACGCTGGGACTTTCCCTGGAGGAAATGAGTGTGAAAGGGCTGGAATGGAAGCATAATATCGTGATTTCCAGCATGTGTACGGTGTTTGCAGAGTCGGAGGTCGTGTCGCTGGTGGCACAGAATAAGGATGTGGCAGATATTATCCACGGTTTAAATGTGTCAGTTGCCTCAAAAGTCGGCGCGTTGGCAGCCCGCCTTGGAAAGGATCATCCAGGCGAATATATGATGACCGGCGGTGTGGCGAAGAACCAGGGTATCATCCAGGCATTGGAAGAGAAGCTTGGTGCTAAACTTTATATCTGTGATGAGGCGCAGCTCTGCGGTGCGCTGGGAGCGGCGCTATTTGCTTATGAGAAATGTAAAGGCAGTGCGGAGGAAACGCGATGAAGCGGCAGGGTTAAAACACTTGTATCGACATTTTCGTCAGATATTCACTGGGAGAGGCTGTGGCCAATTCGTCGATCACAGCCTCTTTATAAGAGTATTTGCCGGTTTTAAACTTGTGTTCATCGATCCAATCAAAGAGTTTTTCGTAGGTGGCTTTCGACTCATAGTAATTTTCCCCATTAAGTAAGCAAGTACCTTGCCAGCCCAAAGTGCTGCAACATGGTTTTGCAAGCAATCCGCAACGTTCGCTCCTCCAGTATTCACCTGTAATCTCCATACCGCCATCTTCTCATCTCCCCGCTTTCTTCTTTAGTGCTTATCCACCTTCCGCTTCGGGAACCATCCTTTTGCCACTCTTTTTTCCTGTTCTTTCAGTTCCTTAATGCTCCAAAAGCAACTGACGCCCAAAACACCCAGGGAAACCGACCAAAGTATTTCCTGCATTCTTACGGATAGAATCATACACAAAATGCCCACCAGCAAAAATACCGGCCAACAGCGGCTTCCAAAGTAATACTCCGCATATATAACAATAGGATGGAACAATCCAATCAGAAAAAGGTAAGCACACCAATCAATATCCCACTAAAATTCATCATAACTCCTTGTCCTTTTCCTTATACAAACAGCACATTATCGCAGACCGGCGCAACTTATCTTCTGCGTGCAACAGTCGCCCTCAACAGCATATCCAATATGCGCAAAGAAGAAGTATTGCAATATAGAACTACAACCTTCCTCTTCCATAATTTTTTTAATATCTGACACGTTTTTTACGGATTGCATTTTTTACACGGATCATAACCTGCAGCAATCAGCGCATCCCTACTCTCTGATGAGGATTTTTTATTGCTCTCCTTCATCTGTTTGACCGATGAACAGGACGGCCGATGAAATTTCTTTGTATTGGTATTGAGGATATAGGATTCCGTGCTGGTCTGCTGAGAAGCTGCCTGCGTAACAGCCTGTGTGGCCTGCTCTGTTACTGCCGTCTGGTTTGTTCCAGAAGCCGAGCTGTCACCCGTTGCATAATTGATGTTAATTCCCGGCTGAACATTATAAACGTAAACGCAGCACAAAATACCTTCGCCTTTGTCTTCTACGGATTCCGCTTCCATTAGTACGCCGGATGCTACGAGATTACTGCCTTCAAAAACCGGAGTCACCCGATACAGCACATCTTTCACTTGAAACGGATGCTCTTTGAATGGACGAAGACGCTCAATCTCAATTTCTATGATTCTTTCTTCGTTTTCTCCTGATTGTCTGTTTGGCTCAGTCATCTTGACATCCCTTTCCTCCAGAATTCAGAAAATAAAAAATGCCTGCCTGGAACTTTTATAGATAGTAAAGTTCCAAACAGACATTGCTGTTTGACCATTAGCTGTAGCTGATAGAATTGAATACTGTTTCAGCTAATTCATGTTTGCAGGTTTGGGAGAGATTGTTTCTTTTCCCGCCTTTTCTCTGATTTACATCCCCGAATAAGGGGTGACAACGGAGCGGAACCCCAATGTTAGCTGGACTTCTTAAAACCCATGTTTTGCAAACCGGTAATTTTGATTAGCTGTCAGCTAACAAAAATCGGATTGCGTTAGCTGGAAATTAATCATTTTGAATGCAATTTCATGTCACAAACGTGATTAGAAAATAACAAAAGCGTTCGCTGTCAGCTAATCCAGCTAACATTTTCGAACGCTTTGAAGCCCGTCGCCAAGAGGATTTGAACCTCCGACCCCTCGCTTAGGAGGCGAGTGCTCTATCCAGCTGAGCTATGACGACATATGCCGCAAACCCTTCATTTTACTGGGTTTCTGGGATTTTTCCCCTTCGGCCATATATTAGATTATCAGCTCTTTTACAAGCTGTCAATCACAGATTTTTCTGAGTTGTTTTTTCACTCAGAGAAATACCCCCTGCTCTCTTTATAGAGACGGATACTCTATCTAACTGAACTATGAGAATTCCTAACCCATAGCTATGATTTTACTATATCTAAAGAAAAATTACAAGCATAATCTGGCTTCTCATTTTAAATTTTGACATTCAGACAAATATTCACAATCCGCTTCGCTGCTTACCTGATTTGATTAAAAAATGTGCAGAAATATCTCTTCTGATATATCTGCACTTCTTTCTTAATTTTGTAGTATTGTCTGGACATAGGACACCATATCTTGTTTATATAATTCGAGAAGATTCTTTTTCTTTGCATAAACTGCAAAGCCATGGATCTTCAGCCCATTTTTCTTTACATAGTTAATCATATCCTGGTATCTGTTCGGAGAATCCGTCGTCTGTCCCATCATTGAAATAATGTCGTCATAATCCTGAATGTAGGAAAGCATGCTGATAAAATGGGTCTGCATAATTTCTTCGTCTGTCACATCCACATCATGACAGATATCTGTATTATCCAGAAGCGACAGATACGGATATTTCTCTCTGTCCCAATTCATGCTCATCCCCGACGGATACGGGCAAAAGCCAATGTTTGGTTCCACACAGTAACCATCCGCGTCTTCCGTATGAACTGCACACCAGAGTTCTCCCCATTCCAGTTCTTTATCATCAGACAGCTTCTGATACCACTCAATAAAATCTCTGTAATCCACAATATCATTTATGGAAACATAGGCAAGATACCAGTCGTTATCATTGTATTCTGCGATTGCGTCTTTGGAATCCTGAACGCTTTCCTCCTTACGCATTTCTGTGTCTACTTTAGTTTCTTTTCCATTTTCATCCACTTCCCACGCCTCCCACGCGGTCGTATCTCCCGGGAGATAAAACTGCATAAGTGGTCTGCTCAATATGTTATTGTCATAAAAAGTAAGGTTTCCTCGCACCAAACGTCCGCTGACAGAAGTGAATTTTCCAGTCCAACTAAAAGTCTGCGGAATGATAATATCGTATTCACCATACCCTCTCGATACCGCACTGACCTGACTACGATGATTACCCGCCAAAAACAGCTCAGAATAAACAGAAAGATCCAAATCCATTCTGGTCGTAGTCATTTCTTCATATTTGCCAACTACTTCATTGGGATTATAATAAAAATCTGACACGGCCTTTGGGAGGATAAATACAGCACATAAAACAATTACAAGGACAGCTACTCCTACAATTATTCCCATTTTAATAAAAGTCTTGCGGATTGACCACCTGATTTCTTTTATAAATTGCCTGTTGATCTCATCTTTTTGATTGTTTTTCTGTCCTGATAACCATTCTTCATTTTCCGGATTCTCTGCATTCTCACTTTCCAGATCAGAAAATTCTGGTATCTCACCTTCTTCATAGAGAAATTCACTGATTGCGTCTTGTTTTTCAATAGATGCTTCAACTTCTTTTTTTCTAACATCGTCCAATTTTCCCTGTTTATATAAGTTCAGTAACTCACGATACGTCATTGAGATTCCTCCTTTCTACACTCTTCCAGATATTTTTTAATTCTTTCCTTGCCCGGTATGCAAGCACCCGTACATTTTCCAACGTGATATGTAAAACTGCCGCGATTTCTTTCTGTGTCATTCCGCCAAAATACTGCATCTGAATGATTTCCCGCTTCTTTATATCCAGTCTGCGGATTGCCTGATAAAGCATTCGCCTGTCTTCTTCCTCGAAAATTTTTTCAGGCAGACCTTTCTCTGTTTTTTCTTCTAAAGGATATATCTGTTCATCCATCAGAATCTCCCGTGATTTCTTTTTCTGTTGATTATAGAACAGGTTTCTCGCTACCATATAGAGCCATGCCCGCATATTGCCATGTCCATCCGGCAAGGCCAGAAGTGCTTTCAGGAAGGTTTCATGGAGCAAATCTTCTGCCAGATGTCTGTCCCCACAAAGTGAATACAAATATAAATATAATTCTTTCTGATAAAGGCTGTAAAGCTTTAATAAGATTTGATTATCCACTCCTATCATTCCCCCTTCCTTGATTTTTGCTCCGGATACACCTTTCATATCTGTTTTGTTTCCAGTTTTTTATCTCTTTCACTAATATAACATCTATAAACGAAAAATGTTACAAATAAATCAACACATAGAAAGTACATCTCCCTTTACTTCCAGAAATGTGGTATCTTCTGGATTTCCGGTGTTTTCCTGTATATCTTCATTCCATTTCTGTTCTGTACGTCTTATAGCAATCCTCGTAAATAATGCATTTAAGACAGTTCAGCAGAGTTCGAAGTACTATGACACAAAAAAAGCATGGGCGAAGTACTCTCGTCCATGCTATCATTCTAAACATATCTTTTAATTTTAATAGTGCAACTGTCCCTGGAGCCATATGATTCCTTTGAATCTACGTCCGATCTTTGGCTCCCCCAGCAAATCATTCTTATTGATACAAACATCAAACTGCATATCATTACAGTCTAATGTAAGCTGGCAGATTTCTTCTCCTGTTATAATGTTCTTGAATGTCATAAAATCCAGAATCTCACCCATGATACTATATTGATCACATTCAATTCCATATGGCATGAAATAGGAATCCACTATAGAAAAAATATCGTCTGTAACTATACGCTGAGAAATCATGGAATATGTATCCATATCCTCCATCGTGAGGCTCTCCATAGCCTCTTCATCACCGTTTCTGGCGGCTGCAATGAGATGATTTCTGTTCTTTGTCAGTTCACGTTCTGCTTTTACTGCTTCTTTATCTTTCTCTACAGGAAAAAGGATTTTTCCTTCCCTGGCCAGCCCGGAAAGGGTTAAAGGCTGGCCACCCGGAAGTATGTTGCCTTTTTCACGCTGTTGCAGATACTCAGCAGCATTCTGAAGATAGAAAATTAAAGTAACCCCAATTCTCAAATCGTCACAGGCACCTGCAAAAGATTCTTTGTCTGCATGTCTTTCTATCACAACACTCTCCTGTGTTGTAATGCCTGTTCCGCGAAAAAAAGGAAAATAATAATCCGGATAAAATACGTTGTTTTCATCATACTGCCCGCAGACAGTAATTCCACAATCGCATCCATAATTCTTGGAAAACTCTGCAAACATACCATCAGGGTAGTTCTCTATGACTGTTTTCTCATCATAAGTTTCAACCACATCCGTAATGATCTGTCTGATACTGCTTCTTTTGGTGATCCTGGAAAAACCAACTGCCCTCAGATAACTGTGCATAAGAACACCTCCCTGAAAAAGCTCACCCTCCATTAAGCGTGCTTTTTCTCAATCTTTGTCATACCACCCATGTATGGCTGCAGAGCTTTAGGAATACTTACAGAACCGTCTGCATTCAGGTTATTCTCCAGGAATGCGATCAACATTCTAGGCGGCGCTACAACAGTATTATTTAATGTATGTGCAAGATATTTCTTACCATCTTTTCCGTTTACACGGATCTTAAGACGACGTGCCTGTGCATCACCAAGGTTTGAACAGCTTCCTACCTCGAAATATTTCTTCTGACGTGGAGACCATGCTTCTACGTCAAGAGATTTTACTTTCAGGTCTGCCAGGTCACCGGAGCAGCACTCAAGTGTACGAACCGGAATATCCAGAGAACGGAACAGATCTACTGTATTCTGCCATAATTTATCAAACCACATCGGACTCTCTTCCGGTCTGCAGACAACGATCATTTCCTGTTTTTCAAACTGATGAATACGGTAAACGCCTCTCTCCTCAAGTCCATGAGCACCTTTTTCCTTACGGAAACATGGAGAATAGCTTGTAAGAGTTTTCGGAAGTTCTTCCTCAGGAATGATCTGATCGATAAATTTACCGATCATGGAATGTTCACTTGTTCCGATCAGGTATAAATCTTCACCCTCAATCTTATACATCATGGCATCCATTTCAGCAAAACTCATTACACCTGTTACAACATTGCTTCTGATCATAAAAGGAGGTACACAGTAAGTAAAACCTCTGTTTATCATGAAGTCACGTGCATAGGAAATTACTGCTGAGTGAAGTCTTGCGATATCTCCCATTAAATAGTAGAAACCATTTCCCGCAACACGTCTTGCACTGTCAAGATCGATTCCATCAAAATTTTTCCATAATTTCTGTATGATATGGCACTTCAAAATCCGGAACAACCGGTTCACCAAACTTCTCGATTTCTACGTTCTCGCTGTCATCTTTACCGATCGGTACAGATGGATCAATGATATTCGGAATTACCATCATATCTTTGAGAAGTTCTTCCTCTACCTCTTTCTCTCTTGTGGAAAGTTCTTCAATACGGGTTCCGGAAGCAGCTACCTGTTTCTTTACTTCTTCAGCTTCTTCTTTCTTTCCCTGTGCCATCAGTGCACCGATCTGTTTGGAAATTTTATTTCTCTCTGCACGAAGAGCTTCTACTTCCTGTTTGATTTCGCGATTCTCTTTGTCCAGTTCCAGAACTTTATCCACTAATTCCAGTTTATTATCCTGAAATTTGTTGCGGATATTCTGTTTTACAACTTCCGGATTTTCTCTCACAAATTTAATATCTAACATCTTGTTCCTCCTGAAATATTCTATTACATTATGTAATGATGTCAGGGTAAAATCTGGCAACAACTTTCCCCCTGATATCAATTTATCATATCATGTGCATTCCTGCACAAAACAGATTCTCTTTTAGTATGCTCTTGTTTTCAGCTTTTAAACATTACTGTTCACTCCGTTCACAGTAACTTTTAAAAAAACTTTATTCTTCAATATTATCCAGTCCAAAATTCACTGCCTTACGAAGTGCCTCTACTTCTTCCTGGCTGAGCATAACGTAGGATTCGCCTTTTACAATTTCTTTCATATACAAAAAACAATTGTCCCGGCTGTGTACTGCATTTAAGATAAGGCCTGTATTCTCTTTGTCCAGCAAAGCCAGCGCAAAACTTAACTTTCCACCTACATCATCAAATGCGTCATACTTTTCTACACCATATTTATTAAACATTTTATCAAGATTCTTTTTGATAAAAAGAAGATCATGATCATGTTCTTCCTTCGCATCATAGAGCTTATCTATCTGAGCGAATTTTCTAACGAATACTTTTTCCAGAGACTGTGCATCTGAACCTTTCATGAACGTCTTATATTTACGTTCCAGACGGCTCAGGCGCATATTCATACTGATATTCCTTACCAGCAGGAAGATAGTAAGAATCAGCAGTATAATAATGATGATCCCGGAATCAATTCCAAGATTTTCAAAAATGCCACTCATATTACTGTCACTCCTAACCAATGGATTCGAAAAGATCTATGATTCTTTCCAGTTCATCCTTGGAATAATATTCAATTTCAATTTTACCTTTGTCATTTTTCTTTCTGTGAATCTGGACTCTGGTACCCATGATACTTTTCATTTTTTCTTCCAGACTTTCATATATTGCATCCTCAGCAGAACTGAATTTGCTCTTCTTTGCTGTTTTTGGCGGCTCCAGCATACGTTTTACAAGCGCTTCTGTTTCACGAACACTTAATTTCTCGTCAAAAACCTTCATTGCAATTGATTCCTGCTTTTCCTTATCTGCTATCGAAAGGATTGCCCTGGCATGACCGGCAGTGATCATCTCATCAATCAGCATCTGCTGCACTTTTTCACTGAGTTTGAGAAGTCTCATTGCATTTGTTACTGCTGTTCTGCTTTTCCCTACACGCTCTGCGATTTCATCCTGTTTCAGATGAAATTCATCAATCAGTCGTTTATATGCCATCGCTTCTTCCACAGGGTTTAAATCTTCCCGCTGAATATTCTCAATCAGGGAAATTTCTACTAATTCCTGCTCAGAAAACTCTTTAACAATTACAGGAATCTCTTTCAGTCCGGCAAGTTTTGCTGCTCTCCATCGTCTTTCACCTGCGATTATTTCATAATAGTCCTTTTTATCGGACACAAGAAGTGGTTGAAGCACTCCGTACTGTTTAATGGATTCTGACAACTCAAGTAACGCATCTTCATCAAACTGTTTACGTGGCTGATTCACATTAGGTTCAACGCTTGATATTTTTACTATCATTGCTGTTTTCTTATGCCCGATTGTGCTTCTGTTACTTTCTTCCGTTGTATCATCTGTTGTCTTTTCAGGTACTACCGTTTTATTCTCTGTCTTAACTGTTGCTTTCTTTACAGATTCTTTGACAGCAGACTTCTTTTCCGGAAACAGTGCATCTAATCCTCTGCCAAGACCATTCTTTCTGCCTGCCATTAATTATCCTCCCTGTTGAGCACTTCCTCAGCTAAAAGTCTGTAGCTCTCTGCTCCTGCCGATCTGGGATCATAAATTGTTATGGGCTGGCCATAGCTTGGAGCTTCCGCTAATCTTACGTTTCTCGGAATAATTGTTTTGTATATATTCTGATTAAGATTTTCTTTGACATTCTCTACTACCTGCAAAGACAGATTTGTTCTTGCATCATACATAGTAAATACTACACCTTCTATTTTCAGGCGTTTATTTAGTCTATCCCTGACAAGATCAATCGTATGAATCAACTGTGAAAGTCCTTCCAAAGCATAGTATTCACACTGGATAGGCACTAATACAGATGTGGCTGCGGTCAGTGCATTGATTGTCAACATATTTAAAGATGGTGGACAATCCATGATTATATAATCATATTTGCGCCGAAGTTTATCTGTGATTCCTTTTAATATAAATTCTTTATTATCAATGCCTACTAATTCAATCTCTGCGCCGGAAAGATTAATATTAGATGGGATCAGATCCACATTCTCAACAACATCTTTTACAATTCGTATCTTTCGTCTCAGCCTCACCGAGCAGAAGTTCATACAGTGTATTCTCTACAGAATTCTTATCAACACCAAGCCCACTGGTTGTGTTTCCCTGTGGATCTATATCAATTGTAAGAACCTTTTTTCCCTTTTCCGCAAGGCAGGCTGAAAGATTAATTGCAGTTGTTGACTTTCCAACTCCACCTTTCTGATTGGCAACTGCTACAATTCTTCCCAACTTCATTCCTCCTTTTAGTATATAGCAGATTTATTATAACACTTTATTCTAATCCTGCCACATAATGTTTCACGTGAAACATCAAAAAAACAGATTATTTTTAGTATAAATATTGTATATTTTGTGATGATTGCCATTTTCTCTCCCTGTCAGTCCATATGGTTCGTTTTTCTGCTTTTTTCAATACTTGAACCGAATCAGGTAAGTCCTCTGCGGAGGTCGCAAAAAAGCAATAAACAGTAACTGCTCAACAATCTCTCCACTATATTCACGTCATATTTTCTTGTAAAACAGACAGTATCGCGGTATAATATGGGTATATAATTTTAGCAGGCTAATCACTTGTTATGCTTGATAAAGGAGGCCGAAAATGAGTAAAAACAAGCACAAATTTCTTACATTTGCTGCTCTGATGACCGGCGCAACTGTTGCTGTTCATTTCATTAACCACACGATTGCTACTGCTGCACAATTAAAACAGATGCTCCACATTTCTAATGACAATTACTTTGAATGGCGCTTTGGGAACATTTATTATACCGAAAAAGGGAACTGGGTCACCGATTCTTTTGATTCATGACACTTTACCTGGAGCTTCCGGGTATGAATGGAGCAAAATTGAAGACGAACTGGCAATTGACCATACCGTATATACTGTTGATTTGTTAGGATGCGGACGTTCGGACAAATCCAGCATTACCTATACAAATTTTGTTTATGTTCAGATGATCAGTGATTTTATCAAAAAAATAATTGGTCAGAAAACAGATGTGATTACAAGTGGCTTCTCAGGCTCTTTTGTTACTATGGCCTGTCACAATGAGAAAGAACTTTTTAACAAAATCATGTTGGTGAATCCTCCCAGCCTGACTCAGTTAAAACAGATGCCAAACAGAAAGGATCGTCTGTTAAAAGCAGCTCTGGAAAATTCCGATTTTCGGAACTCTGGTTTATCATATGATCGTATCACGTGATAATATAAATAATCTTTTTATCGAAAAGATGTATTATAATCCATTCCATGTGGATAATCAGATGTCAGATGCTTATTATGAAGCAGCTCATAAAGGTGGATATTATACCAGATTTTTGTACTCCAGTCTTGCAGCTAAGTATATGAATGTAAATATCTGTCATGCACTTAAGGCACTGGATAACAGTATTTATATTGTTGAAGGTGAAACGGAGCCGAACGGAAAGGCTGTCACTGATGATTATTGTGCCTCCAACCCGGCTATTGAAGTTTCTGTTCTCAAAGAAACGAAACATCTTCCACATGTTGAAGCACCGGAAGCATTTCTTGAACAGGTTAAAATCTTCTTTTAATCCTTATATATAACTATTGTTTTAAGCCAGAGTGAAAATGAACTGACAAGTTGATTCTTGGGACAATCTTGAAGGATAATTTTTTATTTCAAGTCGGAAAAAGACGACGTTGCGTTGACTCTAGTACATCGTTTTCGAAATAACTATACCACTCACTTGTCTGCAAATCCGAGTGCACAGGTCTAAAAGCCTCAGCGTAGCCCGCTACGCCTGCGTTTTTAGACCTGCACACTCGAATCCGCATCC
>ENA-OQBL01000849-OQBL01000849.1-human-gut-metagenome-genome-assembly--contig:-NODE-849-length-14028-cov-8.617366_pt1 | contig 14028 bp, 17 predicted proteins | sample MGYA00242747_ERZ504553 | MGnify/ENA primary metagenome ERZ504553 (study PRJEB26092, sample SAMD00036240) | human gut metagenome | host: Homo sapiens | study: EMG produced TPA metagenomics assembly of...
AATGCTTCCATCTCAAACAGGTCGTAAATTTTGCGGTGCAGGCGGATACGCAGCCTATACTTCCTGGGCTTCATCGGCGCTGCGCTCCACCTTTGCAATTATTTCCCGCAGCCGCGTGGCCGTGTCGATCATCTCGTCCAGCTCCTTCATGGCCTGCCGGCGCTCCTCGTGGGTATATTTTCTGCAAGGCGCTTCTCGGGGTTTTTCCTGCGCAGCATCGTTTCCAGGCGGCTTGTCTGGCTGGACAGCTTGCCCGTAATTTTGCTCTGTGCCTTGGCGCCGGCGGTCTTTTCCCTGACCTCCCGGATGACCTCTGTCTGCTCGACCTGCGCGGCGGGCTGCTCCGGCGGGATGGTCTTGACCTTTCGGATGGTGTCCTTCAGACACGCCATCTCCTTCTGGACCGTGAACACCGCAGCGACCAACGCCTCGTGGGCATCCTGCATACTGCTGGTATCGGCCACCGTCCGCAGTGCATCCACGAACCGCCCGCGAATCGCTTTTTTCTCGTCCTGAATGGCTGCGCTGCCCGGGCCGTTGTACGCAATAGCATAGAGCTGCTGCAGCATTTGGGCAGCGATTCTCTGTTCCTCGGGCGTCATCCGCAAAAAGCTTTCCGCCTCGCTGCGCAGTACAAAGCCACGATCCAGCAGAGCCTTGAGACCCTCATTCAGATTTTTTTCCAATGCTCAGATCCTTATCGATCTGCCGCCCGTTGATGGGCGTTGCCTCCTTGATGGCCTTTTTTGCCTCGGCTGCTGTCAGGTTGTACGGCTCTGCCTGCAGGCAGGACACCAGCTCGGCAACCGCCTTGCGGCGGATCATCTCGTTGGCAAAGCCGCCGCGCACCTGCAGATTGGCGCTCAGCAGCATGACCTTTTTCTCGTTGTCGCTCAGCGGTGTTGTGACAACACGGCAGTTTTTGACTGTGTTCCACTTTGCGTCGCCACGCGCCTGCAAATAATTCAATGCCTTATAGCGGCGCTCGCCGGAGAGCAGGACGTACTTCGTCTGTTTGCCATCCGTCCGCGGATATACGACCAGATTGTGCATCAGGCCGTTGCGGTCAATGTCGTTGGCCAGTGTTTCCACATCCTCGTCGGTGTCCAGCTGGCGGAAAATCGCATTGTCCGGGTTCAGCTCGATGTCCTGCAAGGCAATTTCTCGCAGCTCATAGGCAAGCTCGGCGCGGTTCTGCGTGGCCAGATTGGCAATCAGGCTGCCGGAGGCGTTGTTGTTTCCGGCGCTGAAAACCGCCTCGGTGGACGGAATGCCCACCTCGACCTTGGATCTGCCGGGCTTCTTTTTCATAGCCATCTTACTTTTCCTCCAATTCCGCCAGGCGCTTTTTCAGCTCCTCATACGCCGCCACATAGCTTTTGGCCGGGGGCTGCGTGCGGGCCGAGTAGCAGACCGGCACGCAGCGGTTGATGCTGTTATCCACACTCTTTCCAAAGGCGATTTCCGCGTTGAACAGCGTTGCGCCGAGCTTGGCCCGGCAGTCACTGCGGATGTCCTGCGAGGCTGCACTTTTCTGCACCATCGTCAGCATCACGCCGACGCCCTTGATGCGGGAGGTCTTGCTCTTGCGCATCTCATTGCAGAGCACATAGGTGCGGAACGCCGAGTCCTCCGAGAAGGAATCGCACTTCAGTGGGATCAGCACATAGTCCGCCGCGGCAATTGCGTTGGAGAGCAGCAGGCTGTCCCGGCTTGGCTGGGTGTCGATCAGGATATAATCGTACTCGTCCTTGACCTGGCGCAGGAAATAGTCCAGCACGTCGGTATCACTGGCCAGATACTTCGGGTCGCCGCGGTCATAGTCCCGCTGGGCGTCCGTGTACAGATCCTCCAGCCGCTTGGACAGGCGCGGCGTCTGGTCGTTGGCCGGGATCAGGTCCACGTTTTCATATTCCGACTCGACGATAAAATCTCTGGTCTGTGTGTTGTAACGGAAGCCGTCGATCATATCATACAGACTGCGGTTGGCAAAGGCCTTGCTGGTAATGGCGTTGCCGCCTGTCAGGGCAAACGTCAGGTTGCCCTGCGGGTCGGTGTCCAGGCAAAGCACCTTTTTGCCCTCGTCGCCCATCAGATAGGCAAGGTTAGAGGTCGTTACGGTTTTTCCGCAGCCGCCTTTTTCCACCGCAATGGTTATCACTGTTGCAGCCATTCGCTTGTTCCCCATTTCATTATGTAGTTATAACACCGTGGCAAATTATTTTTTTATGTCGTTTTCGTCTATGTATAGTATACCACATTTGCCAGCATCGTCAACAGCACTTTTGCAGTTTTGGCAGGGCTTTTCTGCGGCAGAAAAGCCTTATAACTCCGTGGCAAATTTTTATATAAAGAAAAAAGCATATAGACACGCCCATGCCGCAGCTTTTTGCGGACCGGGTATCCATACGCTTTTTATTATGCCTTTTGGTCTTATAACTCCGTGGCAAATTTATTCATCAAAGACGGACAGATCTGCCTTGAAATGATCCGTTGCACCAGCGCTGCGCAGCTCGTCCCCGCCGCTCGGGATGATCGTAATATCCTCCATCGCGTTGTATACAATGGTCGCGTTGTACTGCGGCGACTTGAGCTGGCCGTGCTCCTTTTTGGTCAGCATCATCCGCGCCATGCCCAGCGCCCAGCAGGTCAAATCGTGCTGCTGGGCCAGGATGCGGTTCAGCGCGTCGCGGGTCTCCTGCGCCTGCTTTGCCCTTTTCTCGCTGTTGGTGTTGGTCAGCAGACGCGCCGTGTATACCAGCACCGAGGACACCGCACTGTACAGCTCCGGTGAAATTTTTTCCTGCAGGGTCTGGCTGCGCGCCCTGCTTTCCAGCACGCGAACTGCCCGCGTCACCGTCATAGTAAACAGCTCGTCCCCCAGCGGCTCTGCCACGGATACAGCTGCCGCGCTTCGTTCCGGCTCGGTGGTTTTCCGCGTCCTTCTGCGGCGCGGGACTTCCTCATTGCGAGCGCTTTTCTGCGCGTGCAGCTGGCGCACTGCGTCCATCTCCTGCGCGGATTTGTAGCGGATGAACAGGTACAGCCGCTCGTATTTTCTGCCGCCGCGGATGCGGACCGGGATATAGTCAAACCAGAGGTCGGTCATCTGGTTGATCTCGTCCCTGGCCTTGGTCAGGACGTAGCGCTCAAAATCGTGGAAGTTGCTGTACTTTTCGGTCAGCGGCTTTTCCTTGTCCTTTTTGCGCTTTTCCGGCGGGGGAGAGAGCTGCTCCTTCAGCTCCTGAATGTCAAACACCTTGTACTTGAAGCCGCGGATGTCCTGCGCCTTGTCCGGGAAACGGTCCAGTATCTCTTTTGTGACCGGCTGAAACACCAGGCCGTTCGTGTAGCCGTAATCGGTGTCTCCGTTGTCGTAGGAGAGCAAAATTTCGTAAAAACGCATAGAGTAGGTGCTGTTCATCGTCAGCAGATATTCCACGTTGTAGGAGGTATAGTTGCTTTTCAGCTGGGAAAGATAGGGGAGGATCTCCGGATTGAAGCGCACGCGGATCTGCTTGTCCCGGTCATTCACGGTGGAGCCGCGCTGCAGCCAGGACAGGACCTTGTACTGGTGGCCGTCGCTGGCCGGGTCCAGGCTCCAGAAGGAGCGGTCCTCCAGACTTTTGACGGTGTCCTTCAGGTATTCCAGATAGGTGTTGTCGTGCATATTGACCCCGGCCAGCCGCCCGAAGTCGGAAAAGCTCAACGAATAAACGCGGTCAGCATCCGGGGTCTCCTTGGGGTTGATCTGTGCCATCATCGCCAGCAGCACCTTTTGCTCCAGCTTTGGCAGGGCATATTTTGTCTTTTGGATCAGGTCATTACTCTTGGTGATGATCGATTCCGACGCCGGGTTGTACTTGGGTACATTGCCTGCAGAGCGGGTGCGGCGGTGCTTTTGTGGCGGCGTGTTTTCCTGCGCAGGGAGGTCCGGGTCATAGTATTCGCCTTCAATGATGGTGTCATTTTTCCGCTTTTCAGACATAGGCCTACACCCCCACAAATACAGTACATTAAGCATACACGCAATTGCGGAAAATGTCAAGCCTTCTCGCAATGAAAAAATAAATGTGCCATTTGTACTTTTTTTTCTTATAATTATTATTTATTATTTTATAAATTTATCTCTTTATATATAATAAGTAGATTGCGAGTTTTCTTCTGCTGAATTGAGAGAAAAATTCCTATGAAAAAAGAGTTTTCTTCCCACGAAAAAAGAGAAATATTCTGCTGTGCTGAGAGTTTTCTTCTGCTGATTTTGCCAGAATAAAACTCTCAATTCGGCAGAAAAAAACTCTCAGTACGCAAGCGGCTGCGGGCAAAGCAGACAGCGAAATGCGAGTTTTCTTCTGCGCTGTTGAGAAAAAAAAGTGCTGCGCAGTGAAAAAAATCAGTTCGCGGCTTTTCCGGCAGAGCAGGGGAGAGCGCAGTGACAAAAAAGAGAGGGCAGAGGGGAAAAAGACTTATTGAGAGAAATTTTCTGACAACAGAGGAAAAAAACAGAAAAATTCTCCTTTTTGTATTGCGAGTTTTATTCTGAACAAAAAAGCTCTCCAAAATCTTCGATAGTACGTAAAAGTATACGAAAAAAGCAAAAAGTATTGCGAGAAATCTTCTCCGCTGCAAAAATAGCACAAGAGAAACAAATTGTAATAATTTATATATAATATACAAAACGGCAAACAAGATCATGCGCATCCGAGGAAACCGGCAGGGAAGGGGAGAGGGCCGGCAGGAGAAACACAGCTTTTCCCAAATGCAGACTGCCAAAAGGCGACGCAGAGCCGCAGGTAACTTTTTTTTATGAAAAATGCAGCAAAAAAACTCTCAATAGTCCCACCGCGGGCGTCTATTGAGAGCTTTTTTTCTGCCAAAAAATCAAAAAAATCAGAAAAATGCAGCCGCCCGCAAGGGCCGTCAGCATCTCCTTATTACCGGGAGCAGGTCACAGCATCTGTTGCCGTATAGTCAAACAGGCCGTCGTTTTTCTCCTCCAGAGCCTTGATCATGTGGTAGGTGTATTCGTTGTAGGGCGTCGGGATGCCTAACTCGCGCCCCATGCGCATGAGCGCACCGGAGAACATATCGATTTCTGTATGCCGCCCGGCGTCGAGGTCCTGCAGGGTGGAGTAGCGCGCGGTGGGCGGCACGGTGCTGCCGTGGGTGGAGGCCACAGCTGCCTTGGAGAGGTCGATCCCCTTGGCGGCGGCAATGGCCTCCAGCTCGCGGCGCAGGCCGTCGCTGAGGGCCTTTATATGGGCACTGTCGCTGTAGCAGCCGACGCCCGCGCCGAGGATCGCCTGCGGCAGATTGTTGCAGACGTTCAGCCGGAACTTGGACCAGATCTCCTCGCGGATATGCTCGGTCACACGGAAATGAATGCCCGTGTCCGCAAACAGCGCCCGCACCGCCTGCACCCGGTCACTGTCAAACGGTGCGGTCAGCTCCCCGTAGATGATGCCGATGGTCGTTTCCGGGTCAAACCGCACACCGTCCCCGGTGCGGTGGGAGGCCACCTTGATGAGTGCGGGCAGCACATGAGCTGCGCCGACCTGTGCGGCGATGAGCTCCTCACTGTCAACGCCGTTCATCAGGCTCATGACAACGGTGCGTTCGCTCACAATGGTGCGGATGCTGTCCAGCGCGCCGGGCAGTGCGCCGTATTTCAGCGCGACGATCAGCAGATCGACGCCGTGGGCCTGCTGCGGGGTCCAGACCTGCGGGTGATAGACCTGCCCGTTGATCGTGCAGCCGTTTTGCCGCAGCCGCTCGGCGCGGGAACCCTCCGCCACGACGCCAAGCTGCAGGGCGTTGGCAGCGGCCTTGTCGGCCAGGCCCCACAGCACATAGCAGCCGACGGCTCCGGCCCCCAAAATAGCAACAGATTGAATTTTCATCGTCTACATCCTCCCGTCAGCCGGCACGGCCCGGCTGGATGATGCGGATCAGCTCCTTATCCAGCTGCAGGGTGCAGTGCCACGGATTTACAATAATGCCCGCGATTTCCGGTGCGGAGAGCGCTGCGGCAAACAGCTTGTCAATGTCTGCAAGGAAGGTCGATTTCACCGTATCAGGGCTTTTCATCTGCTCCTCAAACGAGGTGAAGGCGTACCACCAGCTTGCGCCGTCCGCCGTCGTCACGACCCGGGGCTGCACCTGCCCGCCACCGGGGACAGGCTCGACGGCCACGATCCACTGCCCGCCTGCCTGCATACAGCGGCGGACGACGGTCAGCGTGTGGGCCAGCTGCTCCGGGGTAGGGGACTGCTGCAGCTGCAAAATGGCAGTTTCGATGGTTTGATTCATCTGTAAGGATTTATCTTGCGGCATCGGGAACATCCTTTCCGATTTACGATTTGTCTGTTTCCTTTAGGCGATACCGCACAATTCCCGCCTAACGGCTTAAGCACCGCTCCGGCGGCTGCGGCACTTAGAATTATGCGGTATTGCCTTTATTATACCAGCGATTTTCCAAAATGCAAAATTTCCGCGGAACGGCATTGACGAACCTGCGCTGCCGCGGTACAATGCAAAGTAACCAAGCAAACAGATAGGAATAAACAACAGGGGTAATCTACCAATGCAGCCGCTTTCTGCCCGTACCGCAGGCTTTACCGATTCCGTCATCCGCCGCATGACCCGTATCTCCAACCAATACGGCGCAGTGCCGGGCTCGAGCTTCTTCCGGGAGCCTGTCAACCACCTGATCCGCTTCCACTTTGCCAAGAAGGACGAGACGCTGAATGACGCGCTGAACCGCCTTGAGGCGCTGCGCAGCAAAATTCCGGCAAGAGCAGCGCGGTAAGGTTTTATAACTCCGTGGCAAATTTAAAATGTAAAAGAGCAGCCGATCCACTGACAGAGCTACAGCGGGTCGGCTGCCTTTTTTATCGTGCGGTTTTCGGTTTATAATCGCGCATTTCCGGAATCGCTCCGCCTGCCACGGCCCACAGGTACAGGCTGGCCACGCTGCAATAGGGGCTGAACCGGCGGCGGTACTTTTCAAACAGCTTGCGGTCAATTTTGCGGTGGTGGTAGACCATCCGCAGACCGCGCTGGATGGCAAGGTCGTCGTAGCTGAAAATGTTGGGCCGCTGCATACAGAACAGCAAAATCATCTCCGCCGTCCAAACACCGATGCCCTTCAGGGCGCTCAATTCGCGGATGGCGTCCTCGTCGCTTTTCTGCCGGATACCCTCCGGATCGAACGCACCGCTGTGGACGCGCTCGGCAAAATCGGTGATGTACTCCGCCTTGCGAAAGGTCATGCCAAGCGCCTGCAATTTGGGAACACCGGCAGCCAGGATCGTCTCGGCGTTCACGGTGCCCAGTGCGTCCTGCATCCGCTGCCAGATCGTGGCCTGCGCCTTCGTTGAGATCTGTTGGCCGATGATGTGATGTACCACCGCCGAAAACAAATCGGTATCGACGACGCGGTCCACATGCCCGATTTTGTCGATGACCTCACACAGCCGCTTGTCCCTGGCGCGCAGGCAGGCAAGCTCGGCTTCCCCGTAGGCAAAAAACATCGGCGCTCACTCCTTTACGGCGTCGGGCAGTACGTCGCCCAGCGCCAGCACGGCATTGCGCACGCATTCGGGGCAGGGGCAGAGCGGCACGCCGGTGGCAACGCCCTTCAACTCCTTGCAGATAGTCGCGCCGCACCGCTGCTCAAAGCTCCGGACCAGTGCGCGTGCCACAGCGGGCGTGCCGCGGCCCTCCGTCAGGATGCCGGCCACCATCACAGCGCCGATCAGTGCGCCGCAGGTGCTCTCCAGGCAGCCCATACCGGCAGCGTAGCCTGCCGCCAGCATCCGCAGGGTGTCGCCCTCCACGGGCAGTTTGTCCTCAAATACCTTTACAACAGACTGGGTGCAGTTGCACTGTCCGGTGGTTTTTAATTCTGCAGCTGCGGCTGCACGTTCGGTAAGGGTCATGGTGCAAGCCTCCTTGTCAGTGGCAGTGATGCCCGCCGCAGTGGTGCTCGCCGTCATGGTGGCCGCAGTGAACAGCAGTGGGGTCATGGACGAGCTTTCCGGCCAGCAGCGCCAGCACGGCCTTGTCGGCGTCGCCGCTGACACCGGCGTACAGCCTGATGTTGGCCCCGGCTACGGCAGTCTGCGCACCCGCGCCGATGCTGCCGCAGATCAGCGTGTCAACGCCGCCGCGCATCAGAAAGGCCGTCACGGCGCTGTGGCCGCTGCCCGCGGTCTCGACGACCTCGGTGTGTAAAATCATGCCGCTCTCGATGGTGTAGAATTTAAACTGCGGTGCATGGCCGAAGTGCGGGAAAACCTGGCCGTTTTGATAGGGAATTGCAATTTTCATGGTAGTGCTCCTTTATCTGTCATTACCCATGATTATAGGGGATTGGCGGGAAAAAGGCAACAGTCTTGGATATTTTGCAAAATACGGATAGAGCTTTGCAGCAGAATGCGGTATAATGATAAAAAGGCTGCGGGCCGCTACGGCCTATTTTTCAGCCGGTGAGGTGCATATACGATGACATATATTCAGCATTATGATGCCCCGTTGGGCCGTATCCTGCTGGCGGCGGACGAGGTCGGGCTGACCGGGCTGTGGTTCGACGGCGCGAAATATTTTGCCGACGGACTGCCCGATGAGCATACCGAACGGGAAACGCTGATCCTTTCCGAGGCCCGGCGCTGGCTGGACCTTTACTTTGCGGGGCGGGAGCCGGGCTTTCTGCCGCCGCTGCACCCGGCTGGCTCGACATTTCAGCAGGCGGTGTGGGCGCTGCTGCTGCAAATTTCCTACGGGCAGACCGTGACCTACGGTGAGCTCGCGCGGCAGCTTGCGGAAAAGCAGGGAAGGCCCCGGATGTCTGCGCAGGCCGTGGGCGGCGCTGTCGGGCATAACAAAATTTCTATTATCATTCCGTGCCATCGCGTGGTCGGCACCGGCGGCAGCCTGACCGGATATGCCGGAGGCATTGACAGAAAGGTAAAGCTGCTGGCGCTGGAGCAGACCGACATGACCCGCTTTTTTTGTGCCCAAAACGGGCACGGCACTGCTATAATTTGTACAGTTGATTACAAAATGTCATACCGTGATAAAGGAAGGCACAAATTATGAAGCACCGCATTGTGACCGCTGCGCAGATGAAGGAAATCGAGCGTGCAGGCAACGCCCACGGCCTGCCCTATCTGCAAATGATGGAAAACGCCGGGCTGGCCGCCTACACTCAGCTGCGGGCGCGCCTTCCGCAGGGTGGGGCGTTGCTCATCGTCTGCGGCAAGGGCAACAACGGCGGAGACGGCCTTGTGATGGCCCGCGCCGCCGCCCAAGATGGCTGGCACGTGGTCGTTCTGCTGGCCGAGGGCGACCCCAAAACGCCCGATGCCATGACGAACTATGCACGCCTGGCAGATCTGCCGGTCACCAAATGCCGCGATGCGGCAGCGCTGGCAGCACAGCCCTTTGACGCCGTCGTGGATGCTTTGTATGGCACCGGGTTTCACGGCAGCCTTCGCCCGGCCGGGCTGGCTGCCTGTGCGCTGATGAATCGTCAGCGGGAAAGCGGCGCATTCGTGCTGGCCGTCGATCTGCCCAGCGGCATCAACACCGATACGGGTGAGGCCGCCGAGGGAGCCGTCCGCGCAGACCTGACCGTGACGTTTGACAGCTGCAAGCCCCTGCACACAGCGCCAAGCTCCGCACCCTTCTGCGGTGAGATCGTCTGTGCCGACATCGGCATCCGGGACGAATGGCACCCGGCAGGTCTTGCACAGCTTTAAACGCGGAATTTTGTCCTTACAAAAAAGAGGCTGTTGCACAAGGAAAAAATCCAAGTGCAGCAGCCTCTTTACGGTTAAATGCCTCCAGAAGCACAAAAACGCTCGCCATAGACCCCCAAATTTCCAAAAAGTAGATAACTCAAACAGGCCCTTCTGAATAACGATTGTTTGATATTGTCAATATCATACCCTTTATTCTCCAGCTTCTTTACATATTGAAAGAACAAATCCTCAAACGCTTCCTGCAGGTTACGGTTGCCCCGAAATCTTGCTATAGTGCAGTGATCCGGTGTTTTCTGATCCTCCAGCAGCCAGCGAAATACCAGATTCTCCCTGCACAGTTCCTCTATTTTACGGCTGGAATATACGCCCTTCATGTAGGCGCACACCAGCACTTTAAATAACACACGCGGCTCTATCTGCGATTTTCGGATTCCCGAATAAGCTCTATACAACTTTGTGTAATCCAGTTCCTCAAGCTGGATGCTTGCCTGATAGAGCGCGTTGTGCTTCGATATTCTTATTTCTGTCGGCATCCGAAATTTTAACTGTTGACTTTTTTCCAAAATTTCGATATGCTGTTCTTGCTTTTGAGTTTTTCTGCTCACAACTATTAAACTTAAAGCAAAAGACCGAAGTTGTAAAGCCTTTTTTGGCTTTTACTTCGGTCTTTCTTTTTGGGGGCTGTGCAACAGCCCCGTTTTCAAACGAGGTTTCCCCTTTGCACCGCTCATAGACCCCGCAGCAAAGCCCGCCTGTCCCCTTTTGCGGGAGACAGGCGGGCTTTGCTATGCAGATTTACTTTTCAAACTCCTTCGCCACATCCTGCAGCAGCTGTCTGATGGGCAGGTGCTGGGGGCAGACGCGCTCGCACTGGCCGCAGCGGATGCAGTCCGAGGCGCGGGAGCCGGGCCCGGTGTGGACATCCTCATAGTAGTAGTCCGCGTTCCAGTCGTGGTGGGTGTGCTTCGTGTTCATGATGGCGAACAGGTCTGGGATGGAGATATGCTTCGGGCAGCCTTCGGTGCAGTAGCGGCAGGACGTGCAGGGGATCAGGTCCTTTTTATGGAAGATCTCCTGCACCCGGTTCACGGCGGCCAGCTCGGCATCGTTCAGCGGCGTAAAGTCCTTCATGTAGCTCAGGTTGTCCTGCATCTGCTCCATGCTGCTCATGCCGGACAGCACCATCAGCATACCGGGGAAGCCCGCGGCAAACCGGATGGCATAGCTGGCGGGGCTGCCGCCGTGCAGAGCGTCCAGCACGGCTTTTGCGTCGTCTGGCAGGTTGACAAGGCTGCCGCCCTTGACCGGCTCCATGACCAGCACGGGCTTGCCATGCCTGCGGCAGACCTCATAGCACTTGCGGCTCTGGACGGCCACGTCGTCATAGTCCAGATAATTGAACTGGATCTGCACGACCTCGATGGCCGGATAGTCGGTCAGAATCTGCTCCAGCACGGCGGCGCGGTCATGGAACGAGATGCCCACATGGCGGACCTTGCCCTCGGCCTTGAGGGCGAAGGCCGTCTCATAGGCGCGGCAGTCCCTGAAGTGCTGGTAGTTTGTCGTGCTCTGGGAGTGCATTAAATAAAAGTCAAAGTAATCCACGCCGCAGGCTGCAAGCTGGCTCTCAAAGAACGGGCGGATGTCCTCTTCCTTTTTAAAATAGGATCCGCTCAGCTTGTCGGTCAGGACATAGTCCTCCCGCGGGTAACGGCTGGTCAGGCACTCTTTTAGGGCCAGCTCGCTCTTGCCCTGAAGGTAGCCGTGGGCCGTGTCAAAATAATTGAAGCCCTGCTCCAAAAAGCAGTCCACCATCTGTTTTGTCTGCTCCATATCGACGTCCTCGCCGATCATGGGCAGGCGCATACAGCCGAAGCCGAAATTTTTTCTGATCTTTTCCATTTGTAAATGCTCCTTTCGCAGGTTTTACCTTTCACGGATCTCTCCGGGGGAGGTTCCGTTTTTCCGGGCACGGCATGGCGGGCGCATACAGAATGCGCCCCTACAGGGGAACGCGCGTTATAACGTAGGGGCGGATTCCATATCCGCCCGCGGCTGCTTACGCCAGTTCAAACATCCCGTGATACAGCTGGTAATACTCGCCCTTTTTGGCCAGCAGCTCGTCGTGGGTGCCGCGCTCGATGATATGGCCATGCTCCAGCACGATGATGGCGTCCGCGTTGCGCACCGTGGAAAGCCGGTGCGCGATGACAAACACCGTGCGGCCCTCCATCAGGCCGTCCATGCCCTTCTGGATCAGCGCCTCGGTGCGGGTGTCGATGCTCGACGTGGCCTCGTCCAGAATCAGCACCGGCGGGTCGGCGACGGCGGCGCGGGCGATGGCCAGCAGCTGGCGCTGTCCCTGGCTCAGGTTTGCGCCGTCGCTCGTCACCATCGTGTTGTAGCCCTGCGGCAGGCGGCGGATGAAGGAGTCGGCATTCGCAATTTTGGCCGCCTTTTCAATTTCCGCCTGCGTCGCGTCCAGCTTGCCGAAGCGGATGTTGTCCGCCACCGTGCCGGTGAACAGGTGGGTGTCCTGCAAGACGACGCCCAGCGAGCGGCGCAGGTCGTTTTTCTTGATGAGCCGCACATCCATGCCGTCGTAGGTGATGGACCCGCCCGACACCTCATAAAGCGGTTGATGAGGTTGGTAATCGTGGTCTTGCCCGCGCCCGTGGAGCCGACAAAGGCAATTTTTTGCCCCGGCTTGGCGTAGAGCGAGAGGTTCTGCAGAATCATCCGGTCCGGCGTATAGCCAAAGCTGACGTCGTGGAACCGCACGTCGCCGTGCAGCGGCTCGAGCGGGACGCTGGGACGGCGGCGGTCACACCAGGCCCAGCGGCCCGTGCTCCCGGCGCACTCGGTCAGCGTACCGTCGCTGTTTTCCCGCACGCTGACCAGCTCCACCGTGCCCTCGTCGATCTCCGGCTTTTCCTCCATGACCGTGAAGATACGCTCCGCGCCCGCCAGCGCCGCCAGCAGGAAGTTGCCCTGCTGGGTCAGCTGGTTGATGGGCAGCGTCGTCTGGCGCACAAAGACCAGATAGCTGGCCAGGCTGCCGAGGTCGGACCAGCCCCACATGACCATGAGGCCGCCGACCACCGCAATGACCGCGTAGTTCAGGTAGCCGATGCTGACGACGGCGGGAATCATCGTGGCGGCGTAGCTCTGCGCGCCGGTGCCTGCCTCGCGCAGCTTCTCGTTGCGGGCGGCAAAGGCGGCCATGTCGGCCTGCTGGTGGTTGAACACCTTGACGACCTTCTGCCCGGCGATCATCTCCTCCATGTAGGCGTCCAGCTCACCGAGGCTGGCCTGCTGGCGCGCATAAAAGGCGCGGCTACGCTGTGTCGAGTAGTTGATATACCAGAACATAGCAATATAGCCAACAACCACCAGCAGCGAGAGCCGCCAGTTGAGGATGAACAGCAAAAGCAGCGTGCCTGCGACCTGAATAAAGGTCTGGATGACCACCGCAAAGCTGTTGTTCAGCGCGTCCGAGATCGTGTCCACGTCGTTCGTGAACAGGCTCATCAGATCGCCCTTGCGGTTCGTGTCAAAGTAGTGCAGCGGCAGCGTCTGCAGATGTGCGAACAGATCGCGGCGGATGTCCTGCAAAATCTTCTGCGCGGCACGGACCATGAGCTGGGTGTAGCCCAAGGTAGACAGTGCGCCGACGATATAGATGCCCGCGGTCAGCGCCACGACGCCGGCCAGATAGGCGGCGCTGCCGTTTTCCAGCACGCCGTTGACGATGGGGCGGATCATGTAGGTGCCCAGCAGCGCGGCCAGCGCACTGACCGCCGCCAGCAGGCCGACGACGCCGAGCATGATTTTGTGGCGGCCCAGATAGTCCATGAAGCGGCGCAGCGTGTGCCGCAGGTCCTGCGGGCGCTTACCGCCGAATGGCTTCGCCATCTGCGTCGCCCCCTTTCATCTGGGAATGGTAAATTTCCTGATAGATCGTATCTTTTGCCAGCAGCTCGTCATGCGTGCCCACGGCATGCAGCCGCCCGTCGTCCAGAATGACGATGAGGTCGGCGCTCTGCACCGACGTGATGCGCTGGGCAATGATGAGCTTGGTCACGCTGCCCAGTCCGGCCAGCGCATGGCGGATGCCCGACTCCGTCGCCGTGTCCACGGCGCTGGTGGAGTCGTCAAAAATCAGCACCTTCGGGTGCTTGAGCAGCGTCCGCGCGATGCAGAGGCGCTGCTTCTGCCCGCCCGAGACGTTGCACCCGCCCTGGCCCAGGATCGGTGTCAAGGC
>ENA-OQBL01000851-OQBL01000851.1-human-gut-metagenome-genome-assembly--contig:-NODE-851-length-14014-cov-5.240585_pt1 | contig 14014 bp, 11 predicted proteins | sample MGYA00242747_ERZ504553 | MGnify/ENA primary metagenome ERZ504553 (study PRJEB26092, sample SAMD00036240) | human gut metagenome | host: Homo sapiens | study: EMG produced TPA metagenomics assembly of...
CGGATTCCCGAATAAGCTCTATACAACTTTGTGTAATCCAGTTCCTCAAGCTGGATGCTTGCCTGATAGAGCGCGTTGTGCTTCGATATTCTTATTTCTGTCGGCATCCGAAATTTTAACTGTTGACATTTTTTTCCAAAATTTCGATATACTATTCTTGCTTTTGAGTTTTTCTGCTCACAACTATTAAACTTAAAGCAAAAGACCGAAGTTGTAAAGCCTTTTTTGGCTTTTACTTCGGTCTTTCATTTTTTAGAGGATGTGCAACTGCCCCTTTTGTTATTTCTGATAGTAATTGTGAAATCTGAATCTTTGGAGCATCCATCACCTTGACCTGCCCCGGCGCGGTTCTGTGGCTGTAAGGTACTCGTCGGTAGTCATTTCGATGGTACAGGCCGCGCTGTCGGGACTGAGGGTAAACGCGGACGCGGACATGAAAATCAACTCCTGCCTGATAGACCTGATAGAAAATTGGGTAGAGACGGCAGGGGCTAGGCAGATTTAAAACGGCACTTCAAACTGTGCAAACCGCCAGCCGCCGACCTCCCGTACCATTGTGATGGTGTAGGTGCTTGTGTCCGAGACAAGTCCATCCTGCACAGCCTGGCGGAAGGCCTGGCTGCCGGTATCGTCTGTGGCATAGACCGCTGTGACCCGGATGGCAATTTTTTCGTCGGTTTCTTCCAATTTCGTAAATGTCATTGTGGTCGTAACCTGGTTATACCCGGCAGCAAAGCCGCGCTCGGTGGGAAGATAGTACATGCGGCCATCGATTGGGCGGAAGAGGCAGTACCCGTCCGACGCAAGGTACGAATCATCAAGAAAATCCCTCGTGAAAATATCCCGCAGCGCGGCGTAAAACATATCCCAATTCCGGTAGCGGTTCAGCGCGGGCGTGTAGTCGTACCCGTCTACAGTGACAGTATCCGTCTGCGTGCGGCCTGCGTCCGGGCTCTCGCAGGGAAAATACTGCGTGTCATCGATGAGATACGTGCCCGCGCGGACAAGCATCATCTTATAGGCGCGCTGATAAACCATCTGCTGCTCCGCGGTCAGAAACTCCGGCACGGGAACCTGCAAATCCTGCTCTGACAGCGGCGGCTCCAGCACCGCCTCGGCGTATCCGAAATCGGTGGAATGAAATTCATCTACTCGCCAGCCATCCGCGGTGCGTACAAGGCGGATGGGGTATTCGATGGTGTACACGTCCATATCGTCAGGCGCAAAAGAGCTTGCCAGTTCCGGTCATAGTGGCTGATCAGCGCAAACACGACGGTGTCGCTGGTCACGGATTCCAAACGGTAGGTGTCGGGGCAGTTGTCCATCACGGTGCGGGAGAGATCGTCATGCATGGGGCATGCCAGCACGGAATCGCAGGAGGTCGCCAGGTGCCCGTCCAAATCAATAAATTTTTCGGTGTATAACGGCCCCAGTCGGCGGATAAAATCTGTTGTAAAAACGCTCTGCATCAGGTTCGTGAAATCCGTATACGGGTTTTCATACAGCGCGTAATTGCCCACTGTAAGCACAAAAACGCCCTCGCTGTCCGATTGCTGTGTGAACCGCGGGGAGACATCGACCCCGACCAGATTGTCCGGCAGGCTGTACAGGGTGTAGTTGAGCTTGTACGCCCCCTCATACGCCTGCCGCTGTTCTTCATTTAAAAAGGAAAGGTCGTCAAACTCCTTCCCGATTTCCGCCGGGGCGGTGGGGGAAGGCGTGGATGTGCTTTCGGTGGGAGCCTCCGGCACGGCGGCAGGGGACGGCACCGCCGCTGCGCCGGGCACATCCTGTGCGGCTTGCCTGCCGCAGGCGGAAAGAAGGGCAGCCAAAATCAGACAGAGTGCGCAAAAGCGGAATTTTTTCATAGCAGTACCCTCACACAAAACAAATTTTATTCGGCCTGCGCCCCAAAGAATTTCGGCAGCATGGCTCGGGCGCGGTGGATGCGTCCGTTTTGTGTAGAAATGTATCTATAATCCGTAGTATACCGCAAAAAAGTTTCACTGACAATATAAACTGTGCCGCCAGCACTCCGCCCGGGGGATTGCAAAGCACCCTGTATCGTGCTATACTACAATAGCAGTGATATAAGTCATACTTGTCATGAACGGACAAAAGGCTTGTAAAACCGGCAGGAAGGCCGGGATTGCAGGCCTTTTGTTTTTTTGCGGCAAAATCAAAAGGCAAGAGGTATGGGATTTTATGGTTCTTGAAGCAATTGCAACCATCAATCAGGCGGTCAACAACTTTGTGTGGGGCATCCCGGCGATGGTGTGCATCATCGGCGTGGGGCTGCTGCTCAGTGTGCGGACGGGCTTTTTGCAGATCCGCAAATTCCCGTATGCGATCAAAACCACCATCGGGCGTATGTTCCGCAAAAAGGATGCCTCTGACGGTGCGATGACGCCGTTCCAGGCCGTCTGCACAGCGCTGGCAGGCACGGTGGGCACGGGCAACATTGCGGGCGTTGCGGGCGCTATCGCCATCGGCGGGCCGGGCGCAGTGTTCTGGATGTGGTGCTCCGCGCTGTTGGGTATGTGCACCAAATTTGCGGAGGTCACGCTCGCCGTACATTTTCGGGAGCGCAGCGCCACCGGCGAGTGGGTCGGCGGCCCGATGTACTACATCAAAAACGGTCTGGGCAGGCACTGGCAGTTCCTGGCCGCGCTCTACTCGCTGTTCGGCGTGCTGACGGTTTTTGGCACCGGCAACGCGACCCAGGTCAACACCATCGTCGCCGCCATCGACACGGCCCTGACGGAGTTCAATGTGGTCGGTCAGAACACGCTTTCCACCCTGAACCTCGTTGTCGGCATCGTTGTGGCGATGCTCGTCGCCATGGTGCTGCTGGGCGGCATCAAGCGCATCGGCAGCGTCAGTGAACGGCTGGTGCCCTTCATGGCGCTGTTCTACATCGTGCTGGCTGTGGGCGTCGTTATTCTGAACATTCAGCGCTTCCCGGTGGTGATCGAGGCCATCTTTGCAGGTGCATTCAACCCGGCAGCCTTCACGGGCGGCACCATCGGCAGCCTGTTCATCAGTATGCAGAAGGGCGTCTCCCGCGGCATCTTCTCCAACGAGGCCGGCCTTGGCACGGGTTCCATCGCCCACGCCTGTGCCGACACGAAAAAGCCGGTCAAGCAGGGCGTGTTCGGCATCTTTGAGGTCTTTGCGGACACCATCGTCATCTGCACGCTGACGGCTATGGTCATTCTGTGCAGCGGCACGACGGTCAACTACGGCACCGCCGCGGGCGCGGAGCTGACGATCTCCGGCTTTACCACGACCTACGGCGGCGGGGCATCCATCTTCACGGCGGTGGCACTGTGCTGCTTTGCCTTCTCCACCATCATCGGCTGGGGGCTGTACGGCTCCCGCTTTATCGCATTCCTCTGCCGCAGCGACAAGATCGTGCGCCCCTTCTTCGTGGTGTACTCCTTCGTTTCCATCCTGGGTGCTACAATGGACCTGGGCCTGATGTGGAGCATTGCCGATACCTTCAACGGTCTGATGAGCATCCCAAACCTGATTGCGCTGCTGCTGCTTTCAGGCACAGTGGCGCAGCTGACAAAGGAATATTTTGAAAAGAAAGGTGTAAGAAATGTTTGTAGGAACTTGGTGGTCCCTGATGCCGCCGATCATCGCCATTCTGCTGGCGCTGCTCACAAAGGAAGTCTATCTCTCGCTGTTCGCTGGCTGTGCGCTGGGTGCGCTGCTGGTGGCAGAGTTTCACCCCTGGGTCGCGTTTGACACACTGTTCAACACGATGATCGACAGCGTCGACTTCTCGATTCTGATGTTCATGATCCTGCTGGGCATGGTCGTTATGCTCATGCAGGAGTCCGGCGGCACCCGCGCTTATGGTGAGTGGGCGGCGAAAAAAGCTCAAGAGCAAGCGCGCCACGCTCGTGGCGACCTCGCTGCTGGGTGCGCTGATTTTTGTGGACGACTACTTCAACTGCCTGACCGTCGGCTCCGTCATGCGCCCGGTTACCGACAAGTACAAGGTTTCCCGCGCCAAGTTGGCTTACCTCATCGACGCCACGGCGGCCCCGGTCTGCATCATTGCGCCGATCTCGTCCTGGGCGGCGGCGGTCAACTCCTACGTTCCGGCGGGCAGCTCGATGTCCGGCTTTGAGATGTTCGTCCGCACGATCCCGTTCAACCTGTACGCGATGCTGACGCTCTACATGGTGTTCTTTACCTCGCTGCTGGGCTTCGACTTCGGCCTGATGAAAAAGCACGAGCGCAACGCCGCCCACGGTGATCTGTTCACCTCGGGCGGGGAGGCATTCCAAAACCAGGAAATTAAGGACCCCACCGAGGGCGGTAAATTCGCCAAGGGCAAGGTCATTGACCTGATTGCACCGATGATCGTCATGATCTTTACGGCCATCGCCACGATGATCTGGACCGGCTACCTGAACGGCGGCACGAACCTTGTCGAGGACTTTGCCAACTGCTCCTCGTCGGAGTCGCTTGTCTTTGCGGGTCTTGTCACGGTGGGCTTCCTGCTGCTGTTCTATCTGCCGCGCCGCGTTATTGGCTTTAAGGACTTCATGAACTCCGTGCCCGAGGGCGGCAAGCTGATGATGCCTCCCATCCTGATTCTGGTGTTGGCCTGGACGCTGAAGGGCATGACCGACGCGCTGGGTATCGGCGACTTTGTGCGCCAGGCCGTCAGCCTGAATGAGGGTCTCGTGCGCTTTGTGCCGCTGCTGATCTTCTGCATTGCGATTTTTATTGCGTTCTCCTCCGGCACCAGCTGGGGCACGTTTGCGATTCTGGTCCCCATCGTCGTCAATATGTTCTCCGAGACGGACCCCACCATGATGATCGTAGCGGTATCCGCGGTGCTGGCGGGTGCGGTCTGCGGCGACCATATTTCGCCGATCTCGGATACGACCATCATGTCCAGCTCCGGTGCACAGTCGAACCACATCAACCACGTGCAGACCCAGATGCAGTACGCCATGGTCGTCGTGGCGGCCTGTGTGCCCGGCTACCTGATCGCGGGCTTTACCGAAAACTGGCTCATCACGCTGGTGTCGTCGCTTGCCATTCTGACCGCAGCCCTGCTGTATCTGCGCAGGCACAGTCTGGCCGAGGACGCCAGGGCATAAAGAAAAAGCAGTGCTTTCCAAGCGGAAGGCACTGCTTTTTTTGTAGGGACAAATTCCGTATCAGCTTTTTACTTCAGCGTACCGTCCAGAATCTGCTGGTAATACCACGGCTTCTCGGCGTGGAATACCCGCCCGGCGAGATGCGCAAACCGCGGGTCGCTGATTTGCGCAGGAAAGCGCAGCTCCCACGCGCAGAGCGCCTGATACTTGAACCGCAGCTCGCGGTTGGCGGCGTTGTTGCCGTACTTGGAATCGCCCAGAATCGGGCAGCCGATGTGTGCTAAATGCGCGCGGATCTGATGGGTGCGCCCGGTCACAAGCTCGACCTCCAACAGGGCCAGCCGCCCGCTGACAGCCAGCGTTTCATACCCGGTGATGACCTCCTTCGCGCCGCCCGCCGTCGTGTCGGTGATGCGCACAATGCCGCGCTCGGCGTCCTTCAAAAGGTAGTCGCGCAGCAGGGCGGCGGGCGGGTTCGGGCGGCCAAACGTCACGCAGAGGTAGCGCTTTTCAATATCGCGCGCCTTAATGGCGGCGGTCAGAAACGCCTCCGCCGCACTGTTCTTCGCCAGCAGCACCAGCCCGCTTGTACCGGTGTCCAGCCGGTGGCAGAGCACGGCGTGGGCAGCCTTGCCCTCGGCGGCCAGCTTCGTTTGTACGCGGCGAAGCAGCGTGTCACTGTCCGGGCCGTCCACAGCGATGCCTGCGGGCTTGCTGGCAATGATGATGTCGTCGTCCTCATACACAAACACGGCGGCGGGGGTGGGGCGGTTCTCCAGCTGGTCGTCGTTCAGGAACAGCTTGATAATATCGCCGTTTTGCACGCGGGTGGAGAGCGGCTGCTTCTTTCCGTTCAGCTTGATCTTGTTCTCGCGCAGGGCCTTGTTCAGCCGTCCCATGCCCAAAGCGGGAAACTGGTCCATCAGGTACTTGTCCAGCCGCACGGGCAGCAGGCTTTTTACATGCAGTTCTTTCATTTTGTCGTCAACTCCTGATCCCACAAAACCGTGGCATCCTCAATATCCAAGGTGACCATCAGCCAACCGGCGTCGTGGTCATCGACCTTCAAAATCGGGTACTCCTGCCCGCCCGCGCAAAGCAGCGCCGCACCGTCCAGCTTGGCACGCGCAAACGGGGAATCCTTAAAGCAGACCGTCTGCTTTGTCTCATCCAGCACGCCGCGGTTCCACAGCGCGTCGGTGTAGTCTGCCAAGCGCAGGGGATAGTGCTCGTCGTAGGGCGTACACAGAGTGTCAAACGTCTGTCCCTGCAGCCCCGGCGCAATGACATACCAGCTGGCACTGCCGTCGGCGCTCGTCACGCGCCCGCACCAGGCCAGCGCCTTGACCGGTTCCACGGTCTGCAAAAAGGGCACCCTCGTCCTCGAACAGGTAGAGCGTGTCACTCTGCGGCGCGCCCGCGTCCAGAGCGTCCAGCGCGGTCTGGCGCTCGGCGGCAAGAGCAGTCTCGTCGTAGCGGGCGGCGAACGGATCGTTCGTCGTCATGCCGTTGTCGGCAGCCCACAGCGCTAAGTGCAAGCTGTCGGCCTGCATGCCCTGTACGGATTCGATGTGGCGGTACTGTGCCGCGCTCTGCCAGAGATCGCTGTCCAGCTCGGACGGGAACGCGTCCGTGACCTGCGCGGCCTGCATGGCATCGTGCCGCTGGAAAAGCGCCGGGCTTACATCCCACAGCTGCACGGCGGCAAACAGTGCGACCCAGGCGGCCCCGCGGGGCAGACGCGCCAGCCCTGCGAACGCTGCCAGCGTCAGCAGGTAGTAGACGGGCCAGAACAGCCGCCCGCCGGAGCGAAAGACCGAGAACAGCTTAATAAAGGAAGCGGGCAGCGGCAGCGTGGCCAGCGTCACGCCGTTGGCAGTGATGACGTTGCTGACGGCAAACGCGGTCAGCACAGCGCAGACCGCGCACAGCGCCCAGTGACGGCGCACAGCGCCCAGGATATGCCGCCGCGCTGACACGACCACGACAGGCAGTGCAGCCAGCACGCCCAGCCCCAGATAGGCAAAGGCGTCATAGTTGCCGCCGACCTGATTCTGTGCGGGCAGCAGGCGGCTGTACAAAACGCCGTTCACACCCGCCGGGTTCCACAGCGCGTTCAGGTTCATGGCAAAATAGCCGTACAGCGCCTGCCCGCCGCTGGTGGCTGTGCCGTAAAGCAACCCCAGCGCCCAGCCCAGCGCCGCGGTACAGAGCATGTTGCCGCCCAAAAACAGCGCGGGCCGCAGCCATTGCCGCTGCTTTACGGCATACTCAAGCAAAAGCGCCAGTGTGACAGCGTAGGTCATGGGCAGAAAATACGGGTGGATACCGACGGCCAGAATGTTGATGACAAACAATCCGCGCGACGCAAACCGGCTCTGTCGGCGGCAGACAAAATAACAGTACAGCGCCGCCAGCACAAGCCACTGTGCGCCGAGCGAGGTGTGCCGGAACGCGCGCTCCAGTAAAATCGGGCTGGCCGCAAACACAAGCGAACCCGCCAAAGGGGCGGCAAGTCCCTCAGCAAACAGCCCGCACAGCAGCGCCGCAAAGCCGCCCTGCAAAGCAAAGCAGACAAGGGTAAACCAGCCGAAATACTGAAACGTCCCGCCCAGCGCTGCCGCCAGCGGGCGGCACAGCACAGCCAGCAGCGGGATAGAATCGGTGTACGCAACGCTGACGCCCTGCGGCGCGTTGATGGCCTGCGTTACGCCGAGCGGCCAGCCCGGCGCACTGCTTCGGTAGAACAGCCAGCCCGCGTAGTGCTGCTGGATGTCCTTTTCAATGTAGCCGCCGCGGCAGAAGGCGTCGTTGGCTACGTCCAGTGGTGCAAGGCCGTACACCAGCAAAAAGTACGGCAGCGCCGAGCAGCGCCCCCAGCCAGAACAGCCGGGCGCTGCGGGTAGATTTATGGTTCAGCATACCATGCCTCACAGGGTCCAATAGAAAAAGCCGAAACAACCGGTAAAGCTGTTTCGGCTCGGGTAAATGCCGCTGACCGGGATCGAACCGGTACGGTATCGCTACCGAGGGATTTTAAGTCCCTTGCGTCTGCCAGTTCCGCCACAGCGGCATAATATATGTATTGTAGCGCAAGAAGGCGGAAATGTCAATCTTCCCGCCGCGTCTTTTTGCCGTCTTTTTGCGGAACGGGTGCAAAAAGCGGATTCCCCGCCCGACGGCACAAAAAATTCGGCACAAAAAAATTCACCTTCTGCCGCTTGTGCTTTTGCTTCGAATTTGTTATACTAATATGGTATGTTTGGATAGGTGCGCCCATTTGGGCGTTTACATAAGGAGAAATTCACTTGGAAAAACTGACCTACACCCACAACGATGCCGCCGCCAAGGCGCTGGCGGCGTTCTATGAGACACCGCCGCTGGCGTATGTACGCAGCTACGGCTGCCAGCAGAACGTCAACGACGGCGAGAAGATCAAGGGCGTTTTGCAGGATGTCGGCTACGGCCTGTGCGACAATGTCGAACACGCCGACCTCATCCTGTTCAACACCTGCGCCGTGCGTGAGCACGCCGAGCAGCGCGTTTTCGGCAATGTCGGCGCGCTGAAAAAGCTCAAGGAGCAGAACCCGCGTCTGATGATCGGTGTCTGCGGCTGCATGGCCCAGCAGGAGCACATCGTCGAAAAGCTGCGTCAGAGCTACCCCTATGTGGACCTTGTCTTTGGTGTGGACGGCATTGACCGGCTGCCCGCCATGCTGGCCGAGCGCATCCGCAAGGGCAAGCGCTATCTGGAAAAGCCCGCCGAGCGCAACGCCGTGGTCGAGGAGCTGCCCATCCGCCGTGATTCAGGCTTCCGCGCGTGGCTACCCATCATGTACGGGTGCGACAACTTCTGCACCTACTGCATCGTGCCCTACGTCCGCGGGCGGGAACGCAGCCGCGAGCCCGCCGCAATTCTGGCGGAGTTCAGGCAGCTTGTCGAGCAGGGCTATAAGGAGATCACCCTCCTGGGCCAGAACGTCAACAGCTACGGCAAGGGGCTGGAACATCCCATCGACTTTGCCGACCTTTTGAACCTGCTGTGCGAAGTCCCCGGCGACTACCAGATCCGCTTCATGACGAGCCACCCGAAGGACGCCGGCCGCAAGCTCATCGACACGATTGCCGCGCAGGAGCATCTGTGCAAGCATATCCACCTGCCCGTGCAGTCCGGCTCGGACCGGCTGCTCAAGGAGATGAACCGCCACTACAACGTCGCGCAGTACATGGATCTGATCCGCTACGCCAAGGAAAAAATTCCCGGTGTGACCTTCTCCAGCGACATCATCGTCGGCTTCCCCGGCGAGACGGAGGAGGACTTTGCCGCGACGCTCGACCTCATCCGTGAGGTGGGCTATATGCAGCTGTTTACCTTCATCTATTCCAAGCGCGCCGGCACCCCGGCGGCCAAGCTGCCCGATCCAACGACCCACGCTGAGAAGGCCGCCCGCATGGACCGCCTGCTGAAAACGCAGGAGGAGTTCGCCTTTGCCGCCACCGCCGCCATGGCAGGCCGGACCGTCCGCGTGCTGGTCGAGGCTGCTGGCCGCAATGAGGGCACCGTCAACGGACGCCTCGACAACAATCTGGTCGTGGAGTTCAAGGCTCCTGAAAGTCTTATCGGCCAGTGGGCCGACGTCCACATCACCGGCTCGCGCGCCGCACTGCTGGTGGGCGAGCTTGCTGAATAAACCCATACATTATATTTATAAGGAGAATTTTACAATGGATTGCATTGATCTTTTCAAGAAAGCCGCCGCTGCCCTGCAGACTGACCCCCGCTACCTGGAGCTGGACGCTGCCCGCCGTGAGAACGACATGGACGAGGAGCTGCAGAACATGATCGGTGAGTTCAACCTCGCCCGCCTCGACCTGAACAATGAGAGTGCCAAGGCCGAGACCGATGCCGCCCGCGTGGCCGAGCTGAACCAGCGCGTCAACGACCTGTACAGCCAGATCATGGCCAGCGAGGGCATGGTCCGCTACAACGCCGCCAAGGCCGAGTGCGAGGCAATGGTCAGCCACATTGACGCCATCATCAACACCGCTATGAACGGCGGCGACCCCATGACCGTGCAGGCCCCCACCGGCGGCTGCACCGGCAGCTGCTCTACCTGCGGCGGCTGCCACTAAAGATTGAGGCGCGGGGCAGAAAGGCCGTAGGGGCGCATTCTATATGCGCCCGCAGCACTGTACGCAGCCGCATACCTTCCGGGCGGATATGGAATCCGCCCCTACAAGAACAACATACCAACAAGAATCAACAGGAGTGTGAAACATGGCCGAGCAAGCAGTATCGCCCATGATGCAGCAGTATTTTGAAATCAAAAAACAGCATCCCAACGAGATTCTGTTCTACCGCGTCGGTGACTTCTATGAAATGTTCTACGACGACGCGCTGACGGCTTCGCGGGAGCTGGAGCTGACGCTGACCGGCAAAAACTGCGGCAAGGAAGAACGCGCCCCTATGTGCGGCGTGCCATTCCACTCCTACGAGACTTACATGGCGCGCCTGGTTGCCAAGGGCTACAAGGTCGCCATCTGTGAGCAGATGGAGGACCCTGCCCTCGCCAAGGGTCTTGTCAAGCGCGACATCATCCGTGTTGTCACGCCCGGCACGGTCATTGAAAGCAGCATGCTGTCCGAGGATAAAAACAATTATCTGGCGAGCATTTACTGCAAGCGCACCCGCGGCCGCTGGCGTGCGGGCGTCTGCTTTGCGGACGTTTCCACCGGCGAGGCCTACGCCACCGAGCTGAACGCTGAAAAAACTCGGCGGAGCCATCATCACCGAGCTGTGCCGCTATATGCCCAGCGAGATTTTGATCTGCCCGCCGATGCTTGACTTTAAAGATGTCACGACCTACATCAAGCAGCACACGAACGCCCTGGTCGAGCTGCGCGAGGATGCCTGCTTTAAGGACGCCGTCATGGAGCAGACCATGGCAGACCAGTTCGGCGCCGACTGGCGCACGACCCTCGGCTATGAGAAGGACGCGCTTGTCCCGTATGCTGTGGCGGCGCTTCTTAACTACCTGCACGAGACCCAAAAGCACGGCGTTGAGCGCATCAAGACCGTGCAGAACTACGCCGACGCACAGTATATGCGCCTGTCGCCTGTGACCCGCGCAAATCTGGAACTGACCGAGACGATGCGCGGGCGCGAGAAACGCGGCACGCTGCTCTGGGTGCTCGACAAGACCGAAACCTCGATGGGCAAGCGCCTGCTGCGCTCTTGGATCGAGCAGCCCCTTGTGGACGCCGACGCCATCAACGCGCGGCTCTGTGCGGTGCAGGCGCTCTATTCTGCCAGCATCGCCCGCGCCGATTTGAAAGAAGCCCTCGGCCATGTCTTTGACATTGAGCGGCTGACGACCCGCATTCTCTACGGCTCCGCCACCCCGCGCGAGGTCAAGGCGCTGGGGGATACCTGCGCCATGCTGCCCCAGGTCAAGGCCCAGGCTGCGGCCTGCGGTGCGCCGCTGCTGACGCAGCTGGCTGACCAGATCGACCTGCTCGAGGATGTTTTGCAGAACATCCAGACCGCCCTTGTGGATGACCCGCCCGCCAACATGAAGGACGGCGGCGCTATCCGCGCGGGCTTCAACAGCGAGGTCGATGAGCTGCGCGACATCATGCACGGCGGCAAGGGGTATCTGTCAAACCTTGAGGCCCGCTACCGCGAGGAGACCGGCATCCCCAAGCTGAAGATCGGCTTCAACAAGGTGTTCGGCTACTATATTGAGGTCAGCCGCTCCTACACCGACTCGGTGCCTGATACCTTCACCCGCAAGCAGACGCTGACGACGGGCGAGCGCTACATCACGCCCGAACTGAAGGAGCTGGAAAATAAGATCCTCGGCGCAAACGAGCGTCTGCTAGTTCTGGAACACCAGCTGTTTGCCGACCTGCTTTCGTCAATCTCCGCCGAGGTCGTCCGCATCCAGCGCACGGCATCGGCTGTGGCCCAGCTCGATGTGTTGGCAGGCTTTGCCGAGGCGGCGCTGCAAAACAACTACGTCATGCCAAACGTGGATGAGAGCGGTGTTATGGAGATCAAGGAGGGCCGCCACCCGGTCATTGAACAGATGCTCAAGGGCAGTCTGTTTGTGCCCAACGATACGATGCTCGACGAGGACGAGAACCGGATGCTGCTCATCACCGGCCCGAACATGGCCGGTAAATCTACGTACATGCGCCAGAATGCGCTGATTGCCCTGATGGCGCAGATCGGCAGCTTTGTGCCTGCCGCCGCGGCGCATATCGGCGTGGTGGATGCCATCTTCACCCGCGTCGGCGCGTCGGATGACCTCGCCGCCGGGCAGTCGACCTTCATGGTCGAGATGACCGAGGTTGCGGAGATCCTGAAAAACGCGACGAAGGACAGCTTAGTAATTCTGGATGAAATTGGCCGCGGCACTTCGACGTTTGACGGCATGAGCATTGCGCGCAGTGTGGTAGAATTTATCTGCGAGAACATCGGCTGCAAGACGCTGTTCGCCACGCACTACCACGAGCTGACGAGCATGGAGCAGGATATTCACGGCGTCAAAAACTATAATATCGCCGTCAAAAAGCGCGGCGAGGACATCACGTTTTTGCGCCGCATTGTGGCAGGCCCCGCCGACGACAGCTACGGCATCGAGGTCGCGAAGCTCGCGGGTCTGCCCGGCAGCGTGACAAAGCGCGCCCACGCTGTGCTGCGCCAGCTGGAGGCCAGCGCACCGGGACGCAATAATACGATGCAGCTCGATTTTGACACCGTCGAGGCTTACAACAACCCCAGCGTACCCAGCGAGGTCGTCGAAAAACTCCACAATGTAGACATTGAGACACTGACCCCGCTGGAGGCGCTGAACTTCCTGTACGAGCTGAAAAATACACTGGACAAAGACTAAAGGAAGGTGAAAACCATGGCGGAAATTCGTGTACTGGACAAGCATACCGCAGAGCTGATCGCGGCGGGCGAGGTCGTCGAACGGCCTGCCTCCGTGGCGAAGGAGCTGCTGGAAAATGCCATCGACGCGGGCGCGACGCAGATCACGCTGTCGGCGGTGCGCGGCGGCATCCAGCAGCTGCAAATCGTAGATAACGGTTCAGGCATAGAAGCGGAATATATCGATAAAGCGTTTATCCGCCATGCCACCAGCAAGATCGCGACGGCGGAGGACCTCGGACACATCCATACCTTGGGCTTCCGCGGCGAGGCACTTGCCTCCATTGCCAGCGTTGCCCGCGTCGAGGTGCTGACCCGCACAGAGGCCGACGAGTACGCCTGCTGCTACCGCATCGAAGGCGGTGAGGAGCGTGGGATGGAGCCCGGCGCGCGCCCCGTCGGCACGACCATCACGGTCAGTGACCTGTTTTTACAACACGCCCGCCCGCATGAAGTTTTTTGAAAAAGGACGCCAGCGAGGGCACGTTTGTGGCTGAGACGGTTCTGCATGCGGCGCTGTCCCACCCGGAGATCAGCTTCCGCTATCTGCGCGACGGCAAGCAGCAGTATGTGACCCCCGGCGACGGCGACCTGCGCAGTGCGGTCTACGCGGTCCTGGGCCGTGAATTTGCCCGCGACCTGCTGCCCGTGGACGGCGGCAGCGAGTTGTACCATGTGACCGGCCTGGCCACGCCGCCGCGTGCCTGCCGCGCCAGCCGCGGTGCGCAGCATTTCTTTGTTAATGGCCGCTACGTCAAAAACCGCACAATGATGGCGGCGCTCGAAAACGCCTACAAGGGCACGATGATGCAGGGCAAGTTCCCGGGCGCGGTGCTCATGCTGGAGCTGCCGCCCGACATGGTCGATGTCAACGTCCACCCGGCGAAAACCGAAATTCGCTTTGCGAAAGAGAGTGACGTCTTTGATGCTGTCTACCGCGCGGTTCGCGCCG
>ENA-OQBL01000852-OQBL01000852.1-human-gut-metagenome-genome-assembly--contig:-NODE-852-length-14009-cov-7.150339_pt1 | contig 14009 bp, 13 predicted proteins | sample MGYA00242747_ERZ504553 | MGnify/ENA primary metagenome ERZ504553 (study PRJEB26092, sample SAMD00036240) | human gut metagenome | host: Homo sapiens | study: EMG produced TPA metagenomics assembly of...
ACCCGCTTGCGCAGGGTATCCGAACCGAGTTCAACACGATGGGTCATCTGGCCGTTTCAGCGTCAGCGTGTACGTTTTCCACACGGAATCAAAAGCAACGGACATGGTAAAGCCGCGATAGCTGCCGATCTGTACCGGGTCTTTGCCCTTGACCTCCTTGCAGGTGTCCAGCAGCGCGGCACCGGCGTTTTCCTTATCGGTGAGCCGGTCGCCGCGAATCTCCATGCCGACAAAGCCCTCTGCCGGGAGCGGATGCGCCGCGAGGGTCTGCATATCCGCCTCCAGCCCACGAACAAAGCCCTTGTGTTCTTCTATCTTTTCCGGGAAGTATTTCAGCAGACTGTCCTCCAATCGGAATTGCTTGCTGTTGTGGTCTGCCTTCATAATTTTGAGCTTAGACACCTCAATGTCCAAATCCATGCGCTCTTTGATGCGGGGATCACCGGCACACAGCGCCTTGATCTCCGCAAAGGACAGCGCTGTAGCGTCCACATCCTCGCAGGAGCGAACCGGAGACTTTTGAGGTCATGATCTGAGAGATGAATTTCTGTTTATTTTCCACCGTTTGCCAGAGGTAGGCGTCAAACGTCCCTTCGGTCACATAGCGGCAGACATGAACGAGCTTGTTCTGATTGCCCTGACGCTCGATACGGCCTTTTCTCTGCGTGAGATCACGGGGACGCCACGGGCAATCCAAATCGTGAAGTGCGACCAAACGATCCTGCACGTTGGTGCCCGCGCCCATTTTGGCCGTGCTGCCCATCAGGACGCGCACTTGACCGCTGCGTACCTTTGCGAACAGTTCCCGCTTTTTGACCTCCGTATTGGCATCGTGGATGAACGCGATCTGTTCCGGGGGCATACCGGCGTCAATGAGCTTTTGGCGCACATCCTCATAGACCGTGAACGGCGTTTCCGTGCTTTCCTCCAATGAAATCGCGCTCTCCAGCGCATGGATTTCCGGGCTGTCCAGCGTACCGGGGGAAGCCTTTGCCGCCCGATTCGAGGGCGTGGTCTTTGGCGTAGAAATGTCGCAAAACACAAGCTGTGTCAGTTTTTGCTCCTCGCCGTCACGCCAGTATTGGAGAATGTTCGCCACGCACTGATTGACCTTGGTGGTTTCTTCGTCGGGGAGCATGGGATTGATGATGCGCTGGTCAAGCCCCAGCTTGCGTCCGTCCGAGGTGATTTTGAGCATATTGTCCACATCCGGGCTGACCGCACCGCTGTGTACCTTGGACGCTCGTTCCGAGAGGGCTTTCACCATGTCCTGCTGGATCTGTGTGGGTTTGGTGGCGATGGTGTGATACGCAACCTCCGGCGTGGGTAAGTGGAGCTGATCCGCCGTTTTGATGTCGGCGACCTCTTTGAACAGATTCATCAATTCGGGCAAGTTGAAAAAATTTTGCAAAGCGCGTCCTTGCCCGGAAGCCGGTTCCCTCCGGGGCAAGCTCCAGCGCGGTGGTGGTTTCACCAAAGCGGCTTGCCCGCAATCAAAGTGGCCCATACCCATCTCTTGCAGCCGGTCATGCTGCAAATAGCGCTGGATGGTGTAAAGCTCTGTCATGGAGTTGGAAATCGGGATGCCGGTGGCAAATACCACGCCGCGCCCGCCGGTCAGCTCATCCATGTAGCGGCACTTTGAGAACATATCCGAGGATTTCTGCGCATCGGTGGTGGAAAGCCCTGCCACGTTGCGCATCTTTGTATAGAGGAAAAGAATTTTTATAATTGTCCGACTCGTCCACAAACATCCTGTCTACGCCGAGCTGTTCAAAGTAAATCACATCATCCTTGCGGTCGCTGGCTTGCAGCTTTTTCAGCCGCGCCTCCAGCCCCTTTTTCGTGCGCTCCAAGCTCTTGATGGTAAAGCTGTTGCCGCCTGCGAGCTTGGTATCCTGAATACCATCGGTGATTTCCTCAATCTGCTGGTGAAGGAGCTGTTCCTGCCGCTCCGGACTGATGGGGATACGCTCAAACTGGCTGTGGCCGATGATAACGGCGTCATAGTCGCCGGTGGCGATACGGGCGCAGAATTTCTTGCGGTTGTGGGTTTCAAAGTCCTTCTTGGTAGTGACAAGGATGTTGGCCGAAGGGTAGAGCCGCAAAAACTCGGACGCCCACTGTTCCGTCAGATGGTTCGGCACGACAAAAATGGATTTCTGGCACAGTCCCAACCTCTTGGATTCCATCGCAGAGGCTACCATTCAAAGGTTTTTCCCGCGCCAACTTCGTGTGCCAGCAGCGTATTCCCGCCGTACAGCACATGGGCGATGGCGTTTTTCTGATGCTCTCGGAGGGTGATTTCCGGGTTCATACCGGAGAAAACGATGTGGCTGCCGTCATACTCGCGGGGACGAGTGCTGTTCATTTCCTCGTTGTATTGCCGTACCAGCGTTTCGCGCCGCTCCGGGTCTTTCCAAATCCAGTCCTTGAACGCATCCCGGATAAGCTGCTGCTTCTGCGCGGCAAGGGTGGTTTCCTTGGCGTTGAGGACACGGCGCTCCCGTCCGTCTGCGTCCTCAATGGTATCGTAGATGCGAATATCGCGGAGATTCAGCGCATCCTCCAGCAACCGGTAGGCGCTGGCGCGGTCTGTGCCGTAGGTGGTGAATGCCGCCACGTCGTTGTAGCGCACCATGCTCTTGCGGGAAACCTGCCATTCTGCGGTGTACGGGACATAGCTGATCTCGATCTGTCCGCGCAGATAGCGGGGCGTTTCAAAGGTTTCGTACATGAATTGCTCGATGTACTTCTTATCAAACCATGTCGCACCCAGCCGCACCTCAATCTCACTGGCTTCAAGGTCTTTCGGCTGGGCAGCAATCAGGGCGTCCACATTCCCAGCGAAGAATGGGTCGCGCGCTGCCACGCGCTGCGCGGTACGGAGCTTCTGCCGGACGTTGCCGGAGAGATATTCGTCCGCCGTCTGCCAGCCCTTCGCCCAATGCTCGCCGCCGTCCTCCAAGTCAAACGGGCCACTGTTTGGTTCCTTGTAAATGACGCCCTTCAAATCCTCAACGATCTGCGGGATTTTCTCGCTGCCGCCCATGAGGGTGGCCATAAAGCTGAGATCGACGCAGGCTTTTTCTCCGATGCAGACAGCAAGGGCTTCACTGGCGGTATCCACAGAATCTACGCTGCGCTGCTGCTTGATGGTGCGCTTATGGAACATATCCGCCTTGCGCTCCAGCTTTCCGTCGTCATCCAGCACTTCCAGCGAACACAGGAGGTAGTAAGAGAAATCGTCAGAGAACGCAAGACGGTTCGCACGCTCATTGATTAGGCCGTGTTTTGCGGAGAACGCATCATAGAGGCGGTTTAGCTCGGCCTGCGCTTCCTGAATCCGGCTTTCTGCGCTGTACTCGTCCATTTGCAGGGCAATCAGCTCATTCACACAATCCCGCAGCGCGACCATGCCTTTAATGCGCTCGGCGGCGGTGGCGTTCAGCTCCGGTTTGACCATGCGGCTGTTTTCCCGGTAGTACACCTCGCCGTCCACCACGGTGTAGGAGTAGTTTTTCACATTGGGGTCTGCGGGGATGGACGTGTCGATCTGTTCGCCCTCGCCCAGCTCTGGCAGCTCCGCTTCCTGATAGGCGCCGCGAATGTTTTTCACGGCATCATGGAGCTGATCTGCAAGCTCCAGCCCCTCGATGGGGACAACGGTGAAATCCTGCTTGCCGTATTGGGTGCTTTCGGAGGTCTGCCTGCCTAAAATCATCTCCGGGTGGTCAACAAAATAGCGGTTGATGGCAAAGCCATCCCCATTCTGGCTGAGGTGTACCCAATCCGGTTCGATCTCAATGGGACGGTCACGCTTTTGGAGAAAGAGAATGTCCGAAACCACATCCGTACCGGCGTTGGCCTTGAACGCATTGTTAGGCAGACGAATGGTGTCCTCGTTCAGCTCGCCGCTCTGACTGAGCTTTTTCATCCGCTGCGCCTGCGAGAGCGAGGGGGTGGCCTGTTCGCTGTCGATGGTTTCCAGAAGCAGCCCCTGCTCCTTGGGTGTCAGCGCCGCGATCTGATAGGCGGGACTGAGGGCGATCTTCTTCTCGTCCACCATCTGCTGAAGCTCCGGGACTAACTGCGTCAGGGCGATATAGTTGCGAATGGTGTCACCGCTCACACCGGCATCCTGACCAACTTCATCATCGCTGCGGAACTTCGCCGAAATTTTCGGCGAAGTCAGATCCGTCCGTGCGCCCTGCCGCTTGATGGCCTCCATCTTCATCTTGTAGGCTTTGGCGCGTTCGGAGGGGAGAATGTTCTCTCGCTGGAGGTTGCTGTCCACCATGATGATGGTGGCAGTGTCCCGGTCAATGTCGCGGACAATGACGGGCATGGTGGCCAGCCCAGCCAGCTCGCAGGCGTGTTTGCGGCGGTGGCCTGCGATCAGCTCATAACCGCCGTCCTCCCGTGGCCGTGCCAGCGCGGGGACGAGGACGCCGTACTCCTTGACGCTTTCGGCGGTTTCCTGCATGGACGCATCCTCCCGCACCTGAAAGGGATGATCCGGGAACGGATGCAGCTCGGAGAGCGGAATCTGAACGACTACTTCCTGCTGCGGTTTCGGCTTTTTGGATGACGCGGGCTTTTTGCCCGGTTCCTTCTGCACTGTTTTTTCAGGCATTGTGTTCCTCCTGTCGGCATCTGATTTTGGGTACAAAAAAAGGACATTTCTTCTTTGCAGAGGAAATGCCCTGATTTTTTGGACGGGCTGACAGCCCGCCCAAACGGTATTTTATTTTTGTCGTTACTATAACACCCCCTACGAAATAACTACTTCGCGGCTCGATTTTTCGGTTTGGAAAAGGATGAAAAACCTTGCCAGATAACCGAAAACCCTTGATATACGGGGCTTTTCCGGTTTGTCGTAATTATACCGTAAGGGCACTCTTGCGCCAGTTTGCTTTTGGCAAACGGTGTCCCGATGAAGATGATTCAGGAGTGGCTGGGACACAGCGATTTCTCTCCCACCGCGAATATTTATTCGCATTTGGACTACGCTTCCAAGGTTTCTTCGGCAGAAGCGATGCTGAACGGGCTTGGAATGGGTTCAAATCCGGGAAATGACACTTAAAAAAGTGTGATTTCTCTCCAAAACAGGGCGTTTTCTCTCCTGTTATGAAATTGTCAAACTCAAAAATTCCGTTTTTTGCATAAAAAAACTGTACAAAGTGCTCAAAAAAACACGTTGTACAGTTGATTTGCGGAGCATCAGAGATTTGAACTCTGGCGGCGCTACAAACGCCCTATCGCATTTCGAGTTAATCTTTGAAAAGGCATTGTGGTGATAACCAAGGCTGATACAGGCTGGTTTGTCCGCTGATTTTGGACGATGTGTGTAGGGATAATGCTGCTCCACAGCTGAAAAAATAATGTAGGTACGAAAAGAAGCAAAATCACCCGCTTTTGGGGCCAAAAATGGCGACCTTTTTTGGGGAAAAATGCAAGATAAGATGCAAGATAAGCCCTGCCCAAAAAGCCGGATAATGGTGCAGATTTGCGGACACGAATGAGAAAAATGCAAGCTACAAAAGAAATGAGTAAGTGGTTTTTAGGGTTTCACTTTACAAACAAGGAGAACCCGAAATGAAGAAAAAAACTGTAAGCAACGACTCTTTGAAAGAAAAAAATTGAAGAAATCCTAACGCCCTATCCGGACCCGATGAGCCGCAACGATTTCCGCATTGTATGCCATATCGGAACGCGCACTTCGCTTTATCTCCTGCAAAGCGGGCTTGTTCCCTGCAAAAACAACGGAAAGAAAACGCGCTGCTATAAAATCGCCAAGAAGGATGTCGCTGAGTATCTCTACCGCCGAGAGTCCGACCCGATGCACTACACTCCGCCCAGCGGGTGGTATTACAACTACCCCAAACACAAGAAACCTGCCGCATCGTTGGAGCGCAAGCTGAACTATACGGGCGAAGAACGGCTGCTGGCTAAGGAATGGTACGAGCAGCAACTGGCAAATTACCCGGATGTACTGACCGTTGTGCAAATCTGCGAGGTGACAGGCTATCAACGCCACACAATTCTGAAATGGTGCAGCAAGGGCTTGCTGAAAACCATCTTACAGACACCCAAGTACATGATTCCCAAAGTATGGCTGCTGGAATTTGTGACATCCGATTTTTTCAACGAAATCAGCCGAAAATGTGGAAAACACTACACCGCAATCAGAGAAATTAGCAACTTACGCAAAGCCAGATGATGCGCTTAGTTACCCTCATGGGAGTGCCAGCGGTTTAAGACTTCCTCCACCTGCTTGATAAGTTGCTCCTTATTCGGCATATACAGGACATACCGAGAAGCAAAAATTTGATTAGACAAGCCGCCCAGCGCATACTCAGCCGCTATACTGTCCTTAACGGTGCAGAGGATGATGCCGATGGGCGGATTGTCTTCCGGTCGTTGACCTCCGCAGCATAATAATTCAGATACATATTGATTTGCCCGGCAGCTTCGGGCGTGAGTTTGGTGGTTTTCAACTCGATCAGCACATAGGCGTGCAAAATCTTGTTGTAGAACACCATGTCCACATAGTAGTGGGTGTTGTTCACAGTGACCCGCTGCTGTGTGCCGACAAACATAAAGCCCCGACCGAGTTCCAGCAGAAAATCTTCGATTTGCCGCACCAGTGCTGCTTCCAAGTCGCTTTCAAGGAACGGCTTCTCCTCCGGCAGACCTAAAAATTCAAACACATACGGGTCTTTGATGATGTCCTCCGGCTTGGCGTAGTCAACGCCCTTTTCAGCCAGCGCCAAAACCTGCTCCTTGTTGGCATCACCGCGGGACAGGAGCAGACGCTCAAACAGAGAACTATCAATCTGCCGCTTCATCTCGCGGACAGACCATCCGGCGTTGACTGCTTCCTTTTCATAGAAGCTGCGCTTTTCCTTATCGGAGATGGACAGCAGCTCGCAGTAGTGCGATCAATTCAATTTTCCAGACACTGTCTGGAAAATCGGATAGCTGAGATAGAACTGCCGCACCTTGTGTGTAAATATTTTAATTTGTTGACATTTCCCCGAAATCACGATATAGTAATAGTAGAAAACGACTTGGGAGGGATACTGGATGCCGAGCGATTACCAAAAGCAAATAAAAAAATTTTTGGCACATCTGATTTGGATGAATTGCGAGAACTTGCAAAGATGCTGAAAATCAATAATCCAAATCCGCGCAATGCGGGTCGCAAGGCGCAGCTTACCCCCGATCAGACCGTAGAGGTTTTGGAACTGCATAGAAAAGGCATCGGCAACACCGAGATTGCGAAACAGTTCGGCGTGTCGCGCCAGACCATATATAAGTATATCTATAACACCGAGCATTTCAGCAAGAACCCGGATTTCACCATGCGGATGAACTTCATGAATGGTCAGCAGCTATGTACAGTCATCGACATTGATTTCAAGCACGAAGTTGTCCGCATGAAGAACTACACCGACCGAATTCCTTTGCGGGCGTTTGGCGTTGTAGAAAATCCGTCATGGGCAGATTTCGAGGAGTTTTTGAAAGAAAGATGCCTGCCCGCCAGCCGAGCCGGTCTGAAGGACACTCTCTGGGAGATGGGGGTTCCTTTTTTGACCCGTTACTGATTATCGAAAAGACCAATGGGCGCATGGCTGGGGATCACCAATGGGTGCAGGTGATCCATAATACCGCTGTGTAGGGAGGAAACTATAGAAACAATTGATTTAAGCAAATTTGAGCCACAAGAAACGCTGAACCATACACCCAAGGGAAAGCAGTTAAAATGAAAATGCGGTGGATATAATGTAGCTATCGAACGTCAAAATAGTAAATAACTGTCTTTCGAACTAGAAAATACGTTTTTGTCGGACGGAATTCAAGAATGTTCTTAAACTGGAATGGGCGGAGGAAGTGGTGGTGAGGGAGATTGTATATGCAGAATAAACTCTAATAGTACTAGAACCGTATAAAAAAGCTGATATTTTAATTTTATTCTCGATTTTTGAAAAATATCTACAAATATTGAAATTAAGATTTGACTTTCCGCCTAGAATAGAGTACACTGGATTCAGAAAACCATCTGGGAGGAATTGCGATGCTGCTACAATTTTCAGTCACCAACCACCGTTCCATCAAGGATACAGCCATCATCAGCTTAAAAGCATCCACAGATAAAAGTCTGGTCGACTGCCTGATTTCACCGGACGAGAAGAAACAGCTTGTTCCAGTGCTGGCACTGTACGGTGCAAATGCAGCCGGAAAGAGCAATGTCCTCCATGCACTCCTGCTCATGCGGGAAATGGTCTGTGGTCGATATGCCAAGCTGCTGAAGGGCGAACCGCTTCCGCAGGAGCCGTTTGCTTTCACAGACCAACCTACACAGCCGACCAGTTTTGAAGCTATCTATTTCTATGGCGGCATCAAGTATGCCTATGGGTTCTCGTTCGACAAGTCCAGAATCCTGACCGAATATCTCTATCACTGGCCTAATGGCCGGGAAGCACTGATTTTTTCCAGAGAGAACAATAGCTATCAGTTCCGCGAGAACATTCAAGAGCAGTTCACGCTTGCTGGACGAACTGCCGAAAATCGTCTGTATCTGTCCAGCTCGAACGAGTGGAACTGTCCGCAAACTGAAAAAGCGTATTTGTGGTTCTTTGAAAAGCTGATAGGTTTCGTGGGAACAGAAATGCGGCTGGATGTCGCTCTGTCTGCCATCCGGCAGGGCGGCGCTGAAAAGAGCCGTATCCTGCATGAAATGCTGTATGCCGATCTAGGCATCAAAGACATCCGCATCACTGGTTCCAAGGAAGAACCTATCATTTCTGCACTACACACTCTCGACACTGAAGATGGCACATCCAAGGGCTTCTGGCTTCCGTTGGGGCAGGAATCCGTTGGAACACAGCGATTTTTTTTCTCGCATCGGTATGTGGCTCGCTGCTCTGGAATCTGGGGCTGTTCTGGTGGTAGACGAGATTGAATCCAGTATGCACCCACTCCTGACCCGGCACTTGATCGAAATAATGCAGGATGCCGCCATCAATACGAACCATACACAACTCATCTTCACGACCCACGACACCGGGCTTCTCGACTTGACTTTGCTTCGGCGTGATCAGATCTGGTTTGCAGAGAAAGATGAAAAGACCATGCAGACCGATATTTACGCTCTGACTGAGTTTTCTCCCCGGAAAGGTGAGAACATCTCCAAAGGGTATCTGCAAGGCCGCTACGGCGCGATTCCGTTCATTGGAGGGAATGCAGCATGGGCAGAATAAAAGAGATCAGCCGCAAGTCTGCCCACACCAGAAAGCGCAACCCAGTGGTGTATCTCATCTGCGAGGGCAGTGAAACCGAGATTCGCTATTTCAAGCGTTTCCGCAGCCGAGGATGCAATATTGACATTATCCCGATTTCTTCGCAGTATAAGTCCGCTGACAGGCTTGTGCAGAAGGCCAAGGCAACGATGGGCAATAATCCGTATTACCCGGAAGATGGCGATTCCATCTGGTGCGTATTTGACCGTGACGATAATTCCAACGAGGTTCTTCTACGCGCCAAACAATCCGCCCAAAAGGAGGGCTACCATCTGGCCTATTCCAATCCATCCTTCGAACTATGGTTCTTGTTACACTTTGTAAATCAGCAGACAGAGGTCGAAGATTGTCAGGCATTGATTCGCTTGCTGAAACAGCCAAAGAGAATCCCCGATTATGAGAAGAACAAGGATTGCTTTGACGTTTTGAAGCCTTTGCAGGCCGCTGCAATTCAGAGAGCGAAAGCTCGTACCGAACAGGTTCGGAGCCAAGGCATTGAGCCGATTTCACGGCAGAGCAACCCGCTGACAACGGTTTGGGAACTTGTAAAGTATTTGAACTCCAAGATTTGAACTGCATCAATTTGAAAATATAGCAAAGTCCACAGGCCTGATTTTATATCCAGACTGTATGCCGATTGATTACCAACAGCAAATAAAAGAGATTTTGGCACGTCTGACTTGGATGAACTGCGAAAGCTTGCAAAGATGCTGAAAATCAATCATCCAAATCCGCGCAATGCGGGTCGCAAGGCGCAGCTTACCCCCGATCAGACCGTAGAGGTTTTGGAACTGCATAGAAAAGGCATCGGCAACACCGAGATTGCAAAACAGTTCGGCGTGTCGCGCCAGACCATATATAAGTATATCTATAACGCCGAGCATTTCAGCACGGACCCGGATTTCACCATGCGGATGAACTTTATGAACGGTCAGCAGCTGTGTACGGTCATCGACATTGATTTCAAGCACGAGATTGTCCGCATGAAGAACTACACCGACCGAATCCCTTTGCGGGCGTTTGGCGTTGTAGAAAATCCGTCCTGGGCAGATTTTGAAGAATTTTTGAAAGAAAGATGCCTGCCCGCCAGCCGAGCTGGTTTGAAAGATATTCTCCGGGAGATGGAGGTTCCTTTCTTTGATCCGCTGCTGATTATTGAAAAGACCAATGGGCGTATGGCTGGGGATCACCAGTGGGTGCAGATTATAAAAGCTGAATCCTCTTGTGCAACAGATAGATAGGCTATTCAGCCTTGCGTGTAAAACGGCATTTTGGATAGGTACTGCATCCCCAAAACTGACCGTATTTTCCATTGCGCAGAACCAATGGCTTGCCACAGTATGGACACTTGGTCTGTAAATCCTCAATATGCTGTTGTTTTTCTTCTTGAGAAACCTCTGTGAACGGCTCCAGTAGCCCAACCACTTGTTCAATATCCTCGTGAGAATAAATAATCGGCGCGTCCTTCAAACGCCGCTTCAAAAAGTATAGCATATTCTGTCTTTGGAGAATGGTTACATCTCCATCAACGAATAGCGGAATCTTTTTCAGTTCGCATCGTTCCGAAAATACAATATAGGAAGAAAAGGCATCTTCTGGCATATTGAGGAAAGTCGCCAAAGCTTTGATATGTGTGCGATTCTGCTTTATAGGATTGTAAAAATGTTCGCGTTGACCGCTTTTGAAGCATTGCGTCCACTTTAGCTGGTCTTCACTGCCGAAAATCCAACCGCTGTAGTTTTTGCTCTCAAAAACGAAAATGCCTTTTTCGTGAATCATCAGCAAATCGATTTCAGTGCTTTTGCCCTTCATTGGCAGATACAAGTTTTTCAATACAACGTAATATCCTTCCATGCTGCGGCTAAGCAGGGCATACTCTGTAAGATACTCACCATACTGCCCTCTACGTTCTTATAGTGCAAAAGAGATTTTATTAAACCGGGCTGTTCACCCTTTAGAATTTCAAATAACCCCATTGAGCAGATCCTCTATCTCACTTATATGTTATAATCTGTTGTAAGCTTTGTTTGTGCTTTTCCTGCATGGAGTTTAAATCACAGCGGCCACAACACGAACAGTTTTTATGACACGTCCCCTTTAACCTACCACCAGCTTGTTGGTTCTTTTAAGGAACTTTGCTGGAATCGGACAATCCAGCTTCCATGTGATATTCATCGGGCGGGAACCGTCATGTTTCACATAGTTCACCGTACCCAAGTAGGTGTATGCGGCTGCACCGCCAAAACGGGAGTCTGTCTTGAACTCGCGGACAAACAGCAACATGCGGTTTCCCTTCTCCCGGTGGTGAATGTATCGCTGCCCGATGGCCGAGTTCTCTGCAGTTGTGCTCTGGCTCTGCCAGTGGAACAAGCTCTCGTTGATGGAGTAATCCTTGTACATAGTGGTGGGAGAGTAGTCTTTGTCCGCTTTGTTCAAAGTCACAAAGAGAACGTCCAAATTCTTGTCCGGCAACCACTTCACGCCTTCGCGGACAGTCGCAGGTTTCAAAAAGTCCAGTGCGACCAACAGTTGGTCACGGGTATAAGTACAGTGCAAATCCAGCGGACAATCAAAGCCCACATCTACCGGTTCATCAATAAAGTCGATTCGGCTATATTGATACCGCAACAGTGTTTGCAATTCACCCAGCAAAGTAGGGCTGTCCGAAAGAGTATACAGATTATCAAGGACACTCTCATCATCCCAATGTTCTGCTGCTTTACCCCACACGGTCACATAGAACATCTGCAGCATCCTCTGTTCTGCCGGCGATAATGCTGCAAAGTCGGTGTTGTCTAACCTGGGCAGAAGGTTCAGCAAAAACCGAATCCACCTGCGGGAATCCACAACCGAAAAGCGCATAAACGCTCTGGTCATAGTTTCTTCCAGCGGCTCTGTAAAATCCGAAACCATCCCTGCACGTACACACAGGCGACCAAAGCAGAGCTTCTTACTGTAAATCGCACGCGGGTCGAGGTGATAGTAGTCGAGGAGGTTTCCCAGAGTCAGCGGAAGGCCGGTATCTTCTGTGAAGGAGGCTACCCGTGCCACAAGACCTGAAGTGCGGTCATAAGATGCACAGATGTTATCCAGAACATACCTCGCTGCGATTTTTTCCAGCTGAATATAACAGCCTTTGGGCGCAGAGAGAAAGCCCTCCTTGATTTCCCGGCTTACGCTGCGGGTGGTATTAGAAAGCAGCGCTGCAAACTTCTCCTCGAAATTGTATTTTTTGTTTGCCTGACCGATAAAATCCAGTACGGTTAGGCATTCTTTGTTTTCAGCCATACGCAAGCCACGGCCCAACTGCTGCAAAAACACGGTCAGCGATTCTGTAGGCCGCAGGAACAGCACCGTGTTCACTTCCGGAATGTCCACGCCCTCATTGTAAATATCAACGACAAAAATAAAGCGAATCTCCCCGGAGACAAGCCGTTGCTTGGCGGCGTTGCGTTCTTCATCCGGTGAATCACCTGTCAGTGCCATAGAGGGGATACCATGCGCATTGAAGTAGTCAGCCATAAACCGGGCATGTTCAATGGAAACGCAGAAGCCCAATCCTTTTACCTCGTTGATGTCCGTCACATATTTCAGGATGGAGTTTACCACAAGGTCTGCGCGGCGCTCCGCCACCAAACCGCTGAAGGTGTACAGGTTAGATAGTTCGTTTTTATCGTAACCGCCTGTTCGCCATTTTAGGCTGCTTAGGTCTACTGTGTCGGTTACTCCGAAATACTGGAACGGGCAAAGCAATTTCCGATCAATGGCTTCCGGCAGACGAATTTCGGCGGCAATGCGTCCTCCGAAATAGTCCAGAATGTTCTTGCCGTCCATACGTTCCGGGGTGGCAGTCAAACCGAGCAGAATTTGGGGCTGATAGTACACCAACAGCTTCTGATAGGTTGGTGCTGCGGCATGGTGGAACTCGTCCACGACAATATAATCGTAGAAATCCGCATCCGTTTTCGTGGTGAAATCCTGCGAGTTAAAGGTCTGAATGGAGATGAACAGATGGTCAATACTGTCAGCTTTGTGGCTACCTACAAACAGATTCCCGAAGTTGGCATCTATCAGCACCGCCCGGAAGGTGTACATGCTTTGCTTTAGAATTTCCTCCCGATGCGCCACAAACAGCAGTCGGCAGGGTTGGCCTGGGTGCTGTCTGCAGAAGCGTTTGTAATCCAGTGCAGAGATTACGGTTTTACCGGTACCCGTGGCAGCTACCACAAGATTGCGGTTATACCCTCGCACGGTGCGCTCCGCTTCCAGTTTATCCAGAATCTCCTGCTGGTAAGAATACGGCAGAATGTCCAGCGTATAGATGTCGATATTGTTTATTTCGCTGTACTTTTCTGCCTTCAGAGCACGAATCAGGCGTTCCCGCTGCCCTTCCTCGTAGTATTCGAATTCGTTGGAGTTCCAGTAGCTTTCAAATGTGGCGGCAATTTTATCAATGGTTTCCGTTAGGTCTTTTTCGCAACCTTCACATTCCATTCGAGCCCGCTGGAAATTGCTGCGTTGGACAGGTTAGAAGAGCCAACATATGCTGTGGTAAAACCGGTATTCCGGTAAAACACATAAGTCTTTGCGTGCAGCCGGGTTCGCTTCGTGTCGTAACTGACCTTGATTTTGGTGTTTGGCAACTGCCGTAGCTCCTCGATGGCTTTTACATCCGTAGCGCCCATGTATGAAGTTGTGATAATG
>ENA-OQBL01000853-OQBL01000853.1-human-gut-metagenome-genome-assembly--contig:-NODE-853-length-14001-cov-3.900101_pt1 | contig 14001 bp, 19 predicted proteins | sample MGYA00242747_ERZ504553 | MGnify/ENA primary metagenome ERZ504553 (study PRJEB26092, sample SAMD00036240) | human gut metagenome | host: Homo sapiens | study: EMG produced TPA metagenomics assembly of...
CAGTGAGGTAGTGATATGGGCGAATTCCTGCACCATTTACAAAAACGCCGGCCACGATCATTTTCTTAAAGATATTAGGATGCTGCTTGGCAAGCATCATGGCTACTAAGCCGCCTGCATCAAAGCCAAAGCAGTAACATCCCTCAATGCCGACTTGCTTAATAAAAGCATAAACGTCTTCGACTTCGGTCTGATAGTGTTCCGCAATATCACCTTCACTCAGTCCATGACCACGCATATCTAAAACCATAAACTGAGTAGTATAGCGATAATGGGGCCACGATCTTATCGAACATGCCGCCATCTAAATGATGTCCATGAAGAAGAAGCAAAGGTGCACCTTTGCCTAATTTATGGTAATAAAATTCAACACCGTTGACTTTTTCTTTCATAAAACCCTCTCTTATTGAGCGTCGCTGTCGCGCAAAGCTGGATTATCATCCATCTTCTTACGTAGCTTCTCATCTTCACGATCTTTAAGCATGGTCTTGATAATCTTATGCCATACTCGATAATTGCCACGGAAATTATCTGCTACCTTCTTGATGTTAGGTTGGTGAATAATACTGCCTTTTCTTTGCCAGTAGTGGTAGTAAGGCTTTTGCGTGTAATATACACCCTTGCAGACTGAGATGTACTTTACGTTAAAAATTTGATCTTCAAGCAGTGAAATATCACAATCAAATCTTAAGTGGTATTTCTTAATAATTGCCGTCTTATAAGCTTTGTTCCAGCTGTAGCCCTTCATTGGCGAGCCGAAAACATTGGTCAATTTAAGGTAAGTTTCACCGCGTGTTAAAAGACCACCTTCAGGATGACCAACAACATGAGATTTTTTGTCAGGATAATCCATCCAGTAGCCACAAGATACCAGACTGACATCTGGATGTTCTTCAAAAGCTCTGATAAAGAATGCTGTGTAACCTGGATCTACCCAATCATCACCATCATGAAAGGTGACATATGGCGTATCGATATATTTCATACCGACATTACGTGCGTCGGATGGGCCACCATTTTTCTTTTGATTAATTTGAAGTATGGAAAACGTTTGGCATAGCTCTGTGCTACCTCAGCCGAATTATCTGTTGAGCCATCATCTACCACGATTAACTTAAAACTCTTGTCGACTTGCTTGAGCAGAGCTTCAAAAGCACGTGGCAGGTATTGTGCCGTATTATAGACCGGCATAATGATAGTTAACTTAGGCACTTGTAACATATTGTCCCCCTTTATTGCTCTTAATTATACCATCTTCAAGTTTTAGGTTGAAATTAAGAAAGTTTTAGGAGAAGATTTACATTCCGTTCAAAATTATCTAGTATAATATTTCGTATCAAACAGAATAAACATTCGATAAGAGGAAAAACATGAAAAAATCTATTAAATTTAACAGCCATTTTGTTTAGTGCTGTCGCGACAATCGTAGTTGGTCAAAACAATCGTGTTTTAGCTGACGATGAAACTCCCGTGGTAACACTTGGTACCTCATTAACCGACTCACAAAAAGATGGTACATTAAAGATTTTGACTGCCCCATTAAATGGCGGCAACTACCAAACCATCACTGTTACCGGTTCTGACTTGGTTAGATATTTGAATCCATCTGGTGACAACTTCACTACTTCTTCTGGCGTTTGGTCCAGTGCCATGATTCAAAAGACCAGCAGCGGTAGCGGAATTAACGTTAAGATTTTGGACTATAACGGCAAAAATCAATATTACAACCATCACTGCCAACCAATACAAAAAGCGCGGCTTTAACTGCCGGTATCACAGACGCTAACATTTACGTTACTAGTGCTATTCCAATCGACGGTTCAGGTGCCTTGGCTGGTGTTATGCTGCATACGCTAAAATTGGCAATGCTTTGAACCAAAAGCAAGTTAATGCAGCTCAAGACGAAATGAATACTTTGAGTGGCATTACTCAAGACAACAAAGATAAAAAAAGGCTACTCTGACGCTCAATTGAACAACGCGGTTGCCGGTGCCAAGAGTGAAATGGCTAAGCAAGGTCAAAACATTTCTGACAGCCAAATTCGTGATATTGTAAATAACCAAATCAATATTAATCACTTGGGCAACACCATTAACAACAATCAAAAGAACCAAATTGTTAACCTGTTGATTGAAATCCGTGATTCTGGTGCCCTTAAGAGCAGCAGTTTCAAGGGTCAAGCTTCTAAGCTTTCTAGTCAAATCGAAAATAGTGCTAAGAACATCTTTAACAAGTTCAACACGCCAGAAAATCGCAGCTGGCTGCAACAATTGTGGGACAGTATCGTGAACTTCTTCAGCCACATGTTCGGCGGAGTTATTTTAGGCTAAAAAATTAAGGCCATGATTATCAATGATAGTCATGACCTTTTTTAATTACATATGCTCATCCATGTAGCGATTCAATGCGTGATCGACATATTCGTTGCCGCGGTTATTGGCGTGGCCTTTAGTCCATTCAAAGGTGCTGTCAGGGAAGGATTGCAGCAAGCGGTCTAGTTCTTTCCATTCAGGCACATTCTTTAATGGACCTGATGAGCGTTTCCAGCCGCGTTTCTTCCAACCTTGGAGCCAGTGCTGATTAATAGCATTTAAAACGTATTTTGAATCAAGCACAAACAACAAATGCTTTTCGTTAAAGCCAAGCTCAATTAGCTTTTTCAATGCATTGATCAAAGCAGTCTGCTCCATCTTGTTGTTGGTTGCGCCGTATTCGCCACCAGAACCATCTTCAGAGCCGCCATCCCACTCAATTAAGTAGGCCCAGGCAGCCTTATCTGTCTTTTTAACGTGGCCGCCCTTATAAACACCGGTATTTCGGGTACCGCCATCAGTATAAGTAGTCGCAAAATACTCACTAGATTGGGTATTTTGCTTTTTTGTTTTCTTATTTTTGGTTGCCTTAACCGGCTTTTTACTGTTACGCTTTATTTTTTCGATGGCATTTTCTAGCGTGTCATCTTTGCGGTTGATTGTTTTTTCATGTGACTTTTCTTGCCAGCCCAAATAATCAATTGCATCGGTGATATTCTCAAAGGATTTATATTCAGCGCCGGAAAAACCATCCACTTGTTTTTTGGCCTCATCCCAATTGCGATAAACGCCTGGAACGCGACCTTTTTTTACTGCATAAATTTTCATAGCTACCTCAAAAATCAAAAAACTTCCACTAAATGTTAAAATGTACTTATTACCATTCACATTATATAGAAAAGAAATGAAGGTGAGCAAAAGTTGTTTTTCAATACTAAAAAATACGCTGAAGAAGCGGAAAAGAACCATAAACATGATCTAAAGCAAGAACCAACCATGTTTAACATGATTTCATTGGGACTACTGGCAACTTTTGCCCCAACCCGTATTTTCTTGCGCATGCATAAGCGCCATATTACCGATAATGTGGTCGTTGAAGAAAGCGACGTCGAGCAAGTGCCGATCATTTATTTCCACGGCTTCCGCGGCGGTGACTACACCACCAATGTCATGGTGCATCAGGCAACTAAAGACAAAGGAAACGAGAAATTTTTAAAGGTTACTGTCGATTTACTCGGTAATTTTAAACTTGAAGGTACCTGGACAGGTGACAAGCATCCCATCGTGCAAATTGCCTTCCGGCAAAGAATCGTCGGCATCTATGGCATCGACTATTACCTGAGTTTTGTCCTGCCATTTTTATCTAAAAGATACCACTTCAAAAACTACATCGCAGTGGCCCACTCACTTGCTTGTCCTTGCATCATTAGAACCGAGATGAAGCATTCTTCAAGTAAAACTTTTCCGCATTTAACTAAATGCGCTCTTATTGCTGGTCCATTTGACGGGGTAACTTATCTTGGCGACATCCCTAACGTTAATGTTTTAAACGAAAACGGACGTCCAAGCATGATGAACCCACATTATCTCTATCTTTTATTCAACCGCAGAAAATTCAATCCCAACATTTCCGTCTTAAATATCTACGGCAACGTCTTGGACAATACTAATACAGATAAATTATTTCTGTCGTCTCAGCTAAAAGCATTCGCTACATTTTGGCCCCTAAAGCTCATTTCTACCAAGAAGTCGAGGTCCGTGGCAAAAACGATGCGGAACACAGCTGGATGCACGATAATCCTTTCGTAATTGACATTATTAATAAATTTCTTAACTTAAAAAAATAGTTTTTATGGAGGAAGAAAATGATTTGGTGGCATGATTTTATCAGAATTGTCTTTATAACTAATACGATCTTAGCCTTCTACATCGTTTTCCACCGGAAGCGTTCAGTTTCTACAACTTGGGCTTGGCTGATTATTTTGCTTATTCTGCCAGTAGTCGGTATTACCCTTTATGCCTTTTTTGGTCGAGGCATTTCCCAGGAAAACATTTTGCCATCAATAAACAGAAACACATCGGCCTGCACAATGTTCAGGAGTCAATTACTGAGGCCCCTAAGCATGTCAGCCCTTCTGATACGTCAAGTGCCGGTGAGATAGCCATCCGCTTTTTTAACCAGGATGATGAATCTCCTTTGACCAAAAACAATAATGTTGAGCTTTACACGGAAGGCGAAACCTTCTTCCACGACATGCTAAAAGACATTGTTCGCGCTAAAGAAACTATTAATATCGAATTCTACACTTTTTTACAGTGACAACATTGGCAACCGTGTTTTGCAACTGTTGATTAAAAAGGCCCAACAAGGCGTTAAGGTGCGCGTAATCTACGATGCCTGGGGCTCAATGGGTGCCACTAAAGCCTGGTTTGATCAATTGCGGGATGCGGGCGGCGAAGTTTTGCCCTTTATTACTTCTAAAAATATGATCACCAGATACCGTATCAATTACCACTTGCACCGCAAAATCGTGGTCATTGACGGTAAGATTTCTTGGACTGGCGGTTTCAACATTGGTGATCAATATTTAGGTAAGAAAAAGAAATTCGGTCATTGGCGCGACAGTCAGGTACGCATTGTGGGTTCTGCCTCTCTGCTTTTACAAGAACGTTTCGTGATGGACTGGAACGCTTCAGTTAAAGAAGCAGATCAGATCATTCGCTTTAACTCCACTCTTTTTTCCAGATCTTGATGAAACCAACATTCATCAGGGCGACATCGCTACGCAAATCGTCTCAGATGGTCCCGACCGTTACACGCCATACATGCGCAACGGCATGATGCGACTCATGTTACTGGCTCGAAAGAGATTATGGATTCAAACGCCTTATCTGATACCAGATGACGCCGTTTTTGCGGCATGGCAAACGATCGCTGCATCGGGTGTCGACGTGCGCATCATGATTCCTTGCAAACCGGACCACCCATTCATTTATCGCGCTACGCAATGGTACGCTAATGAGTTAACTCGTTGCGGTGTCAAAATTTATATTTACGAAGATGGCTTTTTACATGCGAAAACGACTATCATCGATGACAAATTTTCTAGCGTCGGTTCGATGAACCAAGACTATCGTTCATACGATTTGAACTTTGAAGACAACGCTATTTTTTAACGATAAAGATTTCCACGAAAAAACTGGCTCAGGTCTTTGAAGAAGATATGAAGAAATCTCATTTGCTCACACCTGAGGAAATAAAAAATGCAAGGTCGTTTATTACGAACCTTGCAGAGTTTTTCTCGTATGCTATCACCAATTTTATAATTATTGGATTTCGACTGAGACATTTTTGCCCATATATTTTTGAAGGACTGGTACAACTTCATTCACTTGATTGCGGAAACGCATCATGTATGACTTGTTGTCCTTCGTTCTAAAAAGAGCCACAATCAATGGCTTTCTTTGATTTTGCATATTGATCAAAGTGATGTCAGCAATATCTTCATATTTGACAGTGCGTTTGAAATAGCCGGAAACGACTAATCTCTTAGGACTGAAACCTGAGAAACCATCAACGATACTGATTAATAGGAATAAAGCTAGGAAGACGTTTAAGCCTGGATCACCTTTTTCAATGTAGTTCCAGGTGAAGCCTAGCCAGATAAAAATGACGGCCCAAACAATTGAGGAAGCACGGTAGTGACCACGGAATTCGACCTTTGCTTGCCAGTACCAACTGTAACAAGCATAAGCCAACATTAAGATGTTAATTACTATATAAAAGTAGGACATGTATGTCATAAGAATTCTCCTCAACGTTTTATTTGTTTTATTATAACAAAAGGTCGATATATAATTATACATAGTAATTCTTTCAGAGGCAAAATAATGAATCATGATGATTTAACTGAATTGCAGCAAAATTTAGATAATGCAAAACATGTTGTCTTCTTAACGGGAGCCGGTGTTTCTACACACTCAGGTATCCCCGATTACCGCTCCAAAAACGGTATCTACAATGGCGTACAGGAAAGTCCCGAGACGATTTTAAGTGAAAGTACACTCTATAATCGCCCCGAATTTTTCTATCATTTCGTGATGGACAATATGTACTTTCCCGATGCCAAGCCAAATCTAATTCATGAAAAAATTGCGCAAATTTGCAATAAAAAAGGCGATTTGATCACGCAAAATATTGATAGATTGGATACGAAAGCTGGCAATGAACACGTAACAGAATTCCACGGCAATTTGTATAATATATACTGTACTAAATGTCATCAGCCAGTTTCCTATGATGAATACGCCAAGGGCTACATTCATCAAAACTGCGGCGGAATTATTCGTCCAGGAATTGTGCTTTACGGGGAATCAATCAATCCCGAAACGCTAAACAATTCGGTCAATGTTATGCAAAAATCCGACTTAATTATCATCAGCGGTACTAGTTTTGTGGTTTATCCATTTGCCCAACTATTGGCCTACCGCAAAGAAAACGCAAAAATTTATTCGATTAACAAAACTGAAATTCCGGCTCCTGGCGTAAAACAAATCATCGGAGACGCGCTTGATGCATTTAAACAATTGAATTAGAATTTTTGTTTTGTTATTCTTATAAACAATAACTATATGGGTGTTGAAAACATGGCAGAGTTTTTTATTATGATTACGTCACGATTGAGCCGAGAACTTATTTTTTAACGGCTTCAGAGTTCGGTTTAACATATGTAGGGCTTAAATGAGATGAAACTGTTTCTCCTATCTTCAGTTTCTATCCTCACCGGATGTTCGTGCGTGATCCTAAAAGGATTGGCACCATATGTTCAACAGCTAAAAGAGTATTTCACTGGAACAAGAAGAGTATTCGACGTTCCGATTGATATTTCAGAATTTGGAACTGAATTTCAGCGAAGAGTTTTGCAAGCGGTGCAACGAATTCCTTATGGAATGACTATCAGTTACGAAGGTGTAGCAACCAGTATGCCTGATGCAAGTTCTTATCGCTCAGTTGAACACGCTGTTGCTCTTAATCCGGTATTATTTTTCATTCCAGACCACAGAGTTGTTTTATCTAACAACCAAGTGGGCACCTATCGTTTAGGACAACAAGAAAAAATTCAGATTAATTAAACTAGAAAAGAGTCATTTGCATGGCAATTCTTAAGTTGTACACACCCTTTTTCGATGGCAATAACTGGTTGCACGTTTTAACCAGTGGCAAGGACTGGATGATTATTCTTACTTTAATCATCATGGAATGTCTGCTCTCAGTTGATAACGCAGTAGTGTTAGCGGCTCAAACTCAAGTATTACCTACTAAAGCTGAAAAGGAAAAGTCCCTGATCTATGGTCTTTGGGGCGCATACCTTTTTAGATTCATCGTTATTGGGATTGGTACTTATTTGATCAACTTCTGGGAAATCAAATTAGCCGGTAGTATTTATTTGTTCTACCTATCATTCAAGTTCTTCTATGATCAGCGCCACCCTAAGCAAGCAGCTGAACACGAAAAAGAAAAGGAAGAGCGTGAAGAAGCACGTCATAAAGGAAAGAAAAAGAAGAAAAAACACGTCCTTTCTCTTTTCTGGCGGACAGTTATTTCGATTGAATCAATGGACATCGTCTTTTCAATCGACTCCGTTCTTGCAGCTTTGGCTATTTCAGACAACCCAGTAGTTGTTTTAATTGGTGGTATGATCGGTATCCTCTGCATGAGAGGTGTGGCCGAAATTATCATTAAGTTGATGGACATAATTCCGGAATTGCAGCCAATGGCTTATGTTTTGATCGGAATTATTGCACTTAAGTTGTTATTAGCTTTGCCACCACTAAGATGGGAAATGCCTAATACAGCATTCGCAATTCTCGTCTTTGCAATTTTAGGTATAACCATTATTTTCCACTTCTGGCGCATCAGAAAGCATGGACATAAACATTTATAGAAAGCAAAAAGCTTATCTCAATTGAGGTAAGCTTTTTTAGTTACATTTTACTTTCAACATATTCCTTAAGCACAACTGCTTGATTATGTTCCCTATTCTTAGCACCATAAAGAAACAGAACATCGCCAGACTTTAACTTATCCTTTACTGTCTCAATAAATTCAGGCGTAAAGTCATTTTCATCCAATTCCTTGATGTACTTTTCTTTAAATTCGGAAAATTTTTCATCTTCATGGTTAAACCATTTTCTTAATTCGTTTGTTGGGCCAATCTGCTTATCCCATTCACCCAAGTCTGCCTTAACTTTACTCATACCACGTGGCCACATCCGATAAACTAAAATTCGGTAGCCTTCGGGTTGTTCATGATCATAAATTCGTACTAATTTAATTTCTGTCATTTGAAATTCCTCGCTTCGTTTTTTTAGTGTATTACTAAAAGCAAAAATTAGAAACAACGAGGCACTTTATGGATTACGCAGAATATTTTACTAACCGTCCCACTGATGAAATCACCCGTGATTTAATTGGACGACCACTCACTTTTAATAATGGAACAGAAAAACTTGGCGGCTATATCGTAGAGGCCGAAGCTTACATAGGAAAACTCGACCGTGCTGCCCACTCTTACGGTGGTCGCCGCAGTCCCTCTAACGAAGGCCTTTATCGCACTGGCGGCACCATTTATATTTATGCTCAACGACAATACTTTTTCTTCGATGTTGCCTGCCAAGAAGAAAATGAACCACAAGGAGTTTTGATTCGCGCAATTGATCCTGCTTGGGGTATTGATACTATGGTTAAAAACAGAAATGGTAAAAGCGGAGTTCTCCTCACCAACGGTCCTGCTAAAATGATGCAAGCTTTTGGTATCCACAATAAAAACTGGAATCTACATTTTCTTTCAGATTCGCCATTTATCATCGATTTAGACGATAATCATAAACGTATTGCCCAGGAAATAATCGCAGATAAACGCGTCGGGATTAATCAATCTGATCCTGTCTGGGCTAACAAAAAATTACGTTTTTACGTTGCTGGTAATCCTTACGTTTCAGATATGAAAAAAAGAGATTGCGCTTACAGCAACGGTTGGGCTTGACAAAACTTCATTTTTCTTTTAATCTTTTTATCAGTTAAATAATTTTCCAATGCAATAGAGGTTGCGACAACCACAAGATAATTCAGAGTCCGCGAAGACAATGAAGGTTATCTTAGGGCTGCCGCCGAAATGGATTTAACATTCGCGTGTTGATCTGTTGGGCTATAGAACAATATTCTATAGACTGTCCTGGTTAGTCCCCAGGGAGCGCTATAAGATTTGGTTTAAATACTGATGATTATGACCCTCGTTTGTTTTGGCAAACGAGGTTTTTATTTACGCTTTATTGTATTGGCTTTATGTTAAAACTATTTTTTCGGAGGTTTTACAATTGAAGTCAAGATTTAGATGGATCGCTGCATTACTTACAGTGCTCCTCAGTATATTTATCGGTTTCAGCTTTAGTAGTAATTCGACTCAAGCTGCTAAAAAAGATTCCGGCACATTAAAGATCGGTATGGAAGCTAACTACCCACCATATAACTGGACTCAACCAACCAAAACTAATGGTGCGGTTCATATCGATGGTTCTAACTCATACGCTAACGGTTATGATGTTCAAATTGCCAAGATCATTGGTAAGAGACTTCATAAAAAGGTTATCGTTGAAAAGACCCAATGGGATGGACTTTTACCAGCTTTAACTTCAGGCAAAATTGACTTGATCATTGCTGGTATGTCACCTACTCCTGAAAGACGTAAGGCCATCAACTTCTCAGAACCTTACCGTAAGAGTACTTTCGTTGTTATCACTAACAAGGCAAGCAAGTACTCAAATGCTAAGAAATTAACTGACTTTAAAGGTGCTAAGTTAACCGCTCAACAAGGTACTTTGCACTACAACTTAATCAAGCAATTAAAGGGTGCTAAGCGTCAACCTGCGATGCGTGACTTCTCAGCTATGCGTCAAAGTTTAGCTTCAGGCACTATCGACGGTTACGTTGCCGAAGACATCGAATTTGAAAGTTACCACAACGTTAACCCTAACATCGTTGCCATTAACTTGAACAAGATGGCCGGCTTCAAGGTTGACCACGACGATTCCGTTACTAGTATCGGTGTCAAGAAAGGCAACACTAAACTTTTAAACGAAGTTAACGCTACTTTGAGAACTATTTCTAACAAAAAGCGTGATCAATTAATGTCACAAGCCGTTAAGGAACAACCTAAGGCTGGTAACCAAACTAAGAAGGAAAACTGGCTTGTTACTACCTGGAAGCAATACGGTGGCATGATCATGTCAGGTATCGGCATGACTTTGCTCTTAGCTTTAGTTGGTACTATCGTTGGTTTCTTCATCGGTTTGCTCGTTGGTATCGTTCGTACTATTCCAACACCTACTACTCGCGGCAAGCGCTGGGCATTAAACTTTGTTAAGTGGTTATTATCAGTTTATGTTGAAATCTTCCGTGGTACTCCAATGATGGTTCAGGCAGCCGTAATTTACTACGGTATCGCTCAATTCTGGCACTTGAACTTGAACAGAACCGTTGCCGCTTTGATCATTGTTTCCATCAACACTGGTGCCTACTTGGCCGAAGTTATCCGTGGTGGTATTATTTCAACTCCAGAAGGTCAATTCGAAGCAGCTAGTGCACTTGGTATGACCCACAACCAAAGAATGTGGCATATCATCTTGCCTCAAGCTATTAGAAACTGTTTACCATCAATCACCAACGAATTTATCGTTAACATCAAGGATACTTCAGTATTGAGTATCATCTCAGTTTCTGAATTGTTCTTCGTTGGTACTACTATTGCCAGTCAATCATTCAAGTTCTTCCCAACTTACTTAATGATTTCAGCAATCTACTTGATTTTGACCTTTACTATTACTAGAATCTTCAACTTCATTGAAAAGAGACTCGAAGGTAACAAGAACTACAACTTGATGGCTAACCAAGTTCAAGTTGGTACTCCAAAAGATGCGGAGGCAAACAATTAATGACTGAATCAAACGAAGTAATTTTAAGTTTAAAGCATATGCAAAAGTCCTATGGGGCTCACAAGGTATTGAAGGACATTTCTTTCGATATCAACAAAGGCGAGATAGTGACCATCATTGGTCCTTCCGGTGGTGGTAAGTCTACTACCCTTCGCTGCATCAACTTGCTCGAAGAACCTACTGGTGGCGAGATCGATTTCCACGGTGAAAACATTTTGGCACCTGGTTACAACCGTAATACCTTTAGATCCAAGGTCGGCATGGTATTCCAGCAATTCGACTTATTCGAAAACAAGAATGTTTTGGAAAACTGCATGATCGGCCAAGAATTGGTCCTCAAGCGTTCAAAAGACGAAGCACGTAAGATTGCTATGGAGAACCTTAAAAAGGTTGGTATGGATCCATTTATCAAGGCTAAACCACAACAATTATCTGGTGGTCAACAACAGCGTGTTGCTATTGCCCGTGCGATTTCAATGAATCCAGAAGTTTTATTGTTCGACGAACCAACTAGTGCCCTTGACCCAGAAATGGTTGGCGAAGTACTAGACGTTATGCAAAAGCTTGCTACAACCGGTTTGACGATGGTGATCGTTACCCACGAAATGGGCTTTGCCAAGAGCATTTCAGACCGTGTATTGTTCATCAGTGACGGTATCATTACTGAACAAGGTTCACCTGATCAAATCTTTGATCATCCAAAGAACGAAAAGACACAAAAGTTCCTGAGTAACTTCAGAAAAATGGACTTTTAAAATTTTAAAAGCAGAGAAGTTTGATTACTTCTCTGCTTTTTTAGTTTATAATTAATAAAAAATTAATTGGAGGAATATTTATGAATGAAAGAGTGTATTACTTCGTCAAATCGTATGATGAAGATTTACCAAAACCACCCGCAGAAAGTTTTGGTCAAATTTTAAACGAAACCTACTTGCATCCCTTCGATTGGAGCGCAAGAACCACTCGTAAGTCCTACTGGTGGAGCGTCTTAACCAACTTCATTATTGCCATTTTAGCTATTGTAGTTGGCTTCTATGCTTTCAATGAAGGCCTTAATCCAGGTATCAGAGTAATCGACGCTGTGGTTGCGATTGCTATCTATGTCTGGGTATTTCTAGCTGGCCTTGGTCAAATGATCCGTCGTTTGCATGACGTTGGCTACAGCGGCTACTGGTACTGGGCTACCTTCACTGGTTATGGCACAATGTTTATGTTTTACTTAGCACTTCAACCATCTGTCCAACACAAGGTTAAATGGGGCAAGTACTTGTTCAGCGATCAAGATTATCCTGAGGGCGGCGCAAAAAGTAATGTTCCTGTACCAACTATTGGTCAAATCTTGAAGGAACACTTCTTTGACTGCTTCAAGTGGGATGCTAGATCTACTAGAACCTCATTCTGGGTAGGTACTGCAATTAGCCAAGTTATCATGACAATCGGCGTACTTGCTTGTTACCTACTTGCTTTCATGCTTTTAGCTCCTTTCAGCGTTACTGAATCTGATTCTGGCGATGCCAAGGTAATCGGTGTAATCTTCATCATTTTTATTATTTTCTTTATTGCAGCAGCTATTTGGGCCTTTTTAGCACAATTAGGTCACACTGTTCGTCGTCTGCACGACGCAGGCTTTAACGGTGGTTGGTGGTGGCTGGGCGTAATTCCTTACGTTGGTCAACTGTTGCTAGCATTCTTGCTCTTCCACCCTACTGTTCAAAATGAAGTTAAATGGGACAAATATTTATTTGATCCAGAAGATCGAATTAGATAGATCAAAATTAAAAAGATCATTCCTATATGGGGATGATCTTTTTAAAACTCATTTTCTATTTTGAATTGAGTTTACAAAAATAGCGCTTTTTTACGTTTTAAATAATATCCTTATTTTCCTTAATGCGAGCTAATTTCCAGCCCGTATCAAAATACGTCTTGCGCGTTTGACGCAAATCATCATAATCACTTTGTAAACTATCAATGGCATCCTGTAAGCTCTTATTTTGCTTTCTAATCGCATTTAGCTCAGGATCATTGATCACACCCTTAAGGTGTACTTGAGCCGCTAAATAGCGCCGACGATGCTCAAATTCTTCTCTCAAAGTACCCAGCGCATCTTCATACTTAACTAGCTTTTTATTGATCTCAGAAATTTGATCATTCAGTTGAATAAACAACTTATAAGGCATATCCGACTTAATTCGGTTGCATTCCGCACAAGCTAAAGTTAAATTATCTAAGCTGTTGTTGTGACTAAGAGAAACAGGATCCTTATGATCTACGCTGTGGCCACGTCTGCCGCAATATTGGCAGCGGTATTTATACTTGGCCCGAATGCGTTCACGATCAATAAAATCAACTTCGTTTAACTGGAAATTGATCTCCAAACCCATTCCCTTTAAATTTTGCTCAAAAGTTACGCCTTGGTTAGGCACATAATTAAGCTTGCCATCTTCGCTTTTAATTACCGCCAAATTCAAATCAGACCTTTTAATCTGTTGGCGGGCGATTTTCATTACCATCATAATCTTGTAAAAAGGGCTTTCGTATTTTTTACGGTCCTTTTTATTTTTCACAATAAAACCTGATTGATCTTGTTTCTTTGCACCGACAAACGTGTAAAGCAAGCTTTGAGCAAAAGTTGCGACCGCATCATTTTGCGTTAATCTTCCGGATTCAGGTTGCGCGTGATACAAATGTCGCAAAT
>ENA-OQBL01000854-OQBL01000854.1-human-gut-metagenome-genome-assembly--contig:-NODE-854-length-13993-cov-3.432136_pt1 | contig 13993 bp, 14 predicted proteins | sample MGYA00242747_ERZ504553 | MGnify/ENA primary metagenome ERZ504553 (study PRJEB26092, sample SAMD00036240) | human gut metagenome | host: Homo sapiens | study: EMG produced TPA metagenomics assembly of...
CACACCGCTCAAAGGAGTAGCACTTGGAACAGGAGTGACCAGTGTCATTCAGTCATCTTCCGCAACAACCGTTATGGTCATCGGTTTTTGTTAACTCCGGTATGATGAAACTGAAACAGGCGATCGGTATCATCATGGGAGCCAATATCGGTACCAGTATCACCGGATGGATCTTATGTCTTTCCTATATTGAAGGATCGAATGGTATTGCAAAGATTTTATCTTCTGCAACGATAGCGGCTGTCGTGGCGGTAATTGGTACGATCATGCGGATGATCTGTAAAAGAACGACACACAAGAACATCGGTAATATCATGCTTGGTTTTGCAATTCTGATGACAGGCATGCAGACAATGAGTGGTGCGGTTACACCATTAAGAGAGAGTAAAGTATTTATTGATATGCTGACGATGTTCTCGAATCCAATCGCAGGTATCCTGGTAGGTGTTGCATTTACGGCTGTCCTGCAGAGCGCATCTGCTACCGTTGGTGTATTGCAGGCTTTATCGGTAACAGGAATCCTTACATTTTCCAGTGCATTTCCGATTATTCTTGGTATCGGTGTAGGAGCATCCTGTCCGGTACTGGTCTCAGCGATCGGAGCAAATAAGAATGGTAAGAGAACCGCACTTGTGTATTTATTAAATGATACCTTCGGAATGTTGATCTGGTCGATCGGATTCTATACGATCAATGCATTTGTCCATTTTGATTTTCTGGATAATATTATGTCGCCGGTATCGATTGCCCTGTTGAACACCGTGTTCCGTCTGGTAACGGTATGTATTCTGTTTCCGTTTATTAATAAACTCGAGAAGCTGGTATGCTGGCTGGTAAAAGACAGCGCAGAAGAACTGGAAGACGAAGCGGATTTCGATCTTCTGGAAGAACGTCTTCTGGATTATCCAGCACTGGCAATCGGACAGTGTCACAGAGCAATGAGTGGCATGGCGAAGAAGCTTCGTAAGAATGTCAACCGTGCAATGAACCTTCTGAATGAGTATCAGCAGAGCAAGTTTGACAAGGTTCAGAGAAAAGAAGACCTGATCGACAAATATGAAAGCCGCCTGGGAGATTATCTGATCAAGCTGACAAAGCATGAGATGAATACAGCACAGACAAGACAGGTTTCACTTTATCTGCATACGATCAATGACTTTGAACGTATCGGAGATCATGCTTCTTATATTGCATATATGTCCAGTGATATGCATGAGAATAAGACACAGTTCTCAGAAGATGCATGGGACGAACTGAATGTTGTTATGGAAGCAGTACGTGAAGAAATCAATCTTACATGCAAGGCATTTCTTGAGAATGATAAAGAGATGGCGCAGAGAGTAGCACCGCTTGGTATGGTTATTACAACACTTTGTGATGAACTGAAGATGCGTCATGTGGAACGTATGAGCAGTGGTGGATGTGGTCTGGAAGAAGGAACTGTATTTACGGATATCCTGAACAGTTTTAACCGTATTGCAGCTCACTGTGCAAGTGCGATGGTTGCACTTATGAACAGTGACAAAGAGAATATGGATACACATATCCATGATTCGAAGGTATATCCTTCTGACAGTTCTGAATATAAAACATATCTGAATGAATATAATCAGAAATATGAGATTAAAAAAGACGGGGAACATATGAGAAGTATGGAACCGGAAGAGGTTGAGTAGGATTTCATAAAAGGGCCGCTTATATGCGGCCCCTTTTCTATATTACTGGTTATTTAGCGATTCCTGTATGCTCTTGGTGACATCTGATATTCATTTTTTGAACAGCCGGTTAAAATAGGACAGGTTATTGAATCCTGTGCGTTCCGAGATGGACAGGATGCTGTCATCTTCCGTGAGCAGAAGCCTGGCGGCAATGGTAAGCCGGTAGCCATTCAGATAGCTGGTGAATGTTGTGTGCAGATGCTGCTTGAAGAATTTCATAAAATGAGATTCGGAAAAGCCCAGATAATCAGCGGTACTTTGAACGGTAATCGGTTCTGTATAATGTGATTCAATGTAGGACACGATCTGTTTTACCTTATCCAGAGATTTATCCCGGTTGAAAGTGACCGGTGTTCCCTGAGAAGAGAATAACAGGTAAAAGAAATGAAACAGATGCCCTTTTACCGATAATTCGTAATAATCAGGTCTTTTGCTGCAGAGATCATCGATCGCATCAATACAGGAAGAAAGTTCTTCATGGAAGAAACAGGTATCGTCAAAGAGCCATGGAAGTTCATATTCTAGTGAAAAATATGGCTGGAAATATCCAACTGTCCGGGGATCGGAATCCGCAGAATATAAAAGACTGGTCTGGAACAGGATATTTTCATATTCCATACAGTCTTTCCCATGTTGGAAGATGGAGTGAAGCTGGCCCGGACGGACAAGGACGATGTCGCCGGCTTTTACAACTCTGGGCTTGGTATCAACAGAAATGATGCCGCAGCCGTTTTTTTATTACAATGATCTCCACGTCGTTATGCCAGTGAAGCGGAACCTGTGTGAAGTCCAGCGGGATGGAGCACAGATAGGTATTGTATGGAAACTGGATGCTGACGTGTTTTTAGTTTCATGGAGGTTTTCATAGGTAAGTGTGTTCATGGATGTGTATAAGTCCTTTCTGAAGTAATTGGGATGATCAAAAAGTTGTATATTTGATAGTATTGTATTACTTTTTACTACTATGATGCAAGAGATAAAATGTATAATCCTATTATAATATCAGTGTAAAACAAAAGAAAACTGATGAAACAAAGATTCAGATCAATATTAAAAACAATCATGCGACAGCACACATTCAGGAGGTTAATTATGAATTTCTCAGAAAAGTTACAGCAGACACTTGGCAAAGCAATCAAAGATGCATCGAATGAAGAGATTTACGCAGCACTTCTTAACACAGTAAAAGAAGCTGCAGCAGATAAAGGAAGAAATATTTCCGAAAAAGGCAGAAAAGTATATTATATATCAGCAGAATTCCTGATCGGAAAATTGTTATCCAACAACCTGATCAACCTTGGCGTATACGATGAAGTAAGAGAGCTTCTTGCAGCAAATGGAAAAGACATCTGCGAGATCGAAGAAGTAGAACCGGAACCGTCACTTGGTAACGGCGGACTTGGAAGACTGGCAGCATGCTTCTTAGATTCCATTGCAACACTCGGTCTGGAAGGAGACGGAATCGGACTGAACTATCACCTTGGACTGTTCAAACAGGTATTTGAAAATCACAAACAGAAAGAGACTCCAAACCCATGGATCCAGAATACAAGCTGGCTTACTGATACAGGAATCGGATTCAATGTACCATTCAAAGATTTCAGCCTGCATTCAAAATTATACGATATCGATGTAACCGGATATGAAAATGGAACCAACAAACTTCACTTATTCGATATCGAATCTGTAAATGAAAATATCGTAGGCGACGGAATCTCATTTGACAAGAATGATATCCGTGAGAACCTGACGCTGTTTCTCTATCCGGACGACAGTGACAAACAGGGCGAACTGCTTCGTATCTATCAGCAGTATTTCATGGTAAGTAATGGTGCACAGTTCATTTTAAAAGAATGTGAAGAAAAGGGCTATTCACTGGAAGAACTTGATAAACACGTTGTAATCCAGATCAACGATACACATCCGTCTATGGTAATTCCGGAGCTGATCCGTCTTTTGACAGCAAGAGGAATCTCTATGGATAAAGCAATCGAGATCGTGACAAATACTTGTGCATACACGAACCATACGATCCTTGCAGAAGCACTGGAAAAAATGGCCGATCGACTATCTGGAGGCGGTTGTTCCGCACTTAATGCCGATCATCCGTGAACTGGCAGCAAGAGTGGCAGCAAAATATGATAACAAAGATGTGCAGATCATCGACGAGTGGAACCGTGTACACATGGCAAGAATGGATATGCATTACGGATTCAGTGTCAATGGTGTTGCAGCACTTCACACAGAGATCCTGAAAAATGTAGAATTGAAGCCATTCTATGACATTTATCCGGAGAAATTCAACAATAAGACCAATGGTATCACATTCAGAAGATGGCTGATGCACTGTGATAAGAAACTGGTAGAATGGATGGATAAATACGGAGTCAGTGAGTTCCGTAAAGATGCTTCCAAACTGGAAGGACTTCTTGCACAGATCGATAACGAAGAAGCACTGAACGAGCTTCTGGATGTTAAGCAGCAGAATAAGACAGCATTAAAAGAATATCTGGAAAAAGAATCCGGAGTTGTATTGAACGACAACGCAATCTTCGATATTCAGATCAAACGTCTCCATGAGTATAAGAGACAGCAGATGAATGTCCTGTATATCATTTACAAATATCTGGACATCAAAGCCGGAAATAAACCAAAGAGACCGATTACAATGATCTTCGGTGCCAAGGCAGCACCTGCTTACATTATTGCAAAGGACATCATTCATGTAATCCTGTGCTTACAGGAACTGCTCAAGAATGATCCGGAAGTGGCACCGTACCTGCAGGTTGTTATGGTAGAGAACTACAATGTGACAATGGCAGAGAAACTGATCCCGGCATGCGAAGTATCTGAGCAGATTTCACTGGCATCTAAGGAAGCAAGTGGAACAGGTAACATGAAGTTCATGTTGAACGGTGCTGTAACGCTTGGAACAGAGGACGGTGCAAATGTAGAGATCCATCAGCTTGTCGGGGACGAGAATATCTATATCTTCGGAGAGAGCAGCGACCAGGTAATCGAGCACTATGCAAAATCAGACTATGTGGCAGCAGATTACTATATCAATGACAAAGACATCCGTAAGTGGGTAGACTTCATTATCAGCCCTGAGATGCTGAAAATCGGTGATGTGCGTACACTTCTTGAGATTCACGCAGAACTGATCCAGAAAGACTGGTTCATGACACTTCTGGATGTAAAAGATTACATTCAGACAAAAGAAAGAGTATTTGCAGATTACGAAGACCGTATGACATGGGCAAAGAAGATGATCGTGAACATTGCAAAAGCAGGATTCTTCTCATCAGATCGTACGATCGCCGAGTATAACAGAGATATCTGGCATGTATAAAATGTGTGCAAGGGAATAAGCCGCACAAAAACAATCGGAAAATGAATGCAGGTATCTTTCTGGTGGCAACGCAGGGAAATATCCATGCATTATCCATTTCACCGAAAGGCCTGATCATGGGAATGCTGCTGGCGATTACGACCTGTTTCTACGGAGTACTTCCGGGACCGCTTCTTAAGAAATATTCGGCCGAGTCAGTATGCGCATGGGCGATGCTGATCGGCGGAGGCGTGCTGGCGGTATTCTTAAGACCGTGGAGAATTGAGGCACATCTGGATATGATTGTGATTGTAGGATTCCTGACAATCGTAATCGTGGGAACAATCTTACCGTTCTGTCTGTATCTGGCAGCAGTAAAATACGCAGGAAGTGTATATGCAGGATTATTATCAAGCGTGGAGCCGGTAGCGGCAACGATCGTGGCGGCGATCTTTTTAGGAACTGCATTCCCGGCAATAGATATTCTGGGATTTGCACTGGTATTATCTACACTTTTCATTTTGAATATCAATTCGAAATAAATACAGGAAATAAATACAGATAGTAAAAAAGGATGCATCAATTTGCATCCTTTTTTGAGAGAATAATGAATGAGGCTTTTCTTTTCGATATGCCACTTCATTAACTATAATAACACATTTAAAGTGAATGTATAGACCCGACAGGGTTCCTTAACACATTCTTAGCAATCGTATATATAAAAGGGTACCCGGCAGATAGAGCAGTAAATTACACTTCATTCTCATCTTCGCACATACGATAACCGACACCGACTTCGGTAAATAAAAACTGTGGCTGTGATGGATTCCGTTCTATTTTGCGGCGTATATTGGCCATATTTACACGCAGAATACGATTATTGTTGTCGGTAAAAGGTCCCCATACATTTGCCATTACAGAAGCATAGGTCATAACCTTTCCGGAATTGCGCGCAAGGTAGGCAACAATTTTGTATTCTACAGGTGTCAGATGTATCTCCTCGCCGTCCAGAGTCAGCATTCTTTTTTCGAAATCAAGTATAAGTCCCTGACATTTGTAAGGACGGATATAAAGAGGCGAGTTTGATGCCATACGGTTGCTGTGACGTAAAGAAGTACGGATTCTGGCAAGCAGTTCCGAAGTTCCGAATGGCTTGGTGATATAGTCATCGGCACCAAGATCCAGAGCGGCCACCTTATCATGTTCTCCGGTTCTTGCTGAAATGACGATGATCGGGCAACTGGTCCATTCGCGGACAGAAGCTATGATATCATTTCCATCCATGTCCGGAAGTCCAAGGTCCAAAAGGATCAGATCCGGACATTGTGAATTGATAATGGACAATCCGGCCTTCCCGGAAGTGACGGTAGTTGTTTTATATCCATTGGCCTTTAATGTTCTGGACATGAAGTCCAGAATATTTTTTTTCATCTTCTATGATCAAAATAGAATAGCTGTCATTCATGATTAAGTATCCTCCTTTGGTAATGTAAATAGAAATTCAGCGCCATCTGCATGATTATGTGCGGCAATTTTTCCGCCATGTGCCTGGACAATAGTGTTGCAGATAGAAAGACCGATTCCCATGCCACGGTGGGTATCCGATGTACGTGGGGCTGTATATTCGCCTTTTAAAATCAGTGGGATGGTCTGTTCGTCAATACCCTTTCCATAATCTATGATATGAAAGGTAACGGTATCCGGGTTTTCTGTAATACGAAGGTCGATAGGCCTGTCGCTTTCGGAATGAACAAAAGCATTTTCCATCAGATTCATTAGAACCTGTTCGATAAGAAGCGGGTCCATCGGAATGATCAGGACATCTTCCGGAGCGCTTACGTGAATTTCAATATCCGGAAGCCGCCGCTTTAATCGGATGATTGCTTCGGAAACGACTTCTTCTACGACTTCGTCCTCTTTTTTAACAGTTCCGGTATCATCCTGAATTCTTGTGACAGACAGAAGATTTTCGACCATATTCAAAAGCCAGTGTGAATCTTCGTTAATAGACGATACAAGACTTTGCTTTTCCGGATCAGTCAGATTCTGATAATTTTCTATAAAAGAATCCGAAGAGCCTATAATAGAAGTAAGCGGTGTACGAAGATCATGAGAGATTGCCCGCAGAAGATTGGCACGTATCCGTTCTTTGTCTGCCTCATTGATCGCACGCTCTCTTTCCAGAATCATTTTGTCCTGTTTCTTTAACTGTGTTGTCAATGTGGATACGATCAGTGAAATGGAAAGCAGAAATACAAATGTGACAGGGTATCCGCTGATCTGTAAAAATTAACTTTAAAATAAGGATATGTAAAGCACCAGTTGATGAATATAACACAAAACAAAGCAGAAATAATACCAAAAACATATCCACTGGTAATTCTGGCAATGATAATAAGAGCAAGAATATAAATAAGTGCAATATTGGCAGGATCGCTTCTGGTAATATGAAAAAATGAGAAAGCCAGAACCGTTGCCAGTGTCAGGATACAGATAGTAGAAAGAATATTATAGCATAAAGTCCTTAGGGTCAGATGAATTGTCGGCTTTTTGCTGATTTTTTTTCAATGTTGCTCCCTTTCTCCGAAAGCCGGTCAGATATTCCTTTTCATATTGTTAGATTATAACACGAAAAAAAGAAAATCGGAATACTGGAAAAATTGTATTAAAAATAATGCGTAAATTCTAAAAGTTTGTGCGTTAATGTGGTAAAAAATGTGATATTATGTGACGAGGAGGAATGAACTATGAAATGTACAAGAAATGTAACAGATCACGTGATCTGGGTGGGCGCAAATGACAGAAGATTAAACTTATTCGAGAATTTATTCCCGATTCCAAGAGGGGTATCCTATAATGCATATCTGATTAAAGATGAGAAGAATGCCCTGATGGATACAGTAGATGCATCCGCATCCGAACAATTTATTGAAAATGTAGCTTATGCATTAAACGGCGGGAAATTAGATTACCTTGTCGTACAGCATATGGAACCGGATCATTGTGCCAATATCCAGAGAATTCTGGAGTTATATCCAGAGACAAAAGTAGTTGGAAATGTAAAAACCATGCAGATGATCAGCCAGTTCTTTGATGCAGATCTGGAAGGCAGACAGGTTGTGGTAAAAGAAGGCGACACGCTGGAACTTGGAAATCATACCCTTCATTTTGTGATGGCACCGATGGTACACTGGCCGGAGGTTATGGTATCTTATGAAGATTCGGAGAAGATCCTGTTCTCTGCAGACGCATTCGGAACATTTGGCGCATTGAACGGCAATCTGTTCAACGACGAGGTTGATTTCGAAAAGGACTGGATTGATGATGCAAGAAGATACTTCACGAATATCGTAGGAAAATATGGCATACAGGTACAGGCACTTCTGAAAAAAAGGCAGCAGGGCTGGATATTCAGATGATCTGCCCGCTTCACGGACCGGTATGGAGAAATAATCTGAATTACTTTATTGAGAAACACGATAAGTGGAGCAAATACGAGCCGGAAGACCAGGCTGTTGCCATTATCTATGGTTCTATTTACGGAAATACAGAGCAGGCAGCAGATGCACTGGCAGCAAAGCTTGGTGCAAAAGGTGTAAAAAATATTGCAGTCTATGATGCATCCAAGACAGATGTATCAGAACTGATCGCCGAGATCTTCCGTGTCAGCCATGTGGTGATCGCATGCCCGACATACAACGGAGGCATCTATCCACCGATCGAAAATCTGCTGGCGCACATGAAGGCACTGGCTGTACAGAACAGAACGGTTGCTGTTATGGATAACGGAACCTGGGCTGCAACAGCAGGAAAGCAGATCGTAAAACAGTTAGAAGAGATGGAAAAATATGACGGTACTCGATCAGAAACTGTCGATCAAATCTACATTAAAAGCGGATCAGGAAGATAACTTAGATGCATTTGCACAGCAGATCATAGATGCTATGTAAATGCATCTAAGAAGCAGTGAAGAACAATAGAATGCAGATGTCATGATATGAAAGACGTGTATTGAGTGGAGGTCGATAGAATGAACAATTACACAAGAGAAGATATATTGAGAATGGTAGAAGAAGAGGATGTAGGATTTATCCGGCTGCAGTTTACGGATATTTTCGGAACCATGAAAATATCGCGATAACCACAAGCCAGCTGGAAAAAGCACTGGATAATGAAATCATGTTTGATGGATCATCTATAGAAGGTTTTGCAAGAGTAGAAGAGTCGGATATGTATCTGTATCCGAATCTGAATACATTTGAGATATTTCCATGGAGACCGCAGCAGGGAAAAGTTGCCAGACTGATCTGTGATGTGTATAAACCAGATGGAACGCCTTATGAAAGTGATCCGAGATATATCCTGGAAAAAAAGTAATGGAAGATGCGAAAGAGATGGGATACGAATTTAATGTCGGACCTGAGCTGGGAATTCTTCCTGTTCCATACAGATGATGACGGATTGCCGACCACGCTGTCACATGAAAGTGCCGGATATTTTGATCTCGGGCCTCTGGACCTTGGTGAGAATGCAAGACGTGATATGGTGTTGACGCTGGAAGATATGGGATTTGAGATTGAATCTTCCCATCATGAGGCGGCTCCGGCGCAGCATGAGATAGATTTCCGTTATGATGAGGCGCTGACGACCGCAGATAATATTATGACATTTAAACTTGTAGTTAAGACGATCGCAAAACGTCATGGGTTACATGCAACATTTATGCCAAAACCGAAATTCGGGATCAATGGTTCTGGTATGCACCTGAACATGTCTATTAGCAGAGACGGAATCAATGTATTCCAGGATGCCAGTGATGAATATGGACTTAGCAAAGAAGCATATTGCTTTATCGGCGGAATTATGAAACACATGAAGGCACTGACTTTTATCACGAATCCAAGTGTTAACTCGTACAAGCGCCTGATCCCTGGATTTGAAGCTCCGGTATATATTGCATGGTCTGCAAAGAACCGTACACCTCTGATCCGTATTCCGGGAACACGAGGGGAGTATACAAGAGTCGAACTTCGTAACCCGGATCCGTCGGCTAACCCATATCTTGCACTGGCGGTATGCCTGGCAGCAGGACTGGACGGAATCAAGGAAGGAACGATGCCGCCGAAGGCAGTAAACCGTAATGTATATGAGATGACAGATGAAGAGCGCAAGATTTTCGGAATTGAAAAATTGCCGGGAAGTTTAATAGAGGCAGCAAAAGAATTTCAGAAGGATACATTTATCCAGGAGATATTAGGAGAAGACCTATCAAGAAAGTATATAGAAGCTAAGGCATCTGAGTATCAGGATTACAGAATCCAGATTACAGACTGGGAAATTGAAAAATACCTGCACTTACTGTAATACAGATTTTGCACAAAAATGGAACGGGCAAAAGAGTATCTGACAGGAGGTGGCGTAAGTGGCAGGGCTTATTGTTGTATTCCCGAATAAAGATAATGCAACCAATATCAGAAACCTGCTGGCCAGAGGAGGCATGGATGTAATTGGTGTGTGTACCACCGGTGCGCAGGCCATGCATTATGCAGATACTGTAGACGATGGGATCGTGGTCTGCGGTTATCGGATGAAAGATATGATGTATACACAGCTTCGTGAATATTTACCAGAGTCATTTGAAATGCTTCTGGTAGCATCACAGGACAAATGGAGCAGTGGTGATGTGGAAGGAATCGTAGGCCTTTCTACGCCGATTAAAGTATATGATCTTCTGAATACTGTGAATATGATGCTGCAATCCATGGACCGGAGACGTAAGAAACGAAGGAAAGAACTGAAAAACAGAGATCCGAAGCAGCAGGAGACGATCAGAAAGGCAAAAGAACTTCTGATGACACGTAATAATATGTCGGAGGAAGAAGCACACAGGTATCTTCAGAAAAGCAGCATGGACAGCGGGACGAATATGGTTGAAACAGCAGAGATGGTACTGAGCATTATGGCAGAGTAATATGTGAGACAATAAAAGGAGAGAAATGCATGAAGTTTACAAAGATGCAGGGACTGGGCAATGATTATGTCTATGTGAACTGTTTTGAAGAAAAGATAGAAAACCCGCCGGCGGTGGCGAGATATGTAAGTGACAGACATTTCGGAATTGGATCGGATGGACTGATCATGATCAATCCGTCCGAAGTAGCTGATTTTGAGATGGAGATGTATAACGCAGACGGTTCCCGCGGTGAGATGTGTGGAAATGGGATCCGGTGTGTGGCAAAAATATGTCTATGATTACAGACTTACGGATAAGACACAGATCTCTGTAGAGACACTTGGCGGAATCAAATATCTGGATCTTACCGTAGAAGATGGAAAAGTGGTACTTGTCAAAGTAGACATGGGAAAACCGGAACTGAAATCAGATCTGATTCCTATCATATCAGAAAATGAAAAAGTAATTGATGAGCCAATCGAAGTAGATGGACAGGTATACCATATGACAGGTGTATCTATGGGAAATCCACATACAGTCATCTATGTGGATGATGTAAAGAATCTGGATCTGGAAAAGATCGGACCGAAATTCGAGAATCATGAGAGATTCCCAAAACGTATTAATACAGAATTTGTACATTGCATTGACCGGAATACAGTAGAGATGCGTGTATGGGAACGCGGTTCGGGTGAGACACTTGCATGTGGCACAGGAGCATGTGCCGTAGCCGTAGCCAGTATATTAAATAACTTGACAGATACGCGTGTTACGGTAAAATTATTAGGTGGAGACTTGCAGATCGAATGGGACCGGGAGAAGAATCATGTATTTATGACAGGCCCTGCAAAAGTTGTATTCGACGGCGTGATAGACATTACAGAGATAAAGGAGTAAGAAGATGTTTAAAGTAAACCAGGATTATTTGAAGTTACCAGGAAGCTATCTGTTCTCAACAGTAGCAAGAAAACAGCGTGAATATCAGACAGCACATCCGGAAGCCGAGATTATTAAGTTAAGTATCGGTGATGTAACACAGCCTCTGGCACCGGCAATCGTTGAAGCTCTTCATGGAGCAGTTGACGAGATGGCACATGCAGAGACATTCCACGGATATGCACCGGATCTGGGATATGAGTTCTTAAGAAGTGCAATGGCTAAGAACGATTATCAGGCAAAAGGATGCGACATCAATGCAGATGAGATCTTCATTTCCGACGGAGCAAAAGAAGATTGCGGTAATATCCAGGAAATCTTCTCAAAGGACAGCAAGATCGCTGTATGTGATCCAGTATATCCGGTTTATGTAGATACAAATGTTATGGCAGGACGTACAGGTACATATGATGCTGCTACAGGAACATGGAGTAATGTCATCTATATGCCTTGTACAAAAGAGACGAACTTCGCACCGGAGATTCCGAAAGAGACACCGGATATCATTTATCTGTGCTTCCCAAATAACCCGACAGGTTCTACGATTACAAAAGAACTGCTGCAGAAATGGGTAGATTATGCAAATGAAGTCGGTGCAGTCATCATTTATGATGCAGCTTATGAGGCATATATTTCAGAAAAAGAAGTGCCGCATTCTATCTATGAATGTGACGGAGCAAGAACCTGTGCAATCGAGATCAGAAGTTTCTCTAAAAATGCAGGATTTACAGGCGTGCGTCTGAGTGCCACTGTAATTCCAAAAGATGTAAAATCCGGAGATGTGATGTTACATTCTCTGTGGGCAAGACGTCACGGTACAAAGTTTAACGGAACATCTTACATTATCCAGAAAGCAGGAGAGGCTGTATATTCTGACGCAGGAAAAGAGCAATTAAGCGCTCAGGTTGCTTATTACATGAACAATGCAAAAGTCATCAAAGAAGGCTTAAAAGATGCCGGATACAACGTATCAGGCGGTGTCAATGCACCATACATCTGGCTTGAGACACCTAAGGGAATGACCTCATGGGATTTCTTCGACTACCTGCTTGATAAGGCGAATGTAGTAGGTACTCCTGGATCAGGATTTGGACCAAGCGGAGAAGGATACTTCCGTCTGACTGCATTCGGAACATATGAGAATACGGTTGCAGCGATTGAAAGAATTAAGAAGATGTAATAATCCGGAAGCATTTACGGTGTAAATCTTGAAAGTTATAGCATAAGAAAAAATTATGAAATAAAAAAATCGGCCGGTATTCGTATGCTGAAAAAATTAAAAGCATGCGAATACTGACCGCTTTTTTTGATTGCTATGTGTCCGGCACATGCGGTTACAATTCATACAGAAAGATTTGAAATCAGTCTTTCGGATATACTCGTAATTGAAGTTCTGTAATATGTTCGCTGATATCTGCCGATTGATGGTTGTCTACCCAGATCAGCTCCAGAAGAGGTCCATCCGGAACCAGACCGTGACGGGCTGCATAGGTTAAAAGTTCTGGAAATATAAGTAACATTCTGACGGTAATCCCCTGCGTAGGTGAATGTAAGATAAGTGCCGCCACTGAGACAATACTCTCCGTAATTATCGATGATAAATACACCGGAATAATTTTCATACTGCCCGTTATTGATTTCCTTAAGCGGAAGGAATGAGCCAATGTTATGGTTGCTGATAATATAAAGATTCTCCGTATTTTTTGATTCAACAACTGTTTTACCAGAAGATCCATCTCCTCATCTGTATGGTAAGGTGTATTCAATGTATGGCAATATCGGTCAGGGAACGTCTGCAGCCGGATTTTAAGTAATGTCTGGTCTTCGGCACCGGATAATGTCTGCAGACGTTCTTCAACGTTTTTCTGCAGGCGATTTAATTCCTGAATCTGCTGATGAATGGCATCGAGCTCTTCCGTGAGTAGTTTACGTGTATTTTCTACGCTTCGGTTGTCCATATATTCCCGGATCTTTTTCCATAGGGAATCCCCAGACGACGCAGATCGCGGATGATGTTCAGTCGCCACAGGTCATCAAGAGTATATAGCCGATAAT
>ENA-OQBL01000855-OQBL01000855.1-human-gut-metagenome-genome-assembly--contig:-NODE-855-length-13989-cov-3.725581_pt1 | contig 13989 bp, 12 predicted proteins | sample MGYA00242747_ERZ504553 | MGnify/ENA primary metagenome ERZ504553 (study PRJEB26092, sample SAMD00036240) | human gut metagenome | host: Homo sapiens | study: EMG produced TPA metagenomics assembly of...
TCATAAGATTTTGTTGTAATAGATACAAAGCATTTACTGCATTTTCCAGACAGAACAGGTAACAACTCTGTCTGTAACCACGAGTAGAATCTGTTCTTATCAGCTTCTACCTTGGATGTAGCACTTTTAGCTGACCAAGAAATTAGAGTTGTACAGCAAATACCCACTAAACTTGCGGCCATAGCAATTGCGACACAAGTCATCAATGAGGTGATGTTGTCCATAAGTGATTCGCTTGACAAACCTCCACTTACGGCAATAAAGCCAATACCGACAATGATACCGACCATTGTGCCCATCAAACCGAGGTATAGCGGTATCGGCTGTTGTATATTGATTTCTTCTTCCTCTGCATCACAGTAACGCTCTACGACATCCTTCATTAAATAAAAATCGCTCGCTGCTCCTCTGTTTTTTTGAAGGTACATATTCAAGGCGTCCCTAATCTCCTTAAGTGTTTCATTATCTGTATTGATATTTAACTGAGAAACACTTATGGTATCAATATCTTCAACATAGACATCATCATCATCGCTACAACTCTCTGTCTGAATTTCTTTCTCAACGATAGAGTACGATGATGTACTATTGGGGAATATTGATTTATAGGTCGCTATCTTCTTTTTAGTGTTCCTGTATATGTATATCTGTGCAACTATAATTGCTATAATTACAAGAACCACTAGAATATAATGAAGTTCCATTGTTTACTTTATTTCAACTGTTATAGGTTTAATGACTTTCCACTCTTCTCCGATACGTTCTGCAGTTCCTGTTGTCTTAATGAGTACCTGAGTGGGATCATTTGATGAGCGAGTAACAGAACAAATAGGTTCGAGATACTGACTATCAAATTTTAGGATACGTTGTTTTACTTCCTCTTGCTCAATACATATACTTACCTCGGCTGTATATGCGTTAGCTTCTGACATAGTAAGTCTATAAATTGACTTTCCTTTTTGATATGTATCTTGGATGCTTGAAAGAATCATTGAATTAGACTCTTTTGCATAAATTTGATATACAGGTTTAGCTGTAGTAGCCGGCTCCATCTTTATATTTTCTGCCACACTTTGAGTAGGAGCTGTTGCTAATGCAATATATTGCTGTAAAATATCCTTAAATTTTTTACTTGCCAAATATGCTTCTATAGCTCGATCAATTGTTGCCTGAGACGGGGCACTGGTTTGCGGTCGATAAGACGAACTTTGTCCTCCTGCGATTCTGCGAATCTCATTACGGATATAGTCGTTTGTATTGATTTCCTCTGTAATTATGTCTTTTACTCTATTTACATTTGTTCTAGGCCTTTTTCTATATGCAAAAAACGCCAAAACTATACCCAAAATTCCAATAGCAATTCCTATAAAACTAATTGCTTTAGCTTTCGTTATATTATCCTCGATTCCTGAAATTTTTCCACTCAACTCCTTTTTTGTTTCCTCTGCTTTTGCATTAAATGACTTTTCAACTGCAGTGAATTGGTTTGTTAATGTTGAGTCTGCCCTATTAATCACAGATGCTACAGCATTGTCAATTTCTTTCTTGGCACGATCTATTTCCTGGTCAGTATATTGACTAATATTTTCTTGTGCAGTTTGCTGATCCTTCTTTATGGCCTCATTATCATTTTCACCATTATTAGGCAATAATGAGCAACTAGCAAGCGTTATTACTGACAATAAAATTATAATCTTCTTCATTTGTTTTACATTTGATAAATGTTACGTACTACAGCGTTGATAATACCAACTAACGGGTAGAAGAATAATGTTTCTTCCAAATTGTCATCTGCACCATCTTGTGCTATCTCACTCTTCTTGATTGCTAGACCATTCTCAAGATATGTTCTAATATCTCTATAACATAAGTCCTTGACTTTATTCATAATAGAACGATCTACATCGAAATTGTCATAGAATGAGAATTTCTTATCAAGTTTGAAGGTAAATTCTATATATTCCTTAATTACGTCTACAACAGAATCCAAATCCGCTTCTGTCACATCATTATAAGTCATGTGTACATCTGCAAATTTCTCATTATCTGTACCAATAAGGATTGTTTTCATGTCTTTAATTTCCCCATAATCCTGAGATTGGAATGGAGTTAAAATGATACCTCCCTTACAAGTAGACTCTTTTGAATTTGCAGGACGGATAATATCTAGTCCATCTATTGAATAAGACTGAGCATAGATTTCCTCAAATATGATTTTAGTAAGTCTTACTAGCGTTGCGTCATTGGTGCTCAAAATGTTAAGCACTTTTGAACCATTACCACTGAAAGTCATATGACGAGGCATATCAAAGCCTTTAGCTTTCATCAATTTTGCAATATGATATACTATTGCTACATAGAACAATATTACAACATATTTACCTCTGTTATCATCTGCAAGCATCTTTGCAAAATTGATTTCCACCTTTTCCATTTTTGATCTCTTTATTGGATGCCAATGAGAACAAGAACGCAATAACATCAGTTGATACACGTTTATCAAGTACAGACTTCAATACGGCCTTTAGGCCTCTTAAATTGTTGGTCTCTAACTGATTCGTGATTATATCTTTATACTTATTTACGAAACCGTTTGAATCAGAATCGTATGAGTATCCGTCTCCAAAAATCGTATTAGCTGCAAAACGGAAAGATGTTAGGTATTTTGGTTCGCCCTTGTCAACTATCAAAACATCTGTAGTACCACCACCTATATCGACAGATACAACAGTAGAGGTTGCACCTTTCTTGGCTTTATGATAATAATATGGCGCAACAGATTCTGACGCTGCAATAATATTTGAAATAGGAGCACCAAATAAAGTTGCAAAAGTATTTTCCCATTCAGCTTTAAATTTATTAAAGCGGTTCTGTGTCATACTTGCAGGATAGAACCATACGATTTCTGTTTTACTTAAATCTCCATTATTAAGAAGTACCTTTGTTCTTAGCATCAACAAAAATACTTTCAATATATTTTGAAGCTCTCTTTTTATCTTCAGTATTTGTTGACCATTTCAAGTCTGTATGTAATACATTGTACGGCAATGACAAACTCTTTTCATAAGTATAAGGGATGTTAACATTTGCCATTGCTAAAACAGCCTTATCCCAGTTTGTATTGTTACTCTCAGATATAACCGTACGCATTGGATATCCATACAAACTCTCTCCGCCAATTGTTGCCGGAATAAAGTCTGAGTTGAACACATCATTGATCATATAGTCATCTGTGATGTGCAACTTTTGAATCTGCATATCCTTCTCTGTAATATCAAAAGGATTAGAAGAAGTTGAACCATCAACACTATATTCAATATGCGTATTTGTTGTACCGAAATCTATAGCAAAACGGAATTTGTGACTTCCATTGCGAGCTGTAAATTTAGGTATAATAACACCATGAATACCACTCTCATTATCATTAGATAAGGTTATATACTGATATTCAGACTCTAGTGCATAAGTAATGTAGTCAATGTAACTCGTATCAAATCTTGAATTGTCTGCATTCCTATTTCTTCTAACTACACCTTCAACAGACACTTCTTTGTTTGAGTAATCATAGAATGATAACGAATATGCACTGTCTGGATTATCTACTGAATCACGATCTAAGAATGCAACTTTGTAGTATGGTTTGACACCATCTGCATACTTAATGCTAGGATACAATCCAAGAGTAAACTCTTTCTCAATAATGGCACCCTTGTTGGCGGTTGCCTCAGCCTTACCATCTTTATAATAGATTCGTTCATACTGGATATATCCGCCATCTTTTATCGGGATGCGTAATACTACCTTTACAGCCTCACCATTCAAACGAACAACTTCAATACGATTTTTTCCCACATACTTTTTCCGTAAGATCTTTGGTTGTGAAGTAGTTAAAGTATGTTCTCTTTAACGGAAGTATGTAGCTGAACTTTGAATCTGGATTTTCATCATTTCCATTAAAGAAAGCCTCTGAATTAAACTTATAAGGAACCTTAACGATTGTATCTTCTAAGAAGTCTCCAACTGTAACATATGGATACTTTGAACCATCATCCGGTAAAGTGCGGTCATCAATAGGTCTTGCATCGTAATATGGAACATACGTATTCTTATCCCATTTGGCGACAACATAATGTGTGGGCTCTGTATACATTTCTACTGGCAAAGCAAGAGGCACATTGCCATTTCTAAGCGAATCTGATACTTTCATCTCAAATCCACTCGAAATATTTGTTACTGTGCGTTTCCTGCGAAGTTTCTCATCAAGTACCATAACATACTGTTGAGCTGTAGGAACAACAGGTATATCATCATAATTGCCTCGATAATATGTTTCGTCAACAATATTCTGACGCAATTCATTTCGTTGCTCATCAGTCAGCATTCTGAAACATTTCTCAAGATATAAATCAACCTCGGGGAACACTCTTGCAAAAATCTTTTCTGCTCTTCTTTAGTCCCCACCAATATTTTATATACTCAAAATCCCTTTTGTAAAGAGGTTTATACTCCGTGTCAAATGGGCAATCATTACCGAACTTTATTTTCTTTCCAACATATTGCAAATCATTCGCAGAAGTAAAGAAAATGGTTGCAGGAGAAGTAGCACCAATGATATTCATTACGCCTGGTGCCGACGGGTCTATATAATTAAGCAGATATATACAATCCATCTGATCAAAATTGTACTCATCACAATCCTGTTCTAGATATGTTTTGTAAGTTTTACCCAAACGAGTGTGCTCTTCGTAATCAGAATCAGAAAGCTCTGCCAAACAATTCTTCTTATCCCACACGATGATTTCTATCTTATCACGATACTTCTCTATATTGAAGAAAATTTGGCCAACATCTAGACAGTCAGATACTAGTTTATGGTATGCTGTCTTGCCTTCAAGCGAACCTTCCGCAACAATCTTAAAAGCGCGCTTCACCAAATCCATTCTAGCGAAAGGAGAAGGAATTGATGTAATTTCATGCTTATCATTTGTACCTATAGGATCTGCGATAGAGTCAATCGCTTTAGTTCCTATCTTTACGGAAGTGTCCCAATTGCCGATTGTGTCGGCAGCTCCTTTATGTAGTCTTAAAACCTTAGCCATATCACTTAAAACTTATATTTCTTACCAACTAACAATTTTGTAACATTGTAAAATAACTCCGTGAACTTATGTGGGAGTGTAAAGTTCTTGGATAGTGATGAGTGCTCTTCATTAAGAGCCGCATCAAATAAATCATATCCTGACTTATTGAATGCCCATAAAGCTTTAATAGATCCAGGTTTTACACCATCTACAATTGAATACAAGTCAGAAGATTTTACAGAAAGTTTGAATGGCTTAAATGCTCTATCATTATCAGACATCTCTTCTAGCCACTCAATGTAAGAGTTTACGAATTTCTGAATATTATTAATGAAAGAGGATTTTAAGAACGCATCATCAAACTTATTATCTCTTGCCCATTGAAGAGAGGTTGCGCCTCTCAAGTGCTCATTCACATACTTAGCAAATAACACAAACTGTGTCATAGGTGTACACAGATAGTCCCTCGTCGATTGAGTGAGATTGCTGAAAAGAACTTCTTGAACATCCTTTTCAATACCAAACTCCCTAAAATCAGGATTCGGAGCATAAATTTTACCGTTCGAGTTCTCTTCGCAAACAAGTATTGAATCATCATTCTGAATACTTGCAAAGTCTACAATAGACATTGCTGCTGCTAATTCAACAATATGAGCGTTGTTACGTTGCTCTGTTCCTCCTTCTTCATTCTCATATTGTTTAGTTCTTTCATCTCCAATATAATAAAGGACATTCACAGATGATTCGTCGCCATTCACATTGCGCTCATAATATTGTAATGCAGCCTTAGTTTTCCCTATAAAGGTAGATGAGTTAATTGTGCTTTCCTCATCTGTTTTAACCGCAAAATAAGGCAGCACGGTAATAGCGCCTATTGGAGCATGTTGTATTGCATCGTTATTAGACACCTTCGCATCTAATCCTCTGAGATTTTTCAGTAGTAAAGGGAATCCACTTGCCCCTGTTCCGCCGAAGATCGAACTAATGATAAAAATTCTATCTCCAGGCTTGAAGGCATCTGCAAAATCTATAAAATCTTGAGAATCTGTGAACTGATTGAGTACGACGCTTCCGATATTAGGATTTCCTTTGAATCCAACTTCCATATCTGACTCTAGATTTGCTTCAGAGAATAACATAGATGCTAATGCTCTATTCTCCTTAGACATAGTGCTGAATTCAATAAATTCCCTAAACTTCTTATTTTTAGTATCCTTTAAGGCAAGTCTATGATCATTCACAACATTTTCAATAGGGACCTCAAAGAATCTATTTTTTGTAGCATCATTAAATGCTAATTGGCTACGAATTGCTACATATGCCTTGATTTGCTCAATTGTTCTTGTAACATCTGCATTTGCAAAATTCTGGGTCTACAATGATTGGAACAATTGCACTGGCATCAATCTTTACGCCTGAGGCGGCAAGCATAACCAATGATTTAATGACACGAGAACCTGTGCCACCTATACCGAATATATATAATTTTCCGTTCATACAAAACATTAATTAAAAATGTTACAAAAAAGGCACATGCTTTGCGCTTGAACTCCACCATTTCAACATAAAACTTAAAAGAACGAAGGCAATCATTGCAACGAACATATTTGCAATACCAAATCCCCAACAATTAGACTCGCCAATGAGTATAGAAATAATATTACCATCAGCGTCCCTCTGATACATTAAGGTATCATGAATGTATCCATTTACATATTTAGACATCACAATGCCATAGCCAACAAACAAGGCTATTACAGCATTAATGCCCAACGTAATCAACCAGCTCCACCACTTGCAAAGTCTCGGATGATTAATAATGTAATAGAAAACCACTACTAGAACAAGTGAACCAACTAATGTGATTAATCCCACCAAGTTATAGATATTTGGATTAGTGTAGGCCTCTGTTCCGGGATCATATCCCCACAAATAATACTTAAATCTTGTCCATAAAAAGACTGAAACCACAATAAATCTGTCCGAGTAAGTTTTCCATATTATTTAATATTAATTGTTATACTTCCATATTGTCCATCAGATGCATACGCATCATATACGTCCGCCAAGTAGATAACTCAAACCATATGATTTTTTCCATTGCACCTGGTGCGTTGATATCCAATCCGCTCTCATCAGTACAGTCATTAATCCATTGGGGCAAGTGTTTTAAGTGATATTTTAACAGTTCCCTTGCTCAATACAGGTTGCAACAAGTTAAGTTTGATTGTGTGTGTATATAAATCTTGTCTAGGACCTGAATATTTGGTAATTTCAAGCCCATATGCTTTATTTGAAACCACATAATTGTCTGGGTTCATCAAATACTCATCAGGAAGTAGAATATTAGAGAAATTAACGGATATTCCAACCTGAAAACGACTATTTCCACCTCTGCCGTCTGTTTTGGCGTTTTTAATCGCATATTGTTCAGATTTGGCTATTTCATATTTACCATTACCTGACTGAGGTAATGAGATATTGTACAGTATAGCCGTTAAAGGTCTAGAAATCATAAAAATATTCTGCACCCCTTTGCCTTTTATTTGATTTAGTTCCACTTTTTTGAGAATAGTATTGAGGAAACTTTTATCGCCCATCAACCACATAAAGAAAGGTCGGTCATTATTAATAGGCTGTCTATCATCGAATTTATTGTAATATATGCCATTAAACTGAGATGTTAAACGCATAACCACAATGGAAAAAATTAGGATTCTTAGCCAGTTTCTCTACGATATGATTCTTTATGCCTATCTGTTGTGCTACAATATACTCATCAGCATTATCTTTGGCCTTATATTTTTTCCCTGGCGAGAAATGCAATCTGATGACAAAGATAGAGACTCATCATCGTCTGTTTGAGATATAATTGTATCAAGAATATTAGACATGTCAGACGTACCTCTTTTACCGCCTTTCATTTTAAAATCAGCAGGCTCCAAGGCCTCTATAAACTCTCTGACATCTGGCTTTTGCTGTAAGACTTCACTATTTATGTAATTCAGAACCAATATATTCTTGGCTGCTAATGAGTCTATTCGAGTTCCTAAATCTGCATGCTGTACATCAGATAAGTAACTATAAACAGCATTTTCAAAGTCTGTTGCGCCCTTAACATAGCCATCCATACTACCAGAATTTTCAACAAATACTTTGATTGTTGGTGCTGGTAATTTCACTTCAGTCTGTGAACTTTCATTTCCCAACTTTTGGTTAGGTCCAGTGGGAGGACCTCCACAACTAGCTAAACTTAGGGTACAAGCCGCAGATAAAATCAAGCGCTTCATATTTTAATTTTTTGATTCGTTTATTTGTAATAGTTCCACGAAATGAACTATAATCGTAATGTAAGACATTGATTAAAAATGTAATGCAAAATAAATAACTGATATTTTCATAACATTTTTAATCACAGTCTGCTGATTTATAAAAAAATACAACCGTACAAACATCCATCTTTTATCTTTATAAAATAACAAAAATTTCATAATCCGTTGAATATAAATTTATTTGGTGTCATTATTTAATTCTTTGAAGAGGAAAAAAATAATCGCCTGTTTCTACCTTTCTTTGAACATTTTTTAGTAATTTTGCAAACGGGTCATAGTTCTTTCGTGGAACTACTCCAATAATGACCTAATAAGTCCTTGATTGGCATCATCTATCACCGAGTTTTCCAACATTGTTAGATAAATCTGCGTTGTCTGTTCAGAGGTGTGTCCCATACCAGCACTGATGACAGAAATAGGCACATTGTGGTTTCTTGCAGCAGTGGCCCAACTGTGGCGTGAGGTGTATGATGTCAATTTGCAACCAGCAGGCAACATCTTTGATAATCGTCTCAATTGTCTATTATGGTTGTTGATTGCGACTTGATATTCTGCGTATGCTGGTTTTGTTTCCGTTGAGGTCAATATTGGGAAAACATAAGGAGATAATGCCGATGAATATCGGTCAATTATTCGTTGTATACTTGGCTCTATCCTTACACTCAACAATTGTCCTGTCTTTCGGCGGGCATAGCATATCACTCCGTTTTGGATATTCTCTTTTTTCAGATAGGCAATATCTACGAATGCCATTCCACGGGTACAATAACTGAAAATGAATATATCCCTTGCAAGGGCGAGTGGCGTTCCTTCTGCCAAATTGAGTTTATACAACTGTGATATTACTGATTCCGATACAGCACGCTTGCGAGTACGATCAATGCCCGTATAAACCTCTGTAAATGGGTGTGATTGTTCAACGAGTTTTTGTCTAACTGCTTTATTGTAAACAGCACGCATTATACGCATATAAAATGAAATGGAGTTCCGCACCATTCCTCGTTGTACGAGAAAGGCATTATAGTCTGCAATAACTTGTTCCGTCATTGCCGAAAATGGCAGATTGACCCCGCCAAGAAACTTGACGAAGTTCTTCATCGTTTTCTCATAGTTCAGAGCCGTCCCCAAGCGGTTTGCATTACGCATCAATCGTATTTGATTCTGCATAAAGTCTAAGACTAGTACATGACATTCTGGAGATTTAAAGCGTTTTACAATATCGCCAACAGAATAAGTTACTCCGCTATTATTCAAATCTTTGACAATTCGTTTCAATAGCGCAATATCACTATCTATACGATTCTGAATAATGCTCTTGTCAGCAACACTTACAACAACCTGTTCACTTATTGTATCCCATTCGTCAGGCTGCAATCGGATATTAGTTGTTATCTGTTGTGTTGCTCTACGATGAGTCACTTGATAATATATAGTTCCTGCACGCTCCACGACTGATGAGGGGCGTAGTTTTACTTTAATTGTTGCCATAAGCGTGATAAATAATTTGAAATGATATAATAAGAGCCTTCACTCAATTGCCTAAGGGAAAGCTCTTTAAATAACGGCTACGGGATATACAGCAATTGAAACTCTCTTTTTACTGTAATTCTAATATGTGCCACCTCTTTAATTCCTCGATTTAAGGTTATCCTTTGGCTGCCCTTGCTTCATCTTTATGGACTTGGCTTTGCTCTCCTGTTCCTTTGCAGCTTGCTCTTTTAGCCTTGCCTGTTCGGCAAGCGTGGCTTGTTGCCGGACAGCATCCTCGTATGCCTCCACGTCCTCGCGCATCTGTTCAATTCCGTCCTCGTCACGGTTCAGTTCAAAAAGATTTTCAAGTTCCCCGATCTGCCTGGGCGAAGCTTCGCCTTTCATCTTGATATAGCGGTATTTCAAGTCATTGTCTGAGCAGTCGTAATCAAGCTGCTTCCCGAAACAGAAAGCCACAGATACAACTATCGAGTACGTTACCAGTATGATCAGGGTCCAGAATATATAAGGTGTATCTATGCTGATACTGTGTCTGTGACAGACAACATCGGGTTCCTCCATCCTGTTCCTGACGGAAGTGGAAAGCGATTCCATCTTCTCCGATATATGCAGGATGGTGTCTTTCTCTGTTTGGGCGAACCGTTCCAGGAACTCGTTCTGATTCTTGTGGTTCGCCTGCTGTTCGCTTTTCAATACGGACAAAGTCTCCATGAACTTGTCCGGCATGGAGTTTCTTTTCAGCAGATTGGAGGTATCACCCTTGATCATGACAAGGGCTTCCAGCACACGTTTGAAGCTTGTCTTTAAGGCATTCAGTTCCTGTATGACCTCTTGCAGTGTGACCTCGCTTGCGCTGCTGTCCGCTTCGGCATCACCGCCCGCCGATTGAGGCATGGACAGACCGTTTATCTTGTTCTCGATTCTCTCCAGGCATCCGTAGATGCTTTCCATAAACTCTTCCTGTTTCATAATTTCGTTGATTTTAACGTTTTACACTTTAATGATTGGTTGTTTGGGGCAGACTTACAATCCAAGCCCTTTCCGTTTCTTTTTCTTCTTGCGCTTGCGCAGCAGTTCGTCATACGGGATCTGTTCTTCCGGAACAAACTCGCCAAAAGAAGAAAACAGACCCAATCCGTTGCTTTCAACAAGAGCCGTATTGGATGGTTCCTGTTCCTTCCGGTTGCGGTTTGACGGAGCTTGATTTTGCTTTTTAACCTCCAAATCCTGCCTGATTTCCTGCCTGTTTCCGCCCAGAATGGCATTCAGTTTGGCAAAGCTGAACTCCCTGCTGATTTGCGAGCCTTTGAAGGTCAGGCCGTCTTTGGTAAAGCGTATGCCTTGAATGTCACCGGCGGTTTTCATTTTGCCGCCTCTTCCGACAAATTCCAGTTTTATACCCTGCAAGGCCAGACCGACCACAAGTTCTTTCCATGTCCTGGCGCGTTTCAACGCTTGCTTCACGGCATGATGAATCTCGTATTTAATGCGTTCCGAATCATGCAGTTTCGCTACATTGGTTTTGCCTTTATCCTCCGCATAGGTCAGTCCGTACTTGTCTTTAAGTCTTTTGGTGGCAATCTCATTACGCTTGTAATCGCCCTGTGAGGAGATTACTTTACCATCATAACCGATGCGGTTATAGACCAGATGGCAATGCGGATTGTCGGTATGGTGATGCCTTACCAGTATGAACTGGGTGTTCCTGATGCCCATCAGATCCATGTATTCCATCGCTATCTTAGCCATGAATTCATTGCTCAATACCGGCTTGTCTTCCGGTTTGAAGCTTAACGCGATGTGTCCGACGGGCTGTTTTATCTTCGGATTAAGCAGGCACTGGCAGTTGAAACTGTCCGCTATTTCACAGTTATTGCCCAGCAATACGCCATCGGAACCGATTATCTCGGCATTGTCCTTTCCCATCACGTAGCGGATGCAACCGCCAAAGGATTTGCCTTTCTTGATTTTGCCTATCATGTATTCCTCCTTTCCATTTTTTTATATTCGTTCATGATCACTTTCAGTTTTTCGAGCAGTTCCATGACGGCATTCCTTGTCCGGTAGAACCCTGTCTGGTGGGACAGCCTGGCAAGCTGGTTCAGGTTGTTCGCCATTCCCACAAGATTGCGTATGACGGCTGCTTCCTCCGTCGAATGCTTGGCCACAATCCTTGCCTCGAATGCGGCTTCCCGGATGAATTCCGCCAATGTGCGGTTCGCCTGTCTGCTGCGGTGCAGCAACCGCTCGTAATCAATCCTGGAGAACTTTACCGTTACGGATTTGGAAAGCTTGCGGATACCGCTTGCTTTCGGTCTGCCTCTCGGTCTGGTTTTATCCTTGTCACTCATATTACTTGGTTTACTGTGATTGGTCATTTTACTGTGATGATATGTCCTGCAATCTGCGACCGTTGGGAGCGGATTGCCTCTGCGACTCCGGGAGTGGAGCGAGGTTTTCGGGATGCCCGAAAGATAACCTCGCTAACTCCCGAAACTGATGTTCCGTCCGTTGACCGCCTCTGGCGGGTTCTGAATGCCGGAATGCCATCATTCCATGATGCGGATGGATTTTGCACCGGGTGTCTTTTACAGTTTGCGCCACCGCTCGAAGTCTTCCGAATAGATTTCAAGATGCTGCCGGGCGATATTTTCCAGCAGTCCGGACACGCTCATCCTGCGGCTTCCGAGCTTGCGGACATACTCGTCCAGCCTGTCCCTTACCTCGCAGCTCACGAATACGGGCTTGCGGTCTTCTATTCTGGGAACCTGCAGGAATGTGCTGCGGTACTCTTCCAGTGACAGCCTGCGTTGCCTGCCGCTAATCCGGCACTTGGATGCAGGAGCGGAACCGTCTTTCTCTGCCGGCTCCTGGATCCCGGATTGTTCCGTGACTGTCGGCAGGATTTCATTCCCGGCATGGTCAGTAACCTCTCCTGCACTTTCAGGGTTTTCACACTCAGGAAGGAGCTGTGACATTTCCATACCTGTCATAGCTTCCCACCGCTCTTTGTCAAAGCTTTTTCTTGTAGCCATAATCTTTGAATTTTAATAAGTCAATACAGTGGCCTTGGTATGTACCTTGACCGGTTATCGGCAGCAAAGAAAGCGTGTATAGTGCACTGTGTCAAGCAAATGGAGTGAGTGTGGCAATTATGACCGGTTCTGCATTATATGCACCGGACAAACGGTGGCGACTGCTGTGATTTGCCACACCCGCACGGCGCCCATGGAATCGGACAATGATTTCATGGCAGTATGGAGACTGAATCCAACGGACACTTTACCGGATATAGGATAACCCGTTGCAATCGTACCGGTATACTTGCTGCAGTCAGTTCAGGCAGTAATAATCATATGGCGGCTTTGCTCAGTCGGGTCATACTGTCCACCGGCCATGCAACATGATGACAGATGATGAAACAGACCGTCAGCCGTCTGCAAATCCATTGCAGTGTGATTATTACTGCTTTAATTTGTACCGGGAACAGGAAAGACAGACTGGTGGCTTGCTGCAGCCATGCCACTTGTTCCCTCCTGTCAGATGTATCGGATAAGGCAGTAAGCCGGCTTTGCCTTGGCGGTACAAGATGGAAAAGTATCAAATGGAAGTAAACAATGAGATTATGGAAATAGTAAGTTTTGCAAAAAAGAACCTTTGAGGAGATGGCTGCCAAGTTGGATTACTTCGTGCAGCGGATGGATGACCTCTGCCGACAGCACGGGGAGAAGAAGGCAGAACGATGGATGGACAGCCATGCCGTCTGCCGGAAACTGCGTATCAGCCCGAGGACATTGCAGACCCTCCGTGACAACGGCACACTCGCCTTTACCAAGATTGGCAACCGCACCTACTACCGTCAGGAAGACGTGGAACGGGTCATTGTGGATGTGGAAGAGAGACGGAAAGAGGCGAAATGGAAAGGCAAAGGCATTTAGCAGTTGAAGTATCAATTAAAGACAAACCGTATGAGTAGTGAAATCAGAGAAAAAGACCATGAGTGGGTATGCAAATTCCACTCGAATTTCGACCGGCTTCTGGCTTCGTTCGAAAAGTTGTTCAGCCAACGCCGACCTCCCGTATAT
>ENA-OQBL01000856-OQBL01000856.1-human-gut-metagenome-genome-assembly--contig:-NODE-856-length-13983-cov-2.964708_pt1 | contig 13983 bp, 21 predicted proteins | sample MGYA00242747_ERZ504553 | MGnify/ENA primary metagenome ERZ504553 (study PRJEB26092, sample SAMD00036240) | human gut metagenome | host: Homo sapiens | study: EMG produced TPA metagenomics assembly of...
CTGCCGCTTCCTGGTGAAAGGGGGACGATACACCGTTCGTCATGGAGCTGCCGCCTTATCGTATGCCGACGTCCAAGGCCATCTTCCGCCATACGTGGGAGAAGGGAGCGCAGTATCTCCGCAAGATGGGAGGTATCATTATGGTGGCATCCATCGTTATCTGGGCATTGGGATATTATCCCAACCACGATGAATATGAAAGTGTGACGGAACAGCAGGAAAATTCCTACATCGGTCGGATTGGTAAAGCCATGGAACCGGTCATCGAACCGTTAGGATTCGACTGGAAACTGGGTATTGGCATCCTTTCCGGCGTGGGTGCCAAGGAACTGGTGGTAAGCACGCTCGGAGTGCTTTATGCCGACGATGCCGAGGCAGATGCCGTAAGCTTGAGCGAACGCATTCCAATAACGCCCCTGGTGGCTTTCGGCTACATGGTGTTTGTGCTGATTTATTTTCCGTGCATCGCCACGTTGGCAGCCATTAAAGGGGAGTCGGGCAGTTGGAAGTGGGCCGTGTTTGCGGGGCTTTATACTACTGCGCTGGCCTGGCTGATGTCTTTTGCAATTTATCAGATAGGAGGTCTGTTTTTATGATGAATAGTTGGCAGGAGTGGGTAGTAGCCTTATTGTTGTTGCTCTGCGCTGTGCGGATTGGCATGAGTATTTATTCTTTTTTTCATCGGGTCAAAGAAAATGGTAATCCGTGTGATAGCTGTGCAAGTGGCTGTGAACTAAAGAATTTGTATGATAAGAAGCGTGCGGAGTGCAGTGGAGTGACGCAAAAAAAGAAGAAAAGTTGATTGCGGATAGTTGGTAGTTTCCAAAAAAAGTGCTACCTTTGCATCCGCAAACAAGAAATAAAGAGTTCTTGTAAGAACCGGTACCTTGGATGAGTGGCTTAGTCAGCGGTCTGCAAAACCGTGTACGGCAGTTCGAATCTGCCAGGTACCTCCAGTAATGAGAAAAGCTTCGACCAGAAATGGCCGGAGCTTTTGTCGTTTATTGGCTTTCAATACATTAACTACCTTGCCAATTCCCCAAAAAATCGTGCAGTGTAGCCCGATGTGTATCCCGCAATGTTAAAACAATACGATTGTAGCACATGATAAACATAAAAACATACCTTCGTCAATATAAAAACGATACGGCCGGTATCGTATGGATTTCATTTTACGTACAGAGGCAAAAGGTGAATTTCTCTACCAAAGTAGCTGTGTCCTTGAAGAACTGGAACGATAAAAAAGGTATAGTGACTTCCGGTGACAAGCAAGCTGCAGACAAGAATCTGATTATTGAAACCATCCTGGCACGGATTAATAATGTGTTTGTAAAATATCGGCTTCGGGATAAGAAACTGTCGCGTGATCTCTTCTTAAGAGAATACAACCGTCCGAGTGATTATCCTACATTCTTTGATTTCGTCCGGGAGCACATGAAAAAGATTTCGCACCGTACGGAGTTGACCACCCTTCAGACCCACATGAGCGTCATGCGGAAGATAAAGGACTTTAATGCGAATCTGACCTTTGATGACATCACACATGAATGGTTGGATGTTTATTTCGCCCATCTGCGGAAGGGGTTAGAGAACAATGCCAATACGGCTTATAAGAATATGGGGGTATTAAAGAAATATGTATTGGCCGCGTATAAAGCCGGATACATGACCGAGAATCCATTTGAGGACTGGTCTATCAAAAGAATATCCGCCACTTGCGTTTACTTGAATGAGGACGAGTTGGGCAGACTTGTGTCGTTATACAATTCAGGTGAGTTGGATTACAAACTACATAAGACATTGGAGTTTTTTCTGTTTCTGTGCTTCAGCAGCCTGCATGTAGGAGATGCGAAAAAGCTCCAGCTTGAGCAATTTACCGAAGATCATTTCACTTACTTCAGGATGAAGCTCCGCAACAGTAAGCCGGAACCGATTCAGATACCGATTTCTGAACCGCTCCGAAACTTGCTGTTCCGGATTGTCGGTACCAGGAAAAAAAGGTCCTTTGTTTGAGGTGATTCAGGCCGATCAAACGATGAATCGTAATCTGAAGGATATTGCCGCCATTGCAGGGATTGATAAACCTATCACTCATAAAGTAGGGAGGCATACTTTTGCGACCATTTATTTGAGGCACACCAAAGACCTTGCGGCGCTGAAGGAGCTTCTGGGACATTCGGACATGAAGGAAACGCTGGTCTATGCGCACGTCATGGATGAGAGTAAGAGGGAAGGTATGCAATGTTTCAATAGCTTCACTCTATAATATAGGGGTAAAAGCCGTACAATCGTGCGATAATTCATAACATTTTATTTATCAAATAAATGCGGCTGCACCGATTTGTACAAGTTCGTACAAAATGAGGTGCAGCCGCACGAATTTATGCTCTCTCGTACATCACCCAGTAGGGTTGTCCAGCCAAATATTCTACATGGTACCCGGCATCAGCCAGTTGTTTGGCCAGCGCCATCGGAGCGACATCGACAATGTTCGACAGCTCATATACCAGTTCAGCGGTGGTCTTGTAACATTTCTGTGAAGTGGTACCGATGGGTGAATAGTTCTGGCCGATGAAGTTTGCTATGGCTTTCTGCCGCTCGGCTTGTTGCTTCTCCAATTCCGTCCCGTTTGTCCGGTTCTTCGTCGTTTTGATAAGAACGGAATCCTATCTTCTTGCTCATTGTGCGCCTCCTTTCTCTTCTTCCAGAGTCAAGCTTCTTATCATGGATGACACTATGCGTAAATCACTTATTACGGATATAATGTCATCAGCACTAACTTCATTGTTGACTTTCAAGTCTAAGATTAATCCAGTAGCTCTATCTATGGTATTGCAACAAGCACCGGCAACGCCATTTTTGTAAAATCGAGATGGTTTCGCTGATGGAGGAGGTCAATACGATGTTATTGATTTCGGTATTCATTCTTTGCCTCCTTTCTGTTCCAGCATATTTGCCTTCTCACTGAACTGATAAACGGAACGTACCTTGCAAATATCGAGAAAGAATACCGTGTCCGGGCATCCGCCACTTATGACATGAGCCTCGATACGTATGGTACGGTCATTGTCAATCAGGCTGGCAGTGTATTGCATACGTTTCATCTTGGGGTGTTCGGCATTGATGCGGTTGACCACATCGCCTATTTCATGCTTGAGTGCATCCAGGGAAAGTTCATCCTTGATAAGAACATCTTTATACTTCTCTACATAATCAATAACCTTTTTCCATGCCCGGTTCTTGGGGAATAGGTCTGCAGATGGTAAACAAAGAACATCATGCTTTGCCTCCTTTCTCATTAAAGGTGATGTTGACTGTCCCACCATTGACATAGATGGAGATGGATTTGTCGCTACGTGCTGCACGGATACGTTTACGTCCGGCGCACAATTCAATACCCAGCTGGGCAAACAGTTCTTGAACCTTCTCTGCGGATACATAGCGTCCGCGAGCGCTTTGAGATGTTTTGTCATAATGAAGAGCATTTAAAATAAAACAATATGTTATTAAAGACGGGAAAGGGAACTTTCTCCAAAAAACTGGAAAACTTATAAACAAAGAAAGTTCCGCTTTCCCGTTGCTCTTCACCTTGACAAGGCAGTGGGTGCATTAACACTCCACACGGGGGTCGGAACTATAGAATACCATTGGGCATAAAAAATGCCAACGGCAAAAGTTGGCGAACAGTCTCGCCTTGTCAAAATGAAGAGCACTGCAAAGATGCAGGTTTATTTTGAAATGGCAAAAGAAAAGCGGAGATTTTTGTTTCTCCGCTTCGACTTCAATTATTTATAGTATTTTTGCAAAAAAAGAATCATTATGAGAAAAATGCTACAAACGCTAAAATCTTACTTTGACCGCCGTTTGCGTGAGCGCTGTGTTAAATATGCCTCACGTTCCTGCCAAGGCACAGACAGAGATGTAATCTATGAAGTACAAAGACTGTATTCGTTTATTAAAGGAAAGTTCTAATAAGCACTTACCTCTACAGCGGGTAAAACTACCGGTAAAGTAAACCTTATTTTATTCTCCGATTTATTTGTTTTGCCTTCTTCGCAACTACCTCCTGCATTCAGAACTGCGGCCATCACTCCTATCTTACCTTGGGAACCAGCTGTGTTTTCAGCTATTAGTGTCAAGTCGAAATTTATTTCCATGACATTGTGCATATATCCTTGTATCTCAACATGGGGATTTTTTGCCTGCTCCTGATACTGTTGCCGGATTGACAATCAATTTACCAGGCATTTCATTATTTAATTCATCAACAGATTGTGCAAGCTGCAAAACAGTTTTCTTTATAAAATCTTTTAGTTCCATATCTAAATAATCAATTCCTTATGCCGCACGCCCACCGGAACCACCCGGAACCCGATTGAGTACGGGTTGCACGGCATAAGGAATTGAAACGTTTGGTTTATATTGGGCAAGGCAAAGATGGGAAAGTTACGGATAATCAAAAGGATTGATTATTTTTGCAAAAAACAATTCGCTATGAACACTTCATATTACAAAATACTCCGTACACTTTTTTGGATAGCAGGCTTGATGTTTGTAGCCGCTATTTCTTATATCTGCTATACTTTAGGGGCATCACTAAAATAACAATCCAAGCAGAAACGATATGATACCAACCACGGCACTTACAGCCCCTATGACTTTTCCTGCGACTTTGAACTGTTCTTTTATGGATAGTTTCCGCTGATAATTCTTCATCCCCCTGTGTGCATAAAAAACAATAACACATAGTAAATTTATTATGTATTTGTTGCACATATCAAAAATACTATGTATCTTTGTAGTGTTCAATAAAACAAGGAAGTAATGGAAAACAAAAAGAGATTTTGCTAATTGCCCAGAAGCTAACCGAGCTAAGGTTGAAACAAAAGATGCTGAAATGGGCATTTGAAAACAGTAAAGGGTTACCGGAAGAGAAGATGAACGCCATACTTGATGAAAAATTGAGAATAGACCATCTGATAAAAATGCTGGAAACCAAACTAAAAGAATTAGAAAAGTAAAACAGCCCCCTCGGACGAAAGAGGGGGCAAAAAAAATTTGCTTATGAAAACAATCAATGACGAACTGAAGGAACTTACCGCCATTCTAAATGGAGATTCAACCAACAAGGAAGAGGAATACCAACAGAAGTTCTTGTACATACAAGAACATTACACCACGAAAGCCGATTCAGAAGCTATTGCCGACTGGCTGTTGAACGGGTATCACGAACTGGCTAAAGAAGCGGAGGAGCTGAACCGTACAATAGCCTTGCAGGAGAAGATAAAGGAGATGAAGGAAATTGTGCCAATCTCTTATATCGCCCGTAATTATTTCGGGAAAAGTACGGCTTGGCTGCAACAGCGTATTTATGGCTACAAGGTACGTGGCCGTGTCTATACGCTAAGTGAACAGGACAGGCTGATTTTTAATAATGCCATCCACGACATTTGTAACAAATTAGGCTCGCTATCCATAGCTTGATAGACGTTTTATTGAACATTCTGTCCCCACAGCTTCGAGCCACTGTGGGGATTTTTTATTTCTCCGCACCATATCTGATTATTTATCGCCAGACTACCCTTCATGGGCAACAAAAAAAGGGCTTCCAGCCCGTGGAAGCCCTCTATCACATTTAAAACCTTACGGCCTTGCAATAGACCGGGAAGTATCTTTCATTATGTCGCCAAGCTCGGATAGAGCTAAAGACAGGGTATTCAGTTCATCAGCGGTAAAGTTGGCAGGTTTGCCGTTTACCGCACTTCCGTTAATCCGTTGATATAGCCATTGGCGTGTTCTGCCAAAATAGTGCTGGGCAATATACGACATAGAAGCGAAAGGCAATACTTTTTCTAAGGTCTGCCTGATTTCTACTGTTTTCACAATGGCTTGGGCTTCATTGATTGATTGCCTGGCACCATCTTGGAATGCTTGCGCAAACGCTTTTTTATCTTCCGGTGAAAGCGTCTGCAGAAAAGCCCTGAAACGTTTTTTATGGTCGGCCAATTCCTCCGGAGTATTGCATTTTACATATTCCGACTTCCATTTTCCCAATTCTTTCTGTACGTCCATAAGCCTAAAAATTATATGTTAGAGAAAAAGTAGCCCCCTCAAGGAGGGCTACCGTTTTCATTCAGCTTGTCTTGTGCATCATTCAAGTCATCGAGACAATCATTGATGCCTTCCTCAAGCTCCTCATCAGAAATCCAATCAGTATTCTGAATGTCATCCCAATAGAGGGAAAAGAAGCTGAGGTCTTTTTTCGCAGCTTCAATCCGAGCCTTTAGCTCTTCTTCTTCAGTCATAAAAAGATCGCGATACATTATGACACTGCAAATATAATAACCTTTTGGTAATTATACAAAGGAAAAAGGAGTTATTTTGAGAGTAGATGTATTTTTAACATTATTATTCTATCCGATAAAAAGTCCCCTTCAGTACCTTGCTTAATCCATCGACATCTATTTCCGTCTCAATCTTCTCGCACAAATACTGCTTGTTGCCTATAAGAAACACCTTATTCACATCTGGCAGCTTATTGGCTTGGAACTGGATTGTGTAAGGGATATTGGAGTGAAACAGACTGAGTGTCGACAACCGATGTCCGACACTGTCCGGACAAACATCGTTCAAGCTTAGGGAATACGGAAGGAAGTCCGTGAGCTGTGCTCCGGTCTTCTGCTGGTAGTCCGTAAAAGGATAGGCATAATCATAGGCATGTGTCTGACCGCTGTAAGTTACGTTCTGCCGGTTGAACTTACCGGTATTGACAGCCACTTCCATGTGCCCGTTTTTTTCCCTGCTTCTCCTTCAGCTCCACGTCACCGTTTATGGCCTCCTGGACATTGAAGCGCTCCTGCTTGGCAACAGTAGCCTGGTAGCCCACCGCGGGTATGTTCAATACCATGGAGGTGTACGGACGGGACAAATCGTAATCAGCTACAGAGCCATACACGCCGACATTGAATTGAATAATTTTAGCTGGGACGATTCCGAGTGAGGTCTCTACATCGGACGATTCCGGGTCACGGATTAAATCCGCATACAAATTGACTTCACGCAGCGTATTCTTATCATTTTCATTGTAGTTGATATAATACCGTTTACCAACAATAAAGATTGTACTTTTCTTGTCACTGTCACCCATTCCGTTGTATGCGGCCAGCATTGCATCGTAAGAATCATATTCTTGTTTGTATGCAGCTTCTATGATGTCCCTTTCAATTCGCAGATAGCCGTCATCCGTATGGGAAGGCAGATTGTAGCCCACATTGCCAGTGCTCAAGTCTTTCTCATTCTTTTCATCTTCAATATCCACAGTGAACTCCCGTAGCAGGGAGGATGCAGGAATTATCTCCTTTCCGGATTCTGTAAAATAATCGTTAAGCCCTACGAGACTCACCACTTTGGTGCGTTCGTTGACCACTGTAACCGCACAAAGGAATTTCTCCAGTTCATCAAAGAATTCGGAAACAGTCCAGTGCGGCAATGCGGCGGCCACCCGGTTGCTGCTTACCGCGCTGCATACATAAACGTTCCGCAAGAAATTGTTATCAAAGAAGGAGGTATCGAACGTATAGCCAAAATGCCCCACTATTCTCTTGATGACTGTCAAAAGGTATGGCTGTACACATCGACGGCCATAATAGGGGCAAAGGGTAAAATTGTTCGTGCCGAACTCATAGATTGCATCGTTCTGAAGATTCTCCCATTTGGCTTCCTGATAGAACACCGGTAACCATACGGCTTCAATGTCGTCCACCGAACCGTAGTAGTTCACCATATTGGCAGGTGGCTGGAAACGGTTCTGATTGTTGTTCGGCCAACTGATTGTACCTAAATCAAGTTCGTCAATATACAGATCATCATTCGTCAGCAGATTAAATTCCGCATTACCCGATACGAGCTGTACCTTAACCAGTGCATCTTCTACTGAGAGTAAAACCGCACTGCCGTAAAGCAGGCATCTGGCGTCAACGATGAGTGTGGCCGGAAGGATAGTCCTTTTTTTTCGTCACATCCAGTCTGTTCACGTGCTTGAATATGGCATGATTGGCAGGCATGGGGAGTTCTATGTCCAAGGAATAATTGGAGCTGCGGGTGAAATACGGATTCTCGGAGGTGAACGTAATGTTGAACCCTTCAGGAAGGGCGGCCAATTGCCCGTCAATGTATAATTCTGTCATTGCTTGTTGCGTGATTTATTGTTGTTCAACTTCTGATACTCTTTCTGAGCCTGGTTGATACCCCGTTTGCCGGTAACATAAGTTTCCGCCACCAGCGGATCATCCAGCCTGTTTTTAAGCTTCCGCAATACGCGGGGTACATTCTATCAGCATCGCCACCATAGCTGGGTCATTGGTCGTCGTTGTGGCGCTGGCAGCGGGTGCCTTGGCTGGTACGGTACGTGTACTCTTTCCGGAACCTGCTACAGCCGCTATGTCTTCAGCAGTCAGATTACCGACATTACCGCTACGCTGTGCCACGTCAATGGCGTCGAATATCGGTCGCAGATTCGGGTTGGCCACAGCAAAACGGTTGGCGACGAACTCGTTGGAATGCACGATGCCTTGTGGCTGATCCCAGTCACCGGGACCGGTATAGCCACCGGTGTAGAAATTACCAATGGCTGTTTTGGCAGTGGCAAAAGCTGCTTTGATGGCAAGTATTTTACCAATTGATGCCAAAGCGCTAATAGGATTAAGGAGAAAGCTTTTTATCGTAACGCTACCGATGGCCAATATCATTTCTTTCTCCACAAAACTAAGCATTGTTTGTAGGACACTTCTCAAAGAGTCACGGAAACCTTCTTGGTTACCGGTCATGAGATTGCCAAGCGCATTACCTATTTCGGTAGATGTTTCTTGCAGTAAGCCGATAATGTCTTTCAACTTTTGTTCAGCTTCATTTTCCAATCCTCCCAAGTAATCTACAAGTGGAGAGTTTTCCGGATCAAGTTCCAATTCCTCTTGTGCATTTTGCATTTCTTTGTACAATGAAGAAAAATATCCTTTAAAGTTCAACGGGTTGCCTTCTTTGGACTTATAAGCATCAGAGATTACGTTTTTAAGTCTTTCGTTATAATATTCCTGCTCTTTTTTGCTCTCTTTGCCTTGTATCTTTTCCCGTTCTTTCTGGTATTTTTTACGAATGTCCAATACTGCCTGCTGGTATTCTTCTTCAGACATGAGTTTGCGTTCTTGCCCCTGCTTTAATGTCAGTAGTTCACTTCTTTCTTGTGCATCCAATTTATTAAGCTGCTTCTGTTTCTCATCATCTGCATATCGGTCTATCCCGCTGAGAATATCACGGATTTTTTCTTTTAACTTGAGTTGTTTATCAAGAATTAAATTATTTATCTCTTCACGTTTCTCTGGTTCCAGGCCGGCAATTTTGAGCTTTTCATTCAAATATTTAATTTCCAAATCCGATAAAAGCTGCAAATATTCCTCTTGTGTCATTTTATCATTGGACAAATAATGCTGTTTCAATAGAGTCTGTTTCGCCAAATGCTCACTTTCGATCCTTTCCAATTCCTTGCTGACACGTTTTTTCCCGCTCTTCTTCAGACTCGGAATCTCCACCACTGCCACCGTTTCCGGTAATTGTTGGAGAATCTGGAGTAATAGTCTTGTATTTATCGTTGATGGCAAGCAACTGGGAGGTATAATCCTGCATCATCTGTTCGTAATACCGAACGTTATCGTCAAGACGTTTTTTCTGGGTAGCCCATACGCGGTATGCAGTGGGCGATATCCCGTTGACTGCTGCAAGTTCCTCAACGGACTTGTCCATATTGACGGGGTCATTTATCTCCCATTCGAGATTTTTAAATTTCATGGCATCGGAACCGTTCTTCTGAATCCATTCTGACCTTTGTGCCAGGGCTTCTTGTAATTTGGCATTGGCCGCTTGCTGTTTGGCTGTGAGCAACAGCTTTTCTACATAACCGTCCAGCGCTTGCGTGTTGTTGTTGATAAGCACCCCCTCTTCCGTCAATGAAGCATGATATTCCGGAACAATGGACTGAATATCTTCTAATGCAGCCTTCCGTTTTTCATATGGTTCTTTAGAATCCTCAAGCACTTTCCGTAAAGCATCCAGCTTATTTTTTTCTTCGCTAATGCGTTTTTTCAGCCTCTCTATTCATAACTACCAGTTCCTTTTGCCTACGTGCTGCAGCAGAAGTACGCTGAGCGTAGATATACAGTCCTGTTGCTGCGGCTGCAACGGTTGTGGCAATAGCAACAAAAGGATTTAATCCTAATACCGCCCATGCTGCCCGTGCCGCTTTAGTTGCGGCAGAGAAGCGGAAGGTTAAAGTCTCCAGCGCTGCTCGGAAAAGTAGTGTACTTGCTGCCACTGTCCGGGTTACGATATTATGAGAGCGCATCTGTAATATCAACCTGCCTATTGCCTTGTAATCTCCTGCCAATGCGTCGTTCAAAGCAGTGGTGGCTACCCGGTAAGCCGTTTGGATGGCGATTCCTGCTCGTAAGACTAAGTTGTAAGTAGTATGATAAAGAGATATGAGTTTTAATGTGGTATAATAAGCTACCAGAGGAACCGTTAGTGTTATTACTGTTGTGCCCCATTTGTTGCACCAGTCAATCAATCCCGGCAAATACTTGAGCACATTGGTCAGCATATTCGTACTCACCGTCAGAGCCGGATTCAGTTTCTCTCCCAAATCAATGGCTGCCAGCTTCATCTTATTGCGTGCCTGCTCCAGTTTGGCCTGTGCGGTATCACTGTTTATGGCCGCCTGCTCATACGCCACATTGGTACCGGTGACGGCAACGGTGAAGTCTTTCACCATCTCCGTGTTCTGAAGGATTACGGATGCGGTATTGTAGCCTTCCTCCCCGAACATCTTCTTGATGGCGCCTGCATCCATGTTCTTGTTCTTCAGATTCTCCAGTGCCTTATCCAACCCGACGATTTTAGGGTTGGTCTCGTCCGCTCCGGTCTGAAGAACCAGAAAGAATTTCTTCAATCCCGTTCCGGCCACTTCATCCTTTATACCCCGATAGGCAAGCGTTTCAATCAATGCGACCGTCTGTTCAATGGGAACATTGGCCGAAGCCGCTGCGGTACCTGCATTCCGGATAGCCTTTGCCTGGCTTGCGATATTGGCGGAACCTGCCTGGGAGCCGGCAGCCAATACATTGGTAAACCGTCCAGCCTGGTCTGCCGCTGCCCCATATTGGTTGAGTGATAAAGTAAGTGAATCAACCGCTTCGTTCAGGGTGATGTCTTTGGCTGCCGCCTGCAATCGCATGGCTTCCTCCGTAACAGCCTTGAGCGCCTCCTTCTCTCCAAGCAGTTCCGGCTTGGCCGAACCGACCAGCATGAACGCATCCAGGATTTCGGCTGCCGACTGGCGGACACGCAAGCCCTCTTTTGTCATGGTGGTGGAAAGCGTCTTGGCCTGCCCGGTCAACCAGGCAATGCTGTCATCATCAAGTCCGGTCAAGGCTTTCAGCCCGGCCTGGGACTCCTCCAACTTGTTGCGTTCGTCTCTGATGGCGCGCAAGGCAAGGGTAAAACCGGTAGGAAACCTATTACGGACAAGATAACTCCACCGAAACGGTTGAACCAGTCCACCATACTGCCAATACTGACAGTCGCTTTCTTGGTTTCCGGTGGTGATGCCTTTTATCTCCTGGCGATGCTGTTTTAAATCCCCTGAAGATGCTGTATCTTCGCCATGGTGCGGTTGTATTCCTCAGAGCCGCGTGTCATTTCCTTAATGTCACGCTGTAGGCGTTTCATCTCCAAATCAATGGAATTGATGTCATTCTTAATTTCCTTGCCATCGATGTACAAGTAGACACCTCTTTTGACAGTCTTGTCACTTTTTGCCATAACGTTTTTCAATTGTTATTTTATCAAACTTCTGAAGCACATTCTTGAGTGCCTGGTCACCGTAATACTCTCCGGATAAATCAGCCAGTGATTCGATGTTATCCACAATGGGAGGGTCTAACCAGGGTAGGGGACTTCGCCGGATAACGGCATAGTGTTCATCAACGGTACGCATGCGCCGGATACGATATTCAGAAACACGTAAAGAACGCAGTTCCTGACGTTTCTTCTTATCGCTCCATGCCGAATGTCCCTTCATTATAATTCCGTTCTTGACGATATATCCACGCCCGGCGCCATATTCCCGGTACGCACCATACCGGGCAAAGCGGAAACCCAGACCGACATAAGCCGGTCCACCTTCACGGTCTTTCAGCCAACGGGATTGCAGTTCCCTACGCAATCTTCCGGTTGCGTGTGTCCGTTGTAGAATATTTACGGAGGTATTCTTGACTTTCCACGTCCAGTTCTCAACTCCTCGATTGAATTTCTCGGAGGTCATTAAACTCTTTTCTTCAGTTATTGCCATAAAAAAGCCTTTAGTTCCGGACACAAAACTAAAGGCTGAAAAGAGTGGAAAAAAGGACAAGAATTCAGCGGACAGAGAACTTGAAATCATTGACCCGGTTCAGCCATCCTTTCCGGAATACAAGCTGCGACGGGTCCCTTTTACAGATTTCTTCAATAAACCGGATTCTGTCTGTCTTGATAGCTTCGAACAGCTGCCGTTGGTTGGCCAGATTGATACTTGCAACCGTCTGAGGACCTACGATGCCGTCTACATTGATTTGCAGTAGTTGTTGTACCCTTGTGATACCGGGACGTCCGGAGGCCCACACCCAATCCACACAGATGTTCGCAATGGACTGGTTGTGTATGAAGTCCGCTTGGTAACGGTCCCAATAATACTTCTTGAAACATGAAAACGTCATCCGGAGTAAATCATGCGTAAATCATCCGCATCAAATGTCTCCGTCACCATCCTTGTCATAACCACATGATTTCCACGTAGACAAGGTTATCCCCCATATTGGTTTTGCCACCTTTGTCATTTTTGTGGTCACTCCATCCACCTTCCCATTTGCGGATGACCTTGAATAAGATTTCTGCTTTTGCCATAACTATGAATTTAAAAAACAGAGGCAAAAGTAATGTATGACTTAATTTTTATGTAGGACATGCATTCTCCGCAAATGGTCATCCAATGTTTTAGGGTTACATTTAAGCTTACGACATATGGCTGCCTTTGAATAACCATATTCGAGCATAGTTCTAATGAGAGGTTCCTTTCCTGTAAGCTTGTAATGCGTGGTTTTTATACCCCCTTTTTCCGACCAAGTCGTATTCCTGCAGCTTTTCTGTAAGCAAGGGCCTCCTTGGTTCGCTGACTGATCAAATCACGTTCAATCTCAGCGGATAAACCGAAAGCGAATGCCAATACCTTACTGTTGATGTTATTACCTAATTCGTAACGCTCCTTGACAGTAAGAACGCAAGTCTCCTTAATCATACAGAGGTGAAGCATTGACATAATACCCATCAGGTTTCTTCCTAATCGGCTGATTTCTGTTATGATTAGAGTGTCGCCTTTCTTCATCCTCTTGAGAAGCGGACCTAATTTCCTATCGTTAGCAATTTTTGTGCCGGAAACCTTCTCGGACACCCATTTATCTATTACAAGTCCTTTTTCCGTTGCAAATTTCTGGACTTCGAACCTTTGGTTCTCGACAGTCTGTTTGTCTGTCGACACACGAATATATGCGTAAACCATTTTTGCGGTGAAGGTAGTCTTATTCAACAGCCTAACCAAAAAGGGTTATTCTAATGACCCTCAAAAGTACAAGGGATATGATAGAGAAGGTAAACATAAGTCAAGTAATGAACCAGTATCAGATAGTGACTGATGCAGACTATGTGTATGTGGAGAAGGGAAATAGCCAGGGGAAGATCAATAAGAGTGATTTGGCAATGTGATGAACATAACCAATTTATAAAATTGTTAAATAAAGGTGATAATATAGAAGTAAAGCATATATGCAATATTTAATATAGCTGATGCTACTACTGCAGGTTATATGTCTGGTATTTTGCTAATAAGGTTATTCCATTAAGTAA
>ENA-OQBL01000857-OQBL01000857.1-human-gut-metagenome-genome-assembly--contig:-NODE-857-length-13955-cov-3.718904_pt1 | contig 13955 bp, 11 predicted proteins | sample MGYA00242747_ERZ504553 | MGnify/ENA primary metagenome ERZ504553 (study PRJEB26092, sample SAMD00036240) | human gut metagenome | host: Homo sapiens | study: EMG produced TPA metagenomics assembly of...
AGAAGAATAAAAAACAAGGTAAGGAGTGTAAAAAAATAAAAGCATATATTACACTGATTTTCAATAGATAACGCTCCATTCTAAGACAAAAGACAACAAAAAGCTATATTTTTTTCTTGCGAATGTTTTGGTAATTCAAAAATAGTTTCTACCTTTGCATCCGCAAACGAGAAATAAAGACTCTTTGCAAGAGCGGAAACGCTCACCAAAGGATGGCCCGTTCGTCTATCGGTTAGGACGCAAGATTTTCATTCTTGAAAGGGGGGTTCGATTCCCCACGGGCTACAAAATAAAAAACTAAACGAATTAAAAAAAGATTAGTCGAGATGGCAAATCATAAATCATCACTGAAGAGAATCAGACAAGAAGAAACAAGAAGACTTCACAACAGATATTATGGCAAGACCATGAGAAACGCTGTTCGTAAGCTTCGTGCTACTACAGACAAAGCTGCAGCAACAGCAATGTATCCGGGTATCACAAAACTGTTGGATAAATTGGCTAAGACTAATGTAATCCACAAGACAAGGCTAACAACTTGAAATCAAAGTTGGCTATCTATATCAACAAGCTGGCTTAAGTTGACTGTTACACAAAAGATATTACAAGGCTGGACTTTTTTAGTCCGGCCTTTCTCATTTATACCTCTCTATTTACCTGCTTCCACACAAGTTTCTTTTTCTGTGCTAAAAAAGCTGTAAACTACCCGAATTTATCCGTTTGTTTAGCACCATATCCCGAGGATTTTCACTATATTTGCTCTGTTATTACAATAAGGAAAAAAGATTATGACTGAAGAACAGATTCACTCCAATAACGGGAGCTATTCTGCCGAAAACATCCAGGTACTGGAAGGTTTGGAAGCAGTGAGAAAGCGTCCCGCGATGTATATTGGCGACATTAGCAGCAAAGGACTTCACCATCTGGTGTACGAGGTTGTGGACAACTCCATCGATGAGGCACTTGCCGGCTATTGCGACCACATCGAAGTCACCATTAACGAGGACAACTCCATCACCGTACAAGACAACGGACGTGGTATCCCGGTAGACTATCACGAAAAGGAAAAGAAATCCGCGCTGGAAGTTGTAATGACCGTACTGCATGCCGGAGGAAAGTTCGACAAAGGTTCCTATAAGGTATCGGGAGGTCTGCATGGTGTAGGTGTATCTTGCGTAAATGCCTTGTCTACACACATGACTACCCAGGTTTTCCGTAACGGAAAAATCTATCAGCAGGAATATTCCTGCGGACATCCGCTCTACTCCGTCAAAGAAGTGGGCACAACAGACATTACCGGTACACGCCAACAGTTCTGGCCGGACGGTACCATCTTTACGGAGACAGTCTACAACTATGATATTCTTGCCACCCGCATGCGCGAGCTGGCGTATCTGAACGCAGGCATCAAGATTTCACTGACCGACCTTCGCGTAAAGGACGAAGAAGGAAATGCCAAGAAGGAAATCTTCTACTCGGAAGAAGGCCTGAAGGAATTTGTGCGCTACGTGGACTCCTCACGCGAACACTTCATGAACGATGTAATCTACATCAACACCGAGAAGCAAGGCACACCGGTGGAAGTAGCCATCATGTACAACACTTCTTATAACGAAAATGTACACTCTTACGTAAACAACATCAATACCATTGAAGGGGGTACCCACTTGGCAGGTTTCCGCCGTGCACTGACCCGTACGTTGAAAAAATACGCCGAAGACAACAAGATGCTGGAGAAAGCCAAGGTAGAGATTGCAGGCGACGACTTCCGCGAAGGACTGACTGCCGTTATCTCCATCAAGGTGGCAGAGCCTCAGTTCGAAGGACAGACCAAGACAAAGCTGGGTAACAACGAAGTGATGGGCGCCGTAGACCAGGCTGTGGGCGAGGCCCTCACCTACTACTTGGAGGAACACCCGAAGGAAGCCAAGCTGATTGTAGACAAGGTGATTCTTGCCGCCCAGGCACGTATCGCCGCACGTAAGGCACGCGAATCCGTACAACGCAAATCGCCGATGTCGGGTGGCGGCATGCCGGGCAAACTGGCCGACTGCTCCAGCAAGGACCCGGAAGAATGCGAATTGTTCCTCGTCGAGGGTGACTCGGCAGGCGGTTCAGCAAAGCAAGGCCGTAACCGTGCGTTCCAAGCTATCCTGCCGCTTCGCGGTAAGATTCTGAATGTGGAAAAGGCCATGTGGCACAAGGCATTCGAGAGCGACGAAGTAAACAATATCATCCAGGCGCTGGGCATCCGTTTCGGCGTGGACGGTGAAGACAGCAAAGAAGCGAACATTGACAAGCTGCGCTACAAGAAGATTATCATCATGACCGATGCCGACGTCGATGGTTCTCACATCGACACGCTGATTATGACGCTTTTCTTCCGCTACTTCCCGCAAGTTATCCAGCAGGGTTGCTTGTACATCGCCACTCCTCCCCTTTACCTTTGCACCAAAGGCAAGGCGAAAGAGTATTGCTGGACAGACCAGCAGCGCCAGAAGTTCATCGACACTTACGGCGGCGGTTCGGAAAACGCAGTACACACCCAACGCTACAAAGGTTTGGGTGAAATGAACCCGGAACAGTTGTGGGAAACCACCATGAATCCGGAAAACCGCATGCTGAAGCAGGTGCATCTTGAAAATGCAGCTGAAGCCGACTATATCTTCTCCATGCTGATGGGTGAAGACGTGGGCCCGCGCCGCGATTTCATCGAAAAGAATGCAACGTATGCAAATATTGACGCTTAATTAATTTAATAACCAACCTCACATCTTACAACGAGGAAGCCCCGGACGGGCAGGATAATCCTGCTGACCGGGGCTTTTCCTTTATCCCTCTTCTCTTCCAAAGAAGAGACCCGTCTCCATACAGAAGAACTATAGGATTCCTTGTTTCTTCATCTCTTCCACTACCAATTCCAACTCTGCATACCAGTCCTCACCAAACTTACGGATAAGCGGCTCTTTCAGGAACTTGTACACGGGCAGATTTTCCTTTTGTCCCAACAACATAGCGGCTTTGCAGACATCCCAACGATGATAGTTCACTGCCTTATAGAGTCCGTAGTTCCCCACCCTTATCGGATAGAGATGACAGGATATGGGTTTGTAGAAGTTGGTCCTACCTTCACGATAAGCCTTTTCGATGGCGCAATAGCAACAGCCTTTATCATCATAGCAGGTAAAGACGCAATCCTTGTTGTTCACAATAGAAGTCACCAGGTCACCTTCACAATCGGTATAGACCACACCTTGCTCCTCTATCACGGTGCGGGCTTCGGGAGAAAGCTCGTCCCAAATCAGCGGAAGCACCTCTTCCAGTTTCTCCACCTCGTCCAGCTCTACGGGAGCACCGGCATCGCCCTCAATGCAACAAATCCCCTGACAGGCACCCAAGTCACACAAGAACTTCTCGCGCAAGACATCGAAAGAAACCACAACATCACCAATCTGTATCATAATCATTCTATTAAAAAAAGACGCGGATTATCCGGATTGCACAGACTCAACTTTAAGAGCATCCGTGGAATCCGTATAATCCGCGTCTAAATATTGTTACGGCCTTGACGCCTTACTTAATCAAATCCTTACCAGTCATTTCGGCCGGCTGTTCCATACCCAAGATATGCAGGATAGAAGGAGCTACGTCAGCCAATACACCGTTCTCAACCTTGGCGTCCTTGTTTGCAGTAACGTAAACGAAAGGAACGGGATTCAGAGAGTGGGCAGTATTCGGAGTACCATCCTCATTCAGAGCATGGTCGGCATTACCGTGGTCGGCGATGATGATTACTTCATAATCGTTTGCCTTGGCAGCTTCAACAGTATCTTTCACACATTCGTCGATGGCTTTCACTGCCTTCTCAATAGCTTCGTAGATACCGGTATGTCCCACCATATCACCATTGGCGTAGTTCACCACGATGAAATCGAACTTCTGGGTCTTGATAGCTTCAACCAGCTTGTCCTTCACCTCGTACGCACTCATTTCGGGCTTCAAGTCGTAAGTGGCAACCTTCGGAGAAGGAACCAAGATGCGCTCTTCAGCATCGTAGGGAGTCTCGCGGCCACCGTTGAAGAAGAAAGTCACGTGTGCATACTTCTCTGTTTCGGCAATGTGCAGCTGGGTCTTGCCATTGGCAGCGAGGTATTCGCCCAAGGTATTCTGTACGTTCTCCTTATCAAAAAGGATATGCACACCCTTGAAGCTGGCATCGTACGGAGTCATGCAGTAGAACTGCAGGCCCGGAATGGTCTGCATGCCTTGTTCGGGCATATCTTGCTGGGTGAGGACAACGGTCAATTCCTTGGCACGGTCATTGCGGTAGTTGAAGAAGATTACAACATCACCTTCCTTGATGGTACCGTCGAAGCCACCGTTCACAATCGGCTTGATGAATTCATCCGTAACGCCTTCGTCGTAGGACTCCTGCATAGCCTGGACCATATCCGTAGCAACCTTGCCTTCACCGTTTACCAATAAATCGTAAGCAACCTTCACACGTTCCCAACGTTTGTCGCGGTCCATGGCATAGAAACGTCCCACGATGGAAGCAATCTTGCCGGCAGACTTCTCGCAATGAGCAGTCAACTGCTCAATGAAACCTTTACCACTCTTCGGGTCGGTATCACGACCGTCCATAAAACAGTGGATGAAGGTATTCTCGATACCGTATTCCTTGGAAATATCGCAGAGTTTGAACAAATGGTCAAAAGAGCTGTGCACGCCACCGTTGCTGGTCAGTCCCATAAAGTGGATATTCTTGCCGTTTTCCTTTGCATATGAGAAAGCAGAAACAATTTCCTTGTTCTTCAGAATGCTGCCATCGGCACAAGCACGGTTAATCTTCACCAAATCCTGGTAAACGATACGTCCGGCACCGATATTGAGGTGACCTACTTCAGAATTACCCATCTGTCCGTCGGGCAAACCAACGTTTTCACCGCTTGCTTGAAGCTCGGAATGCGGATAAGTTGCCAACAGACTGTCCCAATACGGAGTAGGTGTATTGAAAATCACATCATCTTTGCCTTGATCGCCGATGCCCCAGCCATCAAGAATCATTAAAAGGGCTTTCTTACTCATAATATTAATCGAATTTAATTGTATAATCTTTTTGTATGATACAAACGTTCTTTATAGTAGGAACCTGTTTTTGCGCTGCAAAGGTACAAAAAACAGCTGTTAAAGCGTACTGTTTCAAAATGATTTATGTACTTTTGCCACGCTTAAAAACTAAAAAATCAAGAAATATGGACGATTCAAACCCACGAACGTGCAATAGTATTCACCAATAAAACGAACGGAGACGTTGACTGCAATGCCTCTGTTCCAACCTGAAAGGAGGCAAACAATGAGAAAGTATCTCTACAGTGAAAACGGCTTCACTGAAAAGGCCGAATGGCAACCCAACTGCTGGGTCAACGTAGAATGCCCGGACAACGATGATTTCAAATTCCTAACCGAAGAGCTGAAAGTTCCCGAATCATTCCTGGAAGACATAGCCGACGTGGACGAGCGCCCACGTACGGAAACAGAAGACAACTGGCTGCTGACCATCCTCCGCATCCCGATGCAGAGCAACCAACGCGGCGTGCCGTTCATCACTGTGCCCATCGGCATTATCACCAATGACGGAATCATCGTTTCTGTCTGCTATCACCACACGGAGCTGATACCGGACTTCATTCAGCACACCCGCCGGAAGAACATAGTCGTCAACAATAAACTGGATTTGATTCTGCGAATCATCTACTCTTCCGCCGTCTGGTTCCTGAAGTATCTGAAACAGATAAACAACGATGTGGCCACCGCCGAAAAAGAGCTGGAGAAAAGCATCCGCAACGAAGATCTCCTGCAACTGATGAAGCTGCAAAAGACGCTGGTCTACTTCAACACTTCCATCCGTGGCAATGAAGTGATGATAGGACGGCTGAAAAAACATCTTTCAAGACACCAATTATCTGGATTTGGAATTATTGGAAGACGTGGTCATCGAGTTGAAGCAGGCATACAATACCGTAAACATCTACAGTGATATCCTGACGGGAACCATGGATGCCTTCGCCTCCATCATCTCCAACAATGTGAATGCCATCATGAAACGTATGACAAGCCTCAGCATTACACTGATGATTCCCACGTTGATAGCCAGTTTCTACGGCATGAATGTGGACATCCACCTGGAGAGTTTTCCGCACGCGTTTATTTTCATCATACTTTTGTCGGCAATATTATCAGCAGTGACATTCGTATGGTTCAGAAGGATTAAGTGGTTCTAAACAGCATCATTGTCCGAAGTTCAGCGACAACTGCCCATCCCCCAAGAGATTGAACGTCAAGCGATGATAGGGTGTAGTGCCCCGCTCAGCAATGGCGGCACGATGTTTCTTGGTGGGATACCCCTTGTTACGATTCCAGTCATAATACGGATATTCCTCGTGAAGGCGGTTCATGTAGTCATCACGATAGGTCTTTGCCAAAATGGAGGCGGCAGCGATGGAAAGGTACTTCCCGTCTCCTTTCACTACGGTAGTATGCGGCAAGTCCCGATATTTTTTAAAGCGGTTGCCGTCTATCAGCAGATGTTGCGGACGGACATTCAGTTGGTCAACAGCACGGTGCATGGCAAGAAAGGAGGCATTAAGAATATTGATTTTGTCAATTTCTTCGGGAGAGACGACGCCCACCGCCCATGCCAGAGCCTCTTTCTCAATCACTTCACGCAAGGCATAGCGTTGTTTTTCCGTCAGCTGCTTGGAGTCATTCAGAAGTTCATTCTTAAAGTCCGTTGGCAGAATAACGGCAGCGGCATAGACCGCACCGGCCAGACAGCCGCGACCGGCCTCATCGCATCCCGCCTCTATCAAGTCTTTATTCAAATAAGGTAATAACATATATATCGCTATCTTTGAGGCACAAAGATAAATCTTTTTGGAGGGAAACCTGACTTCTAAGAAGAATTAATTAAATTTGCAGAAACAAGACGATGCCATGAAGAAAAACCTATGTCTACTACTCGTATGTCTTCTGTCAGCACTTGCCCCACTGCAAGCTCAAGACATGCAGCAAGCACAGAAATTGATTGACCAAGCACAGAAATGCCTATACAACACCCCCAAACAAGCTTCCTACTATGCTGCTCAGGCTTCTGCCTTGTTTCCCGAAGATGAGCCCAGTGAGGTCCGTGCGCAGGCCATGTTCCTTTATTGCCAGGCAGAACAGCTATTGGGCAACTTTGACCTGAGTATCAAGAATCTATATGATACTCAGAAATACATCACCCCCGCAAACAAGCAACAAAGTGCCCAACTATACTCCCTCATGGGACGTGTCTACAGCAAACTGGGAGACTACAACAAAGCCATAGAACTAAACGACAAGGCAACCTCCATATTCAAAGCCATTGGTGATTCCACTTCTGTGGCCGGATGCTATAACGAACGTGGAGTTATGCACCACTTCATGAACGAATTTACCGTTGCCGAGCGTTTCTTCCAACGTGCGCTGGCCATCAACCGTGCCCAACGAAACCTGAAAGAGATTGCAACCAACCTGAACAACCTTTGTCTGTACCAGGGAAATACGGAAGAGAAACTTTCTTTCATCCAGGAAGCCATCACCATCAACAAGAATCTGGACGCCCAATGGTCTCTTGGCGAAAACTACAACAACATGGGGAAACAGTATTACTATGACAAGCAATACTCCAAAGCCCTGGAAGCCTTGCATAAAGCCTACGAGTATGCCCATAATATCGGAGCCCGCGAACTGATTTGCGACAATTACGAATATTCGTCCATGGTATATGCAGCTATAGGTGACTATGCCCAAGCCTATAAATACCTGGAGAAAATGCAGCACCTGAGCAAAGAGCTGCAAAGCAGCAACAAGCTGCGTAACATCGAGCAGGAAATTTCCTATAAAAGATACCAGGACCAGAAGCATGCCACTGAAATGCAGGAACAAACCTATGAAATAGAATTGCTGAAACGCAATCTATGGCTCTTGGGCAGCATACTTATTCTCGGTTTAGCTGTCAGTATCTTCCTATATAAATGGTATAAACGCAGAAAAGACCTGCAACTGATTGAAACCCGCTATCAGTTGGAACTCTCCGAACGCGAAGTATCCGAACTGAAACTACAACAGCAAGAAATGGAACTGAAAAACGTGCAGAGTGCTTTGGATGACAGCCGCCAGGAGGTCACCAGCTTTGCCGTATTCCTAAGAAGCCGCAATGAGCTACTCGACAAGATACGTGGGATGATTAAAGAGGGTTATAAGATGGATAACCAAACACTCATTCCCACCTAAAAAAAGTGAATGCCTTCATCAGCCAATATCAAAGCGGAGATAAGACAAACAGCAGCTTATTGCTGAATATAGAAGAAAAGAACAAAGAATTTTCTGGACCGACTTGCATTAAAACACCCTAATCTGACGCAAGGCGAAAAATACTTGGCAACTCTATTGCGCGTCAATCTGTCAACCAAAGAAATCTCCATGATAACCGGCACCATTCCCAAAACAATCAATATGAACCGGTATCGTTTACGCAAATCCTTGAACTTATCCACAGAAGAAGACTTGGTTGAATACCTCCAGAGCTTCTAAAAACGAAGCCGAAGAGAAAAGCTCTCTTGTAGATATATTATATTACAATAAAATATTATTATTCAACGTTTTATCAATCATCTTGTAGATTAAATAATAGTGCTTTCAGCCTCCTTTGTAGATATTTTATAGATAAAGGTCATAGTCAACCTTATAATTATATCACTTCCTTTGCCCTTGTGAAAAACAAAGTATTAACCTTAAAAAACTTTATCACACATGGGTAAAATTAAACAGTATTTGCAAAGAGCATTACTACTTGCTTTGCTCTTTGTATGTCTAGCGCCGCTAAGTGCATTAGCGCAAACCATCCAGCTAACCGGTACCGTAACCGATACCAAAGGAGAATCTCTTATCGGTGCCAGTATCTTGGAGAAAGGAACCGGCAATGGTTGCATCACCGACGTTGACGGCAACTTTACGTTGACAGTCTCTCCTAAAGCAACTATGGTAATCTCTTATGTGGGTTATGTAACCCAGGAAATTCCCCTCAACGGGCAGAAGAACATCAAAATAGCATTGAAAGATGATTCTGAAATGCTGGATGAAGTCGTAGTCGTAGGTTACGGTACGATGAAGAAGAGCGACATGACCGGTGCCATTTCTTCGGTGAAAGCGGAAGATTTGATGAAGCGTGCCACTACCAGCGCAACCGAAGCACTGCAAGGTAAAATTGCCGGTGTAAGCGTATTGAAATCGGGAGGTAATGCAGGTGCAAGCATTTCCGTAAAAATCCGTGGTATCAAGACCATGGGTGACAACGAGCCGCTTTACATCATCGACGGGTATCCTGGCGACATCAACACCATCAATCCGCAGGATATCGAATCCATGGAAATCCTGAAAGATGGTGCCGCCGCTGCCATCTACGGTTCTGTGGCCGCCAATGGTGTAGTCATCGTTTCTACCAAGAACGGAAAGGAAGGAGAACTGAAAGTTTCCTTTAATACATATATGACGGTCAACTCGGTAGCCAAGAAGTTCGACATGCTCAATGCAGACGGCTACTTGAAAGTGCACAACATGATGTACGAGAATGCAGGGACAAACAAGCCCGCTTATCTTACGTACAAGAATGGACAGAACCCTACCGGTGCCGATACAAACTGGCAGGATGAAATGCTCCGTACCGGCATCGCACAGAACTATTATGTAAACCTCATCGGAGGTTCTGAAGTTGCTAAATATTCACTTTCTTATGGCCATGCCGACGAGAAGGGTATCTTTAAAGGTAACTCTTACATCCAGGACAATGCCCGTCTGAAACTGAATGCACACAAATATATCTTTGATTTCGATGCGAGCTTGAACTTCAAGGTCACACAAAGCAAACAGCCTCAGTATTCCTTAAAAGAAATGTACTCCATTTCGCCACTGGTGCCCGTTTACGACGAAAACCAGACATACGGATACGGTCTGACCGACATGTCGGTAGACGGTACCAAGATGGAATTCCCAACCAACCGTAATGTCATGGCAGACGACCATTACAAAGACAGAAAATATACGGGTTACGACATTACCGGCAATATCGGTCTGACCATGAACCTCGCCCCGTGGCTTACATTCAAAACAAGCTATACGTACGACGGTTACTACTACAACGACCGTTATCATCGTGCCAAATACGAAGCCAATGCACAAGAGCCGAGCCTCTATCCTTATAACTACGAGTACAACTCATACTATCGCAAGCAAACATTCGAGAATGTATTGACCTTCATGAAAGACTTCGGCAAGCACTCCGTTACTGCCATGGTAGGTAACTCCATCATTTCTGCCCATCAAGATAAAAGTTCTGTCAGCGTGGAAGGCAAGAAAACCGAATATGATGTAGTAGGCGGCAGTCTGAGTTCCAGCGAGGTTCCCGGCGGATTCTTCGACCCGACATCTCCCACAATCGATGCAGGTATCGGCGGTACATTTGCCGGCACAGGTACTTTCTACGATTACAACCGCGCTTCTTTCTTCGGACGCTTCAACTACTCATACGCCAGCCGTTACTTGCTGCAAGTGACTGTACGTTCCGACGGCTCTTCCAAGTTCGGTAAAAACAACCGTTGGGGTACCTTCCCTTCCGTAGCAGTGGGATGGAGAATCAGCGAGGAAGATTTCTTCCCCAAAAGCACCCCTATCAGCAACTTGAAGTTCCGCGCCAGCTGGGGACGCCTGGGTAGCGAGAGTGCACTGGGCTACTATTATGCGCCAACAATGAGTAACAGCAATACCCAATGGATGAGCTACATACAAGGTGGCAATCCTTGGGCCGGCATGTCCAACCTCTATCTGGTAAACGACGATTTGCGTTGGGAAACTACCGATACCAAAAACATCGGTTTCGACTTCGGTCTTTTCAACAATAAGTTGAGCGGTAGCCTTAACTACTATTACAACACAACGGAAGACTTACTGATTGAAAAAGTCATGCCGCCTTCTGCAGGTATCTACAATCCTACTGTCAACGTAGGAAAGATGGTAAACAAAGGTTTCGAGCTTGAATTGAACTATGGAGACAACATCAACGGTTTCGACTATAATATCGGTTTCAACCTTTCTACCATCCACAACGAAATGTTGAAGGCAGACCCGAACCAGATACTTTATGGTTCTGCCTGGAAGGGTGACGGCCACTTCGTAACCCAAACACTGAAAGGTTATCCGGTAGCCAGCTTCTGGCTGTATCAGACTGACGGCATATTCCAGACTGATGCAGAAGCTGCTGCTTACGTAAACAGTGCAGGCGAACGTCTCCAGCCGAGTGCCAAAGCCGGTGATATCCGCTTCAAGGATGTAAACGGCAATGGAAGCATCGACTCCGGCGACAAGGTATATTCCGGTTCCGGTATTCCCAAGGTGGAAGCCAACTTGTCATTCAGCGGTTCCTATAAGAACTTTGACCTTTCCTTCCAGTTCGGCAGTGCATGGGGGCACAAACTCTACAACGTAAACCGTCTGTATTATGAAGGAATGGACGCCGGTAGAAACTACTTCACAAGCACCATGAATGCATGGACACCGCAAAACGCAGGAACAAGCATGCCAAGAGCTGTACTGGGTGACCCGAATGAAAATACCCGTGAATCCGATCGCTTCCTCGAAAACGGTAACTTCGTCCGCCTTCGCCAGTTGCAGTTAGGATACAGCTTGTCCAGGGCTTTAGCTAAGAAAATGTATCTTGAAAAATGCCGCCTCTATGTCAGTGGAGAGAATCTCTTTACCATCACCAAATATTCCGGTATCGACCCTGAATTCTCTTCAAGCATTCTGGACACCGGTGTAGACTCCTTTGTATACCCGTTCACCCGCTCATTTGTAGTAGGTCTGCAAGTTACATTCTAATCACCATTAAAAACAGAAGACAATGAAAAAAACTTATATATATAGCCTCTTTCTTATGCGCCGCCTTACTGGCAGGATGCGATGATTTCCTGACGACAGAGTCTCCGACTTTTCTACAGACAAATACTGGAGAGATAAAGCCGATGTAGAGGCAGGTCTATCAGCGGTATATGGCCAGCTGGATAACCGCACCGGCTCTTACACGGTTGCAGAAGTCAAGTTTGTTGTGGAAACCTTCCGTAGCGATGAGATGGTAAAAGGCCAGGACGTCAACAACTATCCGGAATGGGCTGCATTGTACGGATTCACCTACAACAATGAGAACTCCAGCATCAAAGAATACTGGATGAACAATTACAATGGCATCAACTACGCCAACAACGTATTATACGGTATTGACAAAGTACAGACCAGCGGTGAGAAGATGAGTGCCGATGACGAGAACCATCTTACGGGCGAAGCTCTGTTCCTGCGTGCCTACTATCATTTCAAACTGATTATGAGCTGGGAGAAAATCATTATCCGCAATGAATATCTGACCGGAGAATCCCAGACTCACAAAGCATTGTCTACCAGAACGGAAGCATGGGACTTTATCTGTACTGAACTGGACAAAGCAGGCAGCATGCTGCCACAAGACCGCCCTTCTTCCGAAGCGGGACGTGTAACCAAAGGAGCAGCCTACTCTTACCTGGGATGGGCTTACTTAACCCGTGCTTATGAAGAAAGTGACAAAAAGGCCGAATACCTGGGGCTGGCAGAAGCCGCTTTCAACAAAGTGACCGGCTACGAACTGGAGTCCGACTACGGAAGCATGTTCGACGGCACCAACAAGAATTGCAAAGAGTCCATTCTGGAACTTCAGTTTACCAACAGTACGGCCGACGGTACTTTCCACAAGCACGTACTCCACTTCTGGGTAGCTCCGGGCAGCATGTCCGGTTGGGACGAAATCCGTGTCAGCGACATGATGTACAACGAATTCCTGAAAGAAGGACGCATTGCCGAAGGTAACATGTACGATGCCCGTGCCTATGGTTCCATGATGTTTGATGATCCGTATTACTATGAAGGCGGGCACATTCTGGGGTACAATTACGATGACATCTATGATGAGAATTCTGCCACCCGATATAATTACCGTAAATACATGCCTTCAACTTGGAGCGACTATGCACAAAACTACGTAGGTACCAACATGCCATTGATGCGTTATGCCAATGTACTGCTGATGAAGGCTGAAATCTACAATGAACAAGGCCATCCAGAAAAAGCCATTCCATTGATTAACGAAGTACGTAGCGTGCACGGCAAACTGCCTGCCATGACCGGAAGTGACCAAGCTGCTGTTAAAGCACAGATTGAACATGAACGTCTGGTGGAATTCACACTGGAAAACTCACGCTTCTATGACCTCCGTCGTTGGGGCAAACTGGACGAAGCCATGAAGGCTGACGGCAGAACCGGATTCAGTGCATCTACCCATTCCTTCCTGCCCATTCCTCTGATGGAGATTCAGACCAACAATAAAATAAACGAATAATCCTTTTCCCAAATAGTATATCAAGGCGGCATTCGCCCCCGGCAATGCCGCCTTGTTTGCTTTGAAAGCTTTATCTTTGCACCTGCAAAAATAGACCATACTATCTTTGCCACTAAAAAACGACATAGATATGTTTACAATCATCGGACTAATGCTCACGGGAATGCTGCTGGGCTATCTCTTACGGAAACGGGACTTAAAGAAAATCCACCAAATCATCACCCTGCTCATCTGGTTGCTGCTGTTTATCCTCGGCATCGAGGTCGGAAGCAACGAGCAAATCATCAAGGGACTCCATACCATAGGCCTTGAAGCTGTGATACTCACCCTGGGAGGAACCTTGGGAAGCGTCATCGCCGCCTGGGCATTGTGGAGAGCCTTGTATAACAAGAAAGGAGGAAGGGCATGAAAGGAAGTCTTATCATAGTGGGCTTTTTCGTACTGGGTACGATTT
>ENA-OQBL01000858-OQBL01000858.1-human-gut-metagenome-genome-assembly--contig:-NODE-858-length-13953-cov-3.117388_pt1 | contig 13953 bp, 16 predicted proteins | sample MGYA00242747_ERZ504553 | MGnify/ENA primary metagenome ERZ504553 (study PRJEB26092, sample SAMD00036240) | human gut metagenome | host: Homo sapiens | study: EMG produced TPA metagenomics assembly of...
CCAGTTTCTTCATAAGTAAAGCTCTTTAAAGTTAATGGTTCATTTGAAGTAGTGATCTTTAATTGGATATATCTAAATGTTCTAAACCAAAATGGAGAATATTCCTCATCTTGCATCCCTAAAACACAGTAACTATCAGTAAGCCTTTCAAATGCCCGTTTTTTACTAATCCGTACGATCACTTTTTTACCGGAATCGGCAGACCATTAACACTAGTCATCTCATTAGTTACATATGCCTCTGATTGGAGAATCTTTATTTTAGTGTCGGCACCATTCCTCATCTTCAATGACAAATATCCTGTCATTTCTTTACCTGCACTTATCTCAACAATCTCAGTTGTATTAGCTGGAATCGTTAATTCTTGATCCTTTTGTAAAAAGTTGTTCCAATCATCTTCTTTTAAAAGCAGATTGTCTAATCTCTTTAATGCCATCAAAATGCTTAAAGTCACGATATAAGAATGGGATAGTTCGTTTGTTTAAATCCTTTAATACCGGTGCCAGTTCTGCTTCTTCATATTCTTTAGCATATTGCCATTGATTATCAACTTCGCCATTGATCAAATTAGCGGTTTCTTTATCACCTTTTACGTCTTCATATATTTGCAATGGTGCAAAATCAGGATCTTCTGATGTAATTTGATAATCAGGTTCATAGTATAACCATGTTGAATCCGTACATATTTGTTCACCAGCAATATATAATCCTGGGGTATTTGTTCTCGCAATACCAAAGTTTCCTTGATTTATGAAGATCTGGATAATGAAGTACCTTTACTCCTATATCATTTACACCATCATGTAAATATTGAGATAGATCATTTCATCATAAAACCAATGATTAATACTACCCTTTTGTGGACCAACTTGTTTTAGTTCGCCATTAATGTAAAGCTTATATCTTGAATCCGCACTAATTTTGATTGAACAGCTTTTATTTTATTGATCTTTACGTTTTTTTGAAAATAAACCAGTGTAGGTTTATTAATTTTTTGTCTTTCTTAGACCAAATCCACTTTGCATCCATTATTTGACACCTTTAATTCCCATAACAAATACTGAACCAAGGACTGCAGCTACGATTGAAACTGTAAATGCCAATGCGTAACCACCAGTAGCTGTAACAATTGAAGCAGTAACAACTGGTCCTAACATTTGACCAATAGTAGTAGCTAAGTTCAAGAAACCTAAGTCTTTACCAGCTGAAGGACTATTATGTAAAACGTCAACGTTCAAAGCTTGATCAACTGAACTGTAAACACCGTATCCTAAACCGGCAATTGCTGCATAAGCATACATCCCCATTGCTGATGGGAAGAACCATGGAAATGCAATACCAAGTGCAAATAAAATTGATGCAATTAATACTGGAAGCTTACGTCTACCAGTTATATCAGATAATGGGCCAGAAATTGCAGGTCCAATTAAGGAAACAACCATAGTGATAATTGACATAATTGAAATAACCTGAGCTGCTGGGCCTGTCTTTAAACCAACATAGTCAGTTACGATATAAAGTTGATATGCAACGATCATTTGGTATGCCATAAGCATGCACAAACGTCCTGCAAATGCTTTATAAAAGTCGTGATTTTCCTTAAACTTTGGAGGTCTGAATGAGACTAATAAGTCTTTCCAATCACCCTTTGGCTTTGGTAAGTAATCTGCAGAAGGTTCTCTAGGAATAATTAATACAACTACAATCCCACTAGCTAACATAAACAAACCAGCTAGAATTGATGACAAGGTTACATTGTTAACTAATTGAGAAGCAAGTAATGTACCTAAAGGACCACCAATTGTTGAACCAGCACCATAACATGCACTCATCGTTCCACGAATATTCTTAGGAATTCTGTCAGAAAGCATTGCAACAAATGGTGCAATCATAATGTTTAACCCTACCATAGCTAAACCATAGTAGATAACAATTAAAGTAGCATTTGGAGCAATACCTGTTAAGAACATGAACACTCCGCCGACTATACTACCTACAATTAACCATGGAGTTCTGCCTCCAAATTTTGATCTTGTTCTATCAGATAAATTACCAAAACAAAGTTAGCAACTAACGAACAAATTGATGAAACAATTCCGTTAATTGATAAAACAGCAGCTGGATTTGAAACTAATTCTTTTAATCTTAAAGGAATAATGAAAGCTGCAATTGCATTTATTCCTACCATCCATAAGACACCGAATACTAGAAAAGCCACACCAAATTTAATCATATTGCTCTTTGAGATTGGCTTACCAGTTTCTGGAGATAATTTGTCGTCTTCTTTAGCAGCGGCTAAAGCAGCTTCGTGCTGTTTTAGTCTTATTGCTTTAGAATTTTCTGGATATTCATAAACCATATTCGTTCCACTCTTTAACATTTTTATTCTCCTTAACTTTTTTATGTGTACTTGATTTTCTTTGCGGTTTTTATTGTAAGCGCTTAATCAAATGCCAACAATCACTGTAGTTAAGAGGAATAATTGATCAATTAACAATAATTTATGATAGTCTATATATAAAGCGGTTACATTTTATTAATTTTTTTTACTGAAAAATTGACGAAATCGAAACTAAATATTGCTAAAATGATAAAAATTACTTATGAACAATTAATCAAAAAAACTTCATACCTATAGTCCAATGGAAAAAGTGCTAAAGGAACATCCCGAGATTCGAGGCAATCAAAAACTAATTAAAAAGTTTAATGATTCATTAACGCCTCAACAACAGAAAATCATGATGACGCCTATAGTAAGCTACGATTCATTGCAGACTCTACTAGCTACTTCTTTCTTTGACAAAGACGACCCTATTAAGGTGAAGATTGTTAAACACAATCGTTACACTACACCACTAACACATAATCACGATTTTTATGAAATGTTTTATGTGCTTGAAGGTGAATTTACTCAAAGTATTGGTAATCAAAGATTTTTAATGCAGACAGGTGACGTCTTATTTATCACACACTTTATGTAGATAATCCCAGTATCGTGCTCAATATCCTGATTGATTCAAAGACATTTCAAGAAATATTTCTTAATAATATAATTGGTAACCAAATATTTGCTAGCATTTTTTAAGTCAGATTTTTATACTAAAAAGATTACTAATTACATCATCTTTAGAACTTATGGCGATGAACAAATCAAAAAAATTAATCTTAGATATGGACTTAGAGTTAATTAATAAAGAGAAATATTATGCTCCAATTGTTCACGCTCTTTTACTACAACTAATTGCCTTATTGCTTAGAAAATATGAGAACGAAGCAATTGTTCCTAAAGAAGATCGTCCAACTAAACTTAATCTTAAACTAATAGAAATTATTAATAATAATTATCAAAATATTACTCTTTCACAGCTAGCTGCTAAAACTAATTATTCAGAGCAATACATCTCACAACGTTTAAAAGCATCGACAGGTATGTCTTTTGAAAAATACCTATTAAGTCGACGCATGGAAGAAGCACAATATCTTTTACGCTATACTACTTCCAAAATTAACGATATCGGATATAATGTTGGCTATAAGAATCCAGCCACATTCATTAGAGCATTTAAGCGATTCTATCAAATTGACGCCAAATCAATTTAGACAAAAAACTAAATCAACACATGAAGAGTAAACAAAAAAACTTTCGAAACCTAATGATCTCGAAAGTTTTTGTTTATATTCAGTTTTTCAATTAATACTTCAAATCACTAAATTGCTTGTTAGCATTTTGCTTAGCAAGGTCCTTAGTCTTCCAGTAAACAGCATTTGTTGTACCTTTTGAGTTAGCTGAAACGATCACATCCTGACCATTTTCGGTATGACGAGCTAAGTAAGTGCTACCTTGACCAGGTTCTTGACCCATATTAGTGAAACTGTAGAAGTTAATGCCATTCATGGTAGTTTGCTTCATGTAGCCTGATAATGAATCTGATGAACTATTGGTATTACCCTTCTTAACGTTCATGCTAAAGCCGGCTTCATCGTTGATCTTGTTGCCTGTAACAGTCAAAGTATCGATATTGCCATTACCAGTATCAGCAGTGTACCAAGTACCTTGAAGAGCTGCTGGAATTACGCTATTTACATTAGCAGTATCCTTAGTTGTAGCACCATCGCCTTCAAGTTTAGCGTTTAATTCAGCGTTTTAGCTAATTGGTTAACTAAATCTGCATCATTTTTATCATTTAGGTAGTTTACAATGTCAGACAAGCTAGCTGTGCCAACATTACGTTGCTTTACAAAAATAGTGATTTGCTTATTAGCACCATCACCGCTAAGCATATAACGAGCGTTACTGCTCTTGCCTGTACCACTAACTTCGTAAACATAGCCGCTATTGTCTGAAGTAATACCAGTTTCAGCCTTGCTTCTAAAAGCTACGCTCAAATGATTTTGCTTAGCAGCATTTACTGCGATCTCCCAGGTATCACCATACTTTTGTGAAGCATAAACCGCAATTGCACTAGCGGTAGTCTTGTAGTCCATGTTTTCTGCAGAGAGCTTATCTGAATCACTACTCTTCGAACTAGAGTCTGATGAGGTATTGCTGTTGTTTGAGCTCTTCTTAGAAACTTGACTGCTCTTAGATTGTTCTGATTGTGTATTTCCTTGTGTACTTTGTGAGCATCCTGCCAAAATTAAAGCGGCTGAGATTGCCACAAGTACGGTTAATTTGCGTTTCAAAAGGATTCTTCCCTTCTATAAAATCTATCTCTTTGACATAATACTATTATAAAAAAAGGTAATAAGCCAATCTTTTATCAAAGATATTATAGAAAATTTACGAATTAACTGAGGCTAGCAAATTTAGCGTCTACATTAGCTTTAGCTAGCTTAACAGACTTCCAGTAGCTACCGGTGCAACTGCCAGTATCAACGCTATATGTCGCTACAGCCTCAATTTTTGCCTTTCTTTTGAACGGTATATAGCCAGCCAAAGTTTTGGGCATTCAAAGCCTGAACGTGATAACAATCAATCCCATTGATATTTTCCATTCTGGCTCTAGCCCATCTTCTAGTTTGTTCAAATGACGTTGGTGCAAAACTACCAGAGATCTTATGGATCTCCCCGCCATTAATGCTATGGGCATCGATCACCAGCTTTTTACCTCGACGGTTGTACCAGGTGCCGCGCAAGTGCTTTGGAACTGTAGCGAGACCATTATCGCCTTTAACACCATATTTATCAGAAGTAATTGACGCTCCCATAGTCGTATAAGCAGCCAGTTTTCTGACATTTTTTATCTCGTTTTTGTCGTTTAAATATGACACAAGCTCATTTAAACTTGCACTACCTATTTTTTTGCGATTATAAAAATTAACGGTGCTGCCTTCCAAGATGTAAAAAGTATCCGGTTCTTTGCCATTACCGCTAACCTGATAGATATAACCTTTATCCTTAATGTATCTAAAAGCAGTAGCGCTCTTTACGGCAACGCTTAAGCCATTTTTATCGGCAGCTTGATAAGTCTTCTGCCAGGCCTTTTTATATTTCAATGCACCATAAACCGTGATCGCACTTGCTTTTTCAGAATCAGATAAATCTTGGGCAACTAATTTTTTTGGAGCCTGTTTTTGAGTGCTAGAAACTCTGCCATTATCTTTATTATCAGTATGAGAATTTTGATTACATGCCGTTAATCCTAAAACGGCAGCAGTTAAACACATGAATGTTAATATTCTTCTACTCATCAAAAAAGACTCCAAATTCTAATTGCAACACAAAAATATCCCTAAACTTATTAGGGATATTAATACCTTTATTTCTAAATATTATATAGCATATTTGCCCGTTTGACATTGCTCAAACTTTAAAAATTAATAAAAAATCCTCGCACAGAGCGAGGATTCTTACTTGATAATCTATTAAATTACCAATTCATGTAACGTTGACGTTCCCAATCTGAAACTGATTGTGAATACTTGGACCATTCTAATTCTTTTGATTCAATAAAGCTGTGAGTTAAGTGTTCGCCCAAAGCGCTCTTGATTAAGTCATCAGCCTTAAATGCCTTAATTGCGTTGTGAAGAGTAGTTGGAAGTGGCTTGATGCCGTGTTCTGCTCTTTCTTCTTCTGACATTTCAAAGATGTTTTCTTCAACTGGCTTCATTGGCATCTTTTGTTCCTTGATACCGTTAAGACCAGCAGTCAAGCATGCAGCAAGAAGTAAGTATGGGTTAGCAGTTGGGTCAGCTGAACGCATTTCTAAACGAGTGTTGATTTCACCGGCACTTGGAATACGAACAAGTGGTGAACGGTTCTTAGCAGCCCATGCAATGTATACAGGAGCTTCAAAACCAGGAATCAAACGCTTGTATGAGTTAACAGTTGGGTTACCAATTGCAGTGATTGCACGTGCGTGTTCCAAAATACCGTTCAAGAAGTAAAGTGCAGTGTTTGAAAGGTGGAATTCACCATCTTTGTCGTAGAAGACATTGTGCTTGTTCTTGAAGAGTGACATGTTGTTGTGCATACCGTTTCCGGCTTGACCTTCAACAGGCTTAGCCATAAATGTAGCAAACAAACCATGCTTTCTAGCAATGTGACGAGCAACCATCTTAAAGGTTTGACATCTGTCAGCAGTAGTTAAAGCATCATCGAATCTAAAGTCGATTTCTTGTTGACCATCACCAACTTCGTGGTGAGCAGCTTCAACTTCGAAACCAATTTCTTCCAAAGTTTCAACGATTTCACGACGGCAACGTGCACCTTCGTCATCTGAAGTCATGTCAAAGTATGATGCGTGGTCTGGAACTTCAGTAGTCCAGTTGCCATTTTCATCTAACTTGAAGAGGTGGAATTCCATTTCAAAGCCGATATCAAAGGTATCGAAACCAGCTTCTTTCATTTCACCAAGAACACGCTTCAAGTTGTTTCTCGGATCACCTGCAAATGGCTTACCATCAGTCATGTGAACTGAACAAATCAAACGACCAATCTTGCCACCGTGTTCGTCACCCCATGGCAATACTGACCAAGTTGAGAAGTCAGGGTATAAAACCATGTCACTTTCTTCAAGACGAACAAAGCCGTCAATTGAAGAACCGTCAAAACGAATATCATTAGTCAACACTTTATCCAATTGACTAGTTGGTACTTCAACAGCCTTTTCAGTACCGTTAATATCAGTGAAGCATAAACGTAAAAATCTTACGTTTTTGTCTGCTACTTCTTTTCTAATTTCTTCTGTAGTATATTGTTTACTCATAGCTTTTCCACCTATTAAAAACAAAAAAATCATTAAATTGGTATGGTCCTATGATTTGATTTTTATCTCCTAGAACTGTTTAACACAATAGCAGATCAATTTAAAAAAGTCAAATTTGGTCTAATAACATTTTTTTAACTTTTTACTATTTGTTAAAAAATGTATCGCGAACCGCATTAATGATTGCGACCTTGTCATGAGCATAAGTCAAACCGCCTTGCATATATACTGCGTAAGGTGGTCTAATCGGACCATCTGCTGAGAATTCAATTGTTGAACCTGAAACGAAGTTACCAGCAGCCATAATAATCTTGTCTTCGTAGCCTTCCATGTGGACAGCTTCTGGAGTTACGAAGGAGTCGATTGGTGAGTTCTTTTGTACTTCTTGAACGAACTTCACCATCTTGTCTGGGTCATTGAAGATGATTGTTTCGATAATGTCACTCCGCTTTTCATCCCAGGCAGGCGTTACATTCATGCCCATCTTATCAAACAATGCAGCCGCAAAAATCATACCCTTTTCGGCCATGCCAGTTACGTTAGGTGACAAGAAGAAGCCTTCATAGAAGTCATGCAAGTTGCCAATAGTAGCTCCTTCATCGGTACAGCCAGGTGCAGTCAAAGCGAGTTTAGCATTTTCTACTAAGTCCTTTTTACCCACGATGTAGCCACCGATCTTGGCTAGACCACCGCCAGCATTCTTGATTAAGGAACCAGCCATTAAGTCGGCACCGTATTCAGTTGCTTCGTGCTTTTCAGAAAATTCACCGTAACAATTATCAATAAAGACAATACTCTTAGGACTTACCTTCTTAACAAAGGCAATCATTTCTTTAATTTGATCGATGGTGAAAGTCTTTCTAGTTGAATAGCCACGTGAACGTTGAATAGCGACGATCTTTGGTTGATCACGCTTCAAAATCTTTTCTGCTTGATCATAGTCAACAGTATTTTCATCATTTAGTGGCACGTATGAAAACTTCACGCCCTTTTCAGCCAAAGTACCACGCTTATCAACGGTTAAGCCGATTACTTTTTGCAAAGTATCATAAGGTTGACCAGTTAAATAAGTTAAAGTATCGCCTGACTTCAAGTTACCGTTTAAAGCAACAAATAAAGTATGCGTACCTGAAACGAATTGTGGACGTACTAAAGCATCTTCAGTATCAAAAACTTGGGCATAAATCCGATCAAGCTTGTCACGGCCCATATCGTCATCACCATAGCCCGTAGAACCGCTTAAATCAGCTTCTGCGACGGCATTATCTTGGAAGGCTTTAAGTACCTTAGCTTGGTTAAAAACGATCTGATCTTCAATTTCTGCCAATTTAGGAGCGATTTGTTGATCAACTTCTTTGACAATCTTTTGTAGTTTTTCTGGTAAATTATTCATTTTTCCATTCCTCGACTTTTGCAATAATCTTTTGTTTACAATCAGGATCATTCAGCGGATCAAACCAAACGACGGGTAGTTGATTTCTAAAATAAGTTAATTGTCGTTTAGCATACCGCCTCGAAGCAGTTTTTAACTGCGTAATACAGCTGTCTAAATCTTCCTTGCCTTCGAAGTAAGGAAAGAATTCCTTGTAAGCAATCGCCTGCAAAATTTGATGCTCTTTAGCACGATTCTCATAAATGAATTTAGCTTCATCCAACATCCCTTTTTGCATCATCTTGTCGACGCGCAAATTAATTCTGCGATAGATTTCCTGTCTATCAGAATTAAGGCCGATAATCAAATAATCATAGCGGGGGGCAATCTTCTTTTGTTGTTCCGAAAATTTCTTACCAGTACGATCAATTACGGTCAGTGCCCGCATCGTTCTACGTGAATTAGGCACCGGAATTTTCTTAGCTGCGGCCGGATCCTTTTCATTTAATACCTGCCACAGTTTTTCTGGGCCGTAGCGAGCGAGATATTCTTCCCATTTTTGCGACGTACCGCGATTTTCTTCTTGCTTTTCACCCAGCTGCATTTGGTTAAGCAAGGCATTGACATAAAAACCGGTACCTCCAGCTAAAATTGGCAATTTACCTTTAGCACTAATTTCTTTAATAGCTTTTTGGGCTTCGTCAACGAAATCTTTGACTGAAAATTCATCAAACACAGAGCGCGTATCTACTAGGTAATGTTTAACCTTGCTCTGTTCCTCTTTGGTTGCTTTGGCGGTACCAACTTCGACTTCTTGGTAAACTTGCATAGAGTCACCTGAGACGATCTCACCATTTAATTTCTGGGCTAAGGCAATAGCCAGATCGGTCTTGCCAATCGCGGTTGGGCCAACAATGGCTAATACTTTTTGCATATCATCACTTTCACAATCCATTTTTAAACGAAAAAAGCACATTTGAGCAGATTCTCCTCCCAAATGTGTTTTTCAAATTAATATTTGGACTTTTTAGTTCTGCCGTCCCAGGTCTCAAAACCACCCTTAAGCCAGTGGACTGAAACAAAGCCCTTCTTCTTCAAGAAACGGGCAGCTCTCAATGTGATTGTGTTTGAGTCTGAGTAAAGGTAAACCGGCAAATCACTTCTAAGTTCATTATATTGATACTTAAGCATCGTATATGGCAAGCTTCGCGCACCATCAATATGCTTGCGTTTAAAAGGGCTCTTTTTCTCGCAGATCAATAATTTGTGCCTTACGCATGCCTTCTTTAAATTCTTCATTAGTCAATTCACCGCCGAGGGATTTGGCTTGAATCTTATTCCAGGCCCAAACACCACCGAAGACTAAAAGAATAACTAATAAAACAGTATCTAAGACAATTAAAAAATCTCGACATAAAATCTAATCTGCCCTTTCATAAAAGTTTACAAATATAATGATACCGCTAAACTAATTTACTTGCTATTATTTTTCTTATCTTTCTTTTTTTCATTGAGTTCTTCAATGCGATATTCTCTACGTAAAATAAGTTTAGCCGTCATATAATCATGTTGATCGATCAAACCAGCCTTATTAATATTGTCGAGTTCTAAGGCCATTAGTTCAATGTCCCAGATTCTTTTACCAATATGAACCAAAATGCCATATTTCTCTAAAAGCTGCTGTACATCATATAAAGTCTTCATTACTTTTCCTTAGAAGTTAATAATCATACCTGTTCTAACTGTCCAAACTATATAAAAAATTAGTACGGCACCAGCCAAAACACGCCACTTAGGATTGTAAGTCTTCATTACACGATCGCCTAAAATAACCGCTAATAAGAAACCGACAATCAAACCACCGAGGTGACCCCAAATATCGATGCCAGGGGCAAAAATATCAATCCCCAGGTTAATTAAGGCTAAAACGAAGGCCTGTCTACCTAAGAAACTGATCATTGGGTTATGAATATTGCGAAGTCCAATTGCAGTCATCGCACCAAAAAGACCAAACAAAGCAGTGGAAGCACCAGCGCTCAAACCGCGGTCGGAACTAAAGGCTAAACTCATTAGATTACCGCCAATACCGGCTAAAAGATAAGTCACTAAAAATCTAGCGTGACCCATAATCGGTTCAATATATTGCCCCATGTAGTAAATAATTACGGCGTTAGAAACCAAGTGCATTACACCAATATGCAAAAAATTGGGCAGTAAATAAACGCCACCATTGGTTGCCAACCACTACGGCGTAGTTGCTCATGGCACCCATTTTCATCAATACGTTGGTATTTCTGAACCGCCAAGGAATACTTCAACCGAAAAAGACGATCAATAATACTACTAAAATACCCATTGTCACAAATGCTTGCGACAGGTTGATTCTTCGATTCATTTAAAAATCCCCTTAAAATTCGTTATTTGGATATATTTTAATAGATTTTGTTAGTCGTCACAATCGTTTGAATTGGAATATCCGCTTTTTCTACTGGCCATTCTGAACTGGCAAACTGCATTGGCGAACTTACTAGTGAGACAGTCTTAGGATTATATTTAGCCAAAAAACGGTCATAATAACCGCCGCCAAAACCTAAACGAACATGTGAGTCTAACGCAAAAGCTAAACCAGGCACAATCACCAGATCAAGCTCGTTATTAACTTCGGCATCCCCATCAGCAATTTCTTCAACGCCAAATTTTGATTTAACCAGCTTGCTCATATAAGTGTAACGAAGAAAGTCCAATGTATGATCTTGGTCTGCTCTAGCCTTAGCTAAATAAACCTTTTTACCAGCTTCCCACAATCTGGCGATTAATTCTGACGTATCGACTTCAAAAGGCAGAGAAGCGGTCACGCCAATTGTTTGGCTATTTTTAATCAAGTCGGTCTCCATTAGCTTTTCTAACAGGATGCTATCTTCAGTCTCTTTTCTTTTGTATTTGCGAATTCTTTTAATTTGTTGATTTGTTCTTTTCTTAATTCTGCTTTTTTCATTTTCTCGTCCCAAAAATAAAAAAATAGCAGGCACTGAACCTGCTATTTTGGTTTATTACTTAGTTTCACGGTGAAGTGTTACTCGTCTTTCAACTGGGCAATACTTCTTCAAAGATAAACGTTCCGGATGCTTACGCTTGTTCTTCTTAGATAAGTAACTTCTATCGCCACATTCGGTGCATTCTAAAATGATGTTATCTGCCATTTCTTTCACCACCTACACTTTTATTCTGACTGTACTAGAATAGCATTTTTCAAGCAATTTGACCAGTCTTAATCATTATTTTGTTGAATGAAGTTTGAAATAATCCTGAATCATTGCCTTAGCTACCTGTAAAGTATATGTACCCTCACCATCTGGATCAAGTCCTGGGAAGACAACTGCAACCGCAAGTTTTGGATTCTTAGATGGAGCATAACCAATAAAGGTAGCGTTGATTAATTCGATATTGTGTTTTCTGTTAGGGTGTTCTGCATCGTAGTAGAAGGTTTGGGCAGTACCAGTCTTACCTGAGATTGAAGGCTTAACGTTCTTCAATGGGTGAGCAGTACCCCAGCCGTTAGTACCGTGAACTACACGCCAGAAACCTTGTCTTACAACATTCAATTCATCTGGTGTCCAAGGAATTGCTTGTTGGACATTAGGCTTCTTGTTGTAATTGATGTAAATCTTCTTACCGTCCCTGCTGGTCTTACCAACAGATTGAACGATGTAAGGCTGCATTCTGTAGCCGCCGTTAGCAATAGTTGAAACATATTGTACTAATTGAATTGGCGTATATGCATCGTAGTTACCGTAGGCCAAGTCAAGTACTGAACCTGACAAAATGTTGCCTTTGGAGTTGAATGACTTACCTTCAATACCTGAAACTTCACCTGGAAGGTCAACACCAGTCTTTTGACCTAAACCAAACATAGCGAAGTTTCTACGCAAGATATCAAATGAATCGTTAGGCATATGAATGTATTGCTTAGGCACGTACTTTGCACCTACCCACTTCATAGCAAGGTGCATCATGTAGATGTTACTTGAAACTTCTAGAGCTGTTTCAGCATCAAGAGAACTGAATGTACCGATTGGGTAAACAGATTTCTTAACTGGAGAACCTGGCAAGTAAATTGGCGTATCAGGCAAGGTGTTGTTAGTTGGCGTAATAATATGATTAATCAAACCGCCAGAAACAGTAGCACCCTTAACTACAGAACCCATAACGAATGATTGGTTGATTACACCTAATGCGTTATCTGTAGTCTTACCAGTATTAGTATTTCTGTTAATACCAGCTACGGCTAAAAGCGCACCAGTCTGAGGATTCATAGCAACGGCATAGGCACCGTTAGAGTAGCGTGCAGCACCAGCTGATTCGGCTGAGCTGTATACACGCTTTAATGCAGCTTGAACTTGCTTTTGATATTTGGCATCAATTGTCAGCATCAAACTTGCACCAGCTTGACCATTGTAAACAGTTTTGGTTTGTTGAATATTACCGTTAGACTTAGTAGTTACTCGACTGGTTGACTTTGTCCCCTTCAAAAGTGGTTCATATTCTTTTTCAAGATATGAAGTACCAACACGGTCGTTTCTTGAGTAGCCATTTCTTAAGTAATATTGTAAGTTGTCGCTAGGCAAACCTGACTTTTCAGTTGAAACAGAACCAATGATACTCTGGATTGATGAACCATTTGGATATGATCTTTGCCACTCGGTACCAATACCAACACCAGGAAGTTCTGACAAGTGTTCACCAACTTGAGCAATTTCCTTATCAGTCAAGCCTTTATTTTTAATATAAATAGTTGATAAAGTATAAGCTCCGGAAATCTTGTTGAAAATCAAAGCAGCAGTCTTTTGCTTTTCATTCAACTTCAGATTCATCTTTTCAACATAATTAAGTTCAGCCTTGTAAAATTTCTGAGTTAGTCTTCTTATTACCATCTGCATCAACCTTATCTGACTTAGGCAATTGTGCTGAAATCTTCGTATTATTATTCTCATCAGCTAAATAATAATCGGCTACCATTTGCTTTGTTGGCTTTTCATCGGTAATCTTAATGTAATTACTCAACGCATTTGAGATTTGATAAATCTGCGTCGTGGTAGTCGAAGCACTCTTAGTATAGGTAATGGCATTAGTTGCCTTATTCCCTACTAGGACGCGCCCTTTAGCATCATACATTACCCCACGGGGTACTTGGTTAGATACAACTGTTGAATCAGACTGTTGCACCTCTGCCTTAAAGCGAGAACCGTAGACCAATTGCAGATATGCCAATTGTCCTATTAGCATCGCAAAAAGCACGAGAATAACACCCAGAATGATTCGCATTCTTATTGGAGTTGAGGACTGTTTATTTGAACCAGTCCCACTGCTTTTTTC
>ENA-OQBL01000859-OQBL01000859.1-human-gut-metagenome-genome-assembly--contig:-NODE-859-length-13952-cov-7.086582_pt1 | contig 13952 bp, 12 predicted proteins | sample MGYA00242747_ERZ504553 | MGnify/ENA primary metagenome ERZ504553 (study PRJEB26092, sample SAMD00036240) | human gut metagenome | host: Homo sapiens | study: EMG produced TPA metagenomics assembly of...
CGGCATATTTTCCATCAGACCGATGGTGCTGATTCCCATTCCCATAGAGCATACCCCGAATACAAGAGTAATATCCTCTTTGAATTTCGGACTTAATTTGTGCCCCACAAAAGCACCCAGGATTCCGCCGATAACTATGGATAATGCATTGATAATTATTCCAATAGGCATAACTTTTTTCTCTCCTCCAGACAAACTCAGACAGATGTCACATTCTCAATACTGCCAAAAAATTCAGTATATAACAAACTATAATTTTTCGCAATGTCAAAAATTCTTTACCTTTATTATAAAAGAATCCGACGTTACTGTTCACACACTACTATCCCGAGACATACAAGCCAAAATTCCATTGCCGCAGGCAATCTGGAATGAATTTTGGCTACGTTCATCCGTCAACTATAACAATTCTACAAAAAAGGACAGATTTCTCTTTTTTTCAAAAATCTGTCTTTTTTAGCAAATATTTTTACATTATTCACTTTTTTCACGCTCTGCCCGAGCTAACTATCTATAAAAATATTCTGTCTATCATTTATCTCAGATCAGTTTGACAATATCATTGTACATAACAAATACCATCAGCGCCATCAACAGCATCAGCCCTGCGAAATGGATGCCGCCCTCCACCTGTCTGTTAATCGGTTTTCTGCGGATTGCCTCTATGACAAGGAATACCAGCCGTCCACCGTCCAGTGCCGGAAACGGAAGGAGGTTCATAACTCCAAGGTTTGCAGAGAGCAGAACTGCCAGATTAAGCATATTCATCCACAGGATCATGGTTCCTTCGCTTTTGCTTTCCTCATACGTAGTTCCGATTGCATCCACAATTCCGACCGGACCACTCAGATCTTTCATTCCAAGCTTTCCGCTGACCAGCTCTTTCAGGCTGAGAATCGTTGTACGTACCATATATTTTACTTCTACGGCACCATATTTGACTACATTCAGCCCTTTTGCTTTTTCAGAATACATATTGTAGGTAAATCCTGATTCTGCCGTACGGTATTCTTTTGGTGTAACCGTAATATCATATTCCTGTCCGTCCCTGGAATAGGTAATCTTTACAGACTTTTCTGTCAGCGGATTCTCCTGAATATATTTCTGGTAATCTGCTGCATTTGTAATCTTCACTCCATTAATGGATGTGATCACATCTCCCTGCTGAATCCCTGCTTCCTGCAACGGCATTCCATCCATTACAGATTCCACTGTCATGGCAGAAGTATCATCCCCGTTGAAATTGCAGCCCAGAAGGTATCTCACATTTGTATCCGACTTATAGGAAATGTCCATCTTCTTTCCATCACGCTTAACAGTCAGGTTAATGGTATCTCCCTCTTTCAGCTGGTTCAGATAGGAATATACATAGAGATCTTTTCCCAGATCAATGTGATATCCCTGATAACCGGTAATAATATCTCCCTCTTTCAGTCCTGCCGCCTCAGCCGCAGAACCTTCCTTTACGGAAAGAACTCTGGATGGTTCATATCCTACAGCACCTACAATGATCACAGACAATACAAATGCCATGATAAAGTTAAATACCGGTCCTGCGGCAACTACAGAAATCCTGCCCCACACAGACGCACTGTTAAAAGTTCCCGGTTCATTCTCTATGTCCGTATCCTCCCCCAGCATGGCACAGGAGCCACCGATAGGAAGAAGTTTCAGTGAATATCTGGTATCTCCTTTCTCAAAACTGTAAAGTCTTGGTCCCATTCCCAAAGAGAATTCTGTGACCACGATCTTATTCAGCTTTGCAAAAAGAAAATGTCCCAGTTCATGAAAGAGAATGATTGCACTGAATATGACAATTGCAATAATAATTTTCAATCTACCACCTGCTTTCAATCCAACGATAAGTTTCTTTCTCAATCTCCAGAATCTGATCCAGGTCCGGATCCTTTACTGCTGTATGTCTGCTCATAGACTGCCCGATAATCTCGTAAATATCCAGAAAGCTGATTTTTTTCTGAAGGAATTTGCGGACTGCCAGCTCATTTGCAGCATTAAAAACGGTTGGCATACTGCCGCCTGCCCTTGCCGCTTCCACCGCCATTGGAAGACCTTTAAAAGTTTTCCTGTCCGGCTCCTCAAAGGTGATCTGCTTCAACATATGAAAATCCAGTCTGTCGCCTTTTAAAAATCTTCTGTCCGGGTAGCATAATGCATACTGTATCGGAAGTCTCATATCTGGTGTTCCAAGCTGTGCCATCACTGCACCGTCCTCGAATTCCACCATAGAGTGGATAATACTCTGCGGCTGAACCACAACCTGAATATGATCCAGATCTACATCAAAAAGCCATCTGGCTTCCATAACTTCCAGACCTTTATTTACCAGAGTTGCAGAATCCACTGTAATCTTCTGTCCCATTACCCAGTTCGGATGCTTCAGCGTATCCTCCAGAGTCACCTTCTCCAGATCTGCTGTTTTCTTTCCGCGGAAAGGACCGCCGGATGCAGTGATGAGCAGTTTATGTATCTGCTCTCTTTTCTCTCCATGAAGTGCCTGGAAAATAGCACTGTGCTCGCTGTCTACAGGCAGGATCTGCACACCGAACTGCTTTGCCAACGGCATGATCAGATGTCCGGCTGTTACCAGTGTTTCCTTATTTGCCAGAGCAATATCCTTACCTGCAAGGATTGCTTCCATAGTTGGTCTGATTCCTATCATTCCTACGATAGCGGTCACCAGAATGTCTGATTCTTCCATTCTGGCAAGTTCGATAAGACCACCCATCTGGCTTACGATTTTTACATCCAGATCCTGCACACGTACTGCCAGATCTCTGGCTGCCTCTTCTTTCCAGACTGCAACAAGTCTGGGATGAAATTCACGTATCTGCTTCTCCAGCATTTCTACATTGCTGCCTGCTGCAAGACCAACTACTTCCAGGTCATCATTTGCACGTACCACATCCAGTGTCTGTGTTCCGATCGAACCTGTAGAACCTAAGACTGCTACTTTTTTCATATTGTACCTCATTTCAATACTTATACAACAATTTTATAAAATTACTTCTGACCTGACAGTTCTCATATCAGAAAATACTGTAAACATGTATATCAGAAGAATATATGCTCCGTTAGAGCGCGTCTGAAAAAGGCTTTCTGCAAGATGTGCGTCACAATTTGTGGGATATTTTGCCCGGATGAGGGCGCCGTAGCGGGCTACGGCAACTGAATTCGGGTGAAATATCCCGTAAAGTGGGGCATGCAGATTGCGGGAATGATTTTTCAGACACGCTCTAGATCTCAATCATCACAAGAGAGAGGAAATAAATAACCGGTGCTGTGAAGATCACACTGTCAAATCTGTCAAGGATTCCTCCATGTCCCGGAATTAATTTTCCATAATCTTTAATCCCCTGATTTCTCTTGATCGCAGATGCAGCCAGATCGCCTACCATGGAAATCAGCGCTCCGATTGCACAGATCACAGCATATTCCAGCATCGGTCCCTGAGTGGCTGCTGCATAGATCACACCAAGAAGTGCAGCTCCTGCCACACCACCCACAGCTCCCTCCACAGATTTCTTAGGGCTGAGGACAGGTGCCATTTTATGTTTACCGATCAGCATTCCCACACAATATGCGCAGGTATCACATCCCCATGAGCACAGAAAGATCAGCCATACGTGGAACTTTCCACCGGGAAGCTCTCTGGTAAGATAAATAAACGACAACATAACTGCCACATACACAATACCAAACAGTGCAGGCATTACCTGCCCTGCCTCATAGGTTGGATAAGTGAACACGTATACAAACATGAGCAGCACAAGTCCGAAAATGATTGCCAGCACTCCATACCTCTCAAAATCAAGCAGTACTGCCAGATAATATAATACTGCGCCTAAATAGCCTGCTGCTGCCAGCAGATTTATCTTCTCATCCTGCACCTTCATTGCTCTGTACAATTCTCTCATTCCAATGAGAGAAACCGCAAGAAGTGTGAAAAACAGCACATAATCACCGCTGATGATAGTAGCAAGCGCAATAATCACAAGCAGGATTCCGCTTAAGAGTCTTGTCTTAAACATTCTTTACTCCTCCTTAACTCCGCCGTATCTTCTGTCTCTCTGATTATATTTCTCAATAGCCTTAATCAACTCTGCTTTATTAAAATCCGGCCATGCCACATCTGTGAAATAAAATTCTGTATAAGCCATCTGCCATAACAGAAAATTGGAAAGTCTCAATTCACCGCTTGTGCGGATCATCAGATCCGGATCAGGGATTCCTGCCGTATCCAGGTAATTGTCAAAAACATGCTCATCAATTTCTTCCGGCTTTACTTTTCCATCTGCAGCATCCTGAGCAAGTTTGCGGATACCTCTTATGATCTCATCTCTGCTGCCGTAGTTTAATGCAATCTGGAAATAGATTTCATCATATTTCTGAGAATATTGTTCCAGACGTGCAATACTTTCCTGAATATCCTGATCAAATGCCGAAACCTCTCCGATCACCCGGACACGCATTTTGTTCTTATCTGCCAGTTTAATACATTTTTTCAGATAACTTCGGAACAGTTTCATCAGACCGTCCACCTCATCTTTGGAACGTTTCCAGTTCTCTGTGGAAAAAGCATATACAGTCACATATTTAACTCCCAGCTCCTTCATATAGTCACAGACTGTTTCCAGATTTGCACAGCCCTTCACATGTCCGTAGCTTCTGGGCATTCCCTTTGCCTTCGCCCAGCGTCCATTACCATCCAGAATAATGGCAATATGATTTGGTACATTCATACTCTTGTTTCCTTTTCTTATCCTGTTATTCCTTTAACCTTACTGTCTCATCATAATGAACCACAGTTTCCGGTCCATTATCTCATTCAGATAAAAAGAGAGCCCGCATTCATGGAGCTCTCCTTTTCGTTTCCCTTATACGGTCATGATTTCTTTGCTCTTTGCATCCACTGCCGCATCAACTTCTTTGATATATTTATCTGTGCTCTTCTGGATTTTCTCCTCAAGTTCTTTGATCTCATCCTCAGATACATCCTGTTTTGCAAGTTTCTTAAATGCATCATTTGCATCACGACGAATGTTGCGGACTGCTACTTTGGCTGCTTCGCCTTTTTTCTTGACATCTTTAACCAGTTCCTTACGGCGTTCCTCTGTAAGTTCCGGGAATACAAGGCGGATTACTTTACCATCGTTGCTTGGATTTAATCCAAGGTCAGAGGTAAGGATTGCTTTCTCAATTCCTTTGATCAGGCTGCTTTCCCATGGCTGGATCTGAATCATACGAGCTTCCGGGACAGTGATATTTGCCACCTGCTGAAGAGGTGTCGGAGCTCCGTAATAATCTACGGCGAGTTTGTCAAGGATATGCGGGTTCGCACGTCCTGCACGAATTGTAACCAGTTCGCTCTCAAGGCTTGCCAGTGTCTTTTTCATCTTCTCTTCATATTTCTGAATTCTCTCATCCATTAGGTTCGTCTCCCTCTTTTTATAGTTTTTATATTACACTTTCTCTGTAAACTGACTTATAAGCCTTACTTATACAGTAACCTTAGTTCCGACAAATTTGCCATGTACTGCATTGATGATGCTGTCTTTTTCATCCAGTGCAAATACCAGCATCGGCATCTTCTGTTCCATACACATGATCGATGCTGTCAGATCCATAGCTGCCAGTTTCTTTGCAACTACTTCTTCAATGGAAATTTCATCATATTTTACTGCATTCGGGTTTGTCTTCGGATCACTGTCATAAATTCCGTCAACAGCTTTTGCAAGAAGGATTGCTTCTGCTTCGATCTCTACTGCGCGAAGTACAGTGGCTGTATCTGTGGAGAAGTAAGGATGTCCTGTACCGCCTGCAAAGAATACGATCTTGCCCTGTGCAAAGCTTGCTTCCACTGCATCCTTAGAGTAAAGGCTTGTAAATGCACCGCATACAAATGGTGTAAAGATTTCTGTCTTTAATCCAAGGTATCTGCAGATATCAGATACATAAATACAGTTCATAACTGTTGCAAGCATACCAATCTGATCAGCCTTATTCCTGTCGATAGTCTCACTGGTGCGTCCTCTCCAGAAATTACCTCCGCCGATCACGATGCCGATTTCCAGTCCTTCCTCAGCAATTGTCCTGATCTGCTTTGCAACTTCAATAACAGTCGCCTCGTCAAATCCGGTCTTCTTTTCACCGGCAAGGGCTTCACCGCTTAATTTTAATAATACACGTTTCATAGTAACTGTCTCCTGAAATTAATTTTATCGCAGGTAACAGAGGATCGGAATACCTCCTCTGTTACATTCGTAGTTCTATTCTACCATATTCCGGCAACAATTTCATTACCATTTTCATCAACTGTTGTAGAAACTGTGAAATTGCTGTAATAATGGAATCCTGTTTTACCTGTCTCAGGATCATCCTCATAGCTGCTGCCCTGTGGAGAACCGCATGCGCCTTCCAGTGCATCCAGAGACTGACCGATATACTGTTCTGCTGTGGAAATCATATCGCCGCCATTTCCCGGATCATCGTTACTGCCCGGATCATCATTAGTACCCGGATCGTCTGAGTTTCCTCCATTGCCCGGATCATCTGAACTATCCCCGGTTCCATTGCCACTGTTATTATTCTGATCAGAACTGTTGTTACTATCTGTGGAATCAGAATCATCTGCAGAATTCTTATCACTGTCGTCTGTGGAATCTGATTCAGACTCACTGTCATCTGTAATTCCAAGACGTTCCTTTACCGCATCAAGCGTGGATACTTCTTTTGTTGATGTACCTGTCAGATATTTTGCATATGGGATCGCATCATCATCTGTGCCATCCATACATAACGTAATCTGCGAAATTGTTCCAAGCGGAATATCGCGGAAAAAGCATTCATTCTTGTCCTCATCAGCATATGCAATACGGATATCATAGGAAGCTGTACTCTTGTTGGATGTTGTCTGTGTATCTGTTGTCTGTGTATCTGATGTCTGTGTATTTGCAGTCTGTGTATTTGCAGTCTGCATATAATACAGTGCCTTGTCCTTATCTGTCAGGGTAAACATTCCATTGATGAGATCATCTCCCCATCCTCCATCCTCGTCTGCATCATAATCCTCACTGTCTTCATCCACATGAGTCCGGATATAGAGTGACTGGATGTCATCCCCTGTATTATTTACAAACACAATCTTAGATGCTGTGGAAGTTTTCTCCCCCATTACATTCTTTATGTCTTCATCTGCTGTCTGCTGCATATCCACCATATCGACTGCCTTGGTTACTTCAGGAGTCGGGGTAGCTGTTACCTCTACAGGTGCTGTCTCTGTTGTCTTTTTCTTACCACATCCGGCAGCTGCCACTGTCATTACTAACAGACCTGCCAGTATTAAATAACGTTTCTTCATAATATATTCCCTCCTGCTATATGGAATATCTTTTTTCTTTTTAACAATGTCATTTTTTCAATTCCCTATTATTGCAGAGTATCGAAAACTTGTCAACTAAGCCTCTGCCGATTTCATACAATTTTAAGACTTTCAGATTTTTAAAATCTCTGCCTGCGGACGCATTCTTATGAAAAAATTCACATTTTTCCTACTTCATATTATTGCACAAAAGGAAACGCTCACTGTAATCAGCGGATACTCACCAGAAAGGATGTTACTGTGACTTTCACTCGCAAAAAATCACCTCGCGGAATATTACCAGTGAACAGTAACGAAAGGACTACCATGTTGCTCTGGCAGTCCTTTCTCATCTCTTTGTGGTCATATTTAATATATTTCTATTCTGCCAGCTTCATCAGAAGTTCCACGCATTCTTCCTCTGATAAAACCGAAGTATTCAGGCAGATATCATAATTTTCCATTTTTCCCCATTCATGTCCTGTATAAAAGTTATAATAATCTCTTCTCTGACGGTCTTTATATGCAATCCTGTCAAGTGCTTCCTCCTGAGAAATATGCTTATTTTTCTTAATCCGTTTAATACGGTCTTCCATATCAGATGCATAAATATACACGCGAAGCAGCTGATTATCATCCTTCAGAATCTGGTCTGCACATCTTCCCACAAAAATACATGGACCTTCCTGTGCCAGGCGCTTCACTGTCTCTTTCTGCGCATGAAACATCTTCTCCGGAATCGTCAGGCGTTTTTTATCCTGCGATTCTTCTGACATCATTACTCCGATTGCATAAAGAAGACTGGTCTTGCCTTTAAATTCATTGATGATTTCCTGACTGATTCCATGCCTCTCTGCTTCCTTCGGCAAAAATTTACTGTCGTAACAGGGAACTCCCATTTTTTCTGAAAGCAAAGCTGCAATATATCTTCCACCGCTTCCATACTGTCTGCTGATCGTGATTGTTTTCATAGGGCACCACTCCTTTCAGCTCATCTGCCTGAAAATGAATTGTTATTTTTTTATCTATATGATAGATTATAAGAATTTTCGAATATTTTTGCAATATCCATTAATTTTTTCATAACATTTCACAATTTTGAGCCAAAGGATTTAGTAATATTATCAATATAGATTCTTAACCTTAAATTCACGCTCTGCTTCTCTTCTCTGGTCTTTCTTTGCGATATCCTGTCTCTTGTCATAAAGTTTCTTGCCTCGAGCCATTCCAATTTCCACTTTTACCAGACTGTCTTTGAAATAAACTTTCAGAGGTACTAAAGTTAACCCTTTTTCTTTGAGCTTTGCTTCAATCTTATTGATCTCATATCTGTGAAGCAGAAGCTTACGGATTCTCAACGGGTCTTTGTTGAAAATATTGCCTTTTTCATAAGGGCTGATATGCATTCCGTAGATGTAAACCTCTCCGTTCTCTACACGGATAAAGGATTCCTTGATGCTGCATTTGCCCATACGCAGGGATTTTACTTCTGTTCCTGCAAGGGCAATACCGGCTTCATAAGTATCTTCTATAAAATAATCATGAAATGCCTTTTTATTATTGGCAATCAGCTTCATTCCTTTTTTCTTTGCCATAATATCCTCCAAGCCATTTTTATTTAATTCTCTTCTTCATCATTCCAGATATCAGCAACCAGCTCAAAATCTACTGTTTTGAGCATTTTATCTGCATCTGCCACACGGACACAGACTTTATCTCCCAATTTGTAGACTTTCTTTGTCATCTCTCCGCGGAGTTCGTAGGTTTCCTGGTCGAAGATATAGTAGTCATCCCGCAGAGTGTTGACATGTACCAGACCTTCTACTGTATTTGGGAGTTCTACGTAAAGCCCCCATCCGGTAACGCCTGAGATAATTCCCTCGAATTCCTCTCCCAGATGGTAGGACATATATTCTGCTTTCTTCAGCTTGTCTGATTCACGTTCTGCCTCATCTGCACGGCGTTCACATACACTGGACTGTCTCGCAACTTCATCAAGGATTTCAGCATAGTGTTCGGTTCTGCCTTCACGCATCAGTCTGCCTCGTAAGTTATCCTTAATGATCCTGTGGATCTGCAGATCAGGGTATCTTCTGATCGGAGATGTAAAATGGCAGTAATATTTTGCTGCCAGTCCAAAGTGACCGCTGCATTCTGTTGTATATTTCGCCTGTTTCATGGAACGCAGCACCAGACGGCTGATCATTGCTTCATTCGGAAGCCCTTCGATACTTTCGATGATCTGCTGAATTTCTTTTGGAGTGATCTCTTCTTTTGCTTTCTGAATCTTCACACCCTGATTGTGAAGTAATGTCAGAAGACTCTCCACTTTCTCCGGATCCGGATTATCATGGGTTCTGTATACAAACGGAATCTCTTCTGTGCAGTATTCCTGTGCCACAGTCTCATTTGCCATCAGCATGAAATCTTCAATGATTTTGGTTGCCACATTTGCTTCATATGGCTTAACATCGATTGCTTTTCCTGCTGCATTAAGAATAATCTTGCTCTCCGGAAAATCAAAGTCAATGGAACCCCTGTGATGACGGCTGTTTCGTAAGATTCCGGACAGTTCTTTCATCATAAAGAACATCGGGATAAGTGCCTCATACCGTTTCTTTGCTTCTTCGTCTGTGTCCTCAAGAATATTCTTTACATCAGTATAGCACATTCTCTCATTTACGTTAATCACTGTTTCCGCGATCTGATGGGAAACTACCTTACCCTTTTCGTTAATGTCCATCAGGCAGCTCAACGCCAGTCTGTCCTCTCCCTGATTCAGAGAACAGATTCCATTGGAAAGACGTTCAGGCAACATTGGCACAACGCGGTCTGCCAGATAAACACTGGTTCCACGTTTCAGTGCTTCCCTGTCCAGAGCACTGTTGTACTGTACATAGTTGCTTACATCTGCGATATGGACTCCCAGATGGTAAATGTCCCCCTCTTTTGTCAGGGAAATCGCATCATCCAGGTCTTTGGCATCTTCGCCATCAATAGTGACTGTCTGCAGATGTCTCAGATCCAGTCTTCCATCTCTGTCTGCATCCAGCACATGATCCGGAACACGCTGAGCCTGCTTCATTACTTTCTCAGGAAATTCACTTGGGATTCCGAAGCTCTTGACGATTGCCAGGATATCTGTACCCGGTGTTCGGATATTTCCCAGATTCTCCTTAATTTTTCCTTCAGGATTCTTATTTCCGGAACCATAATCTGTAATCACCACGATTACTTTATCACCATTTTTTATTCCTGCCGCTTCTTTTCTCGGAATGAAGATATCTTTGGAAAATTTCGGATTATCACTGATCACAAAACCGAAATCCCGATTTAACTGATAAGTTCCTACAATTTCAGGCATACCACGCTCCAGAACCTTCACAACTACGCCTTCCTGGCGTTTTCCCTCTTTTTTGTCATTTCTGATGATGATCCTTACTTTATCCTGATGCATAGCTGTTCCTGTATCACTTTCAGGAATAAAGATATCCTCATCCTGCCCTTCAATTTCTACGAAGCCGAAACCTTTGGGATGTCCGATGAATGTTCCCTCAGCCTGGATTCCCTCCGGCTGCTCTTTTTTATTTTTATCTTTTTTATTTTTATCTTTCTTCTTTCTGCCATACTCTGATCCGTATTCTTCTCTTCGGTCATCGTAATAACGGTCATCTTTTTTCTTTTTCCATTTTCCTTTGACCTTTTCATATCTGCCCTTGCGGTCTACAGATACCTTTCCTTCCTCGCAAAGTTCGTCCAGAACATCATACAGCTCTCTTTTCTCTTCTTTTGAAAGTCTCAGAAGAGAAGAAATCTCGCGGAGTCTCATTGGCTGATAAATAGGATCTCCCATCAGTTCCAGGATAAACTTTTTTCTTCTGTCCATATCTTTTTTACTCATATTACTCCTCACAGCCTCCGCAGAGGACTTTTATCTGATTCAGCTCTTTATGACACAAAAAACACTCTTGCACATAACAAGAGTGTTTCAAATTTCTTTTCTGATTAACCAAGCATATTTAATGCTACAGAAATTACCAAAAAATAAAGTTCCCATAATAGTGGTTGCCTTAACAAGTCCGCCCTCCATGGAACGACCTTTGTTCTTACCCCAGTATGTTTCTGCTGCTCCGGCGATAGCACCAAGTCCCTGCTGCTTACCTTCCTGCATAAGAACTACTACTGTAAGAGCGATGCAATCTATTATGAAAATGACACTCAGAATGATCTTAATAATCTGCACTTCGTTACACCTCCTAATCAACTGAGTTTCATTGTAACATAGCCGGATGGGGATTTCAACCACAATTCAGAGTTTTTGTCAGGTTTCTTAACAATTTTTTTCATTTCTTTAAAAGGATTTTCATACACTGCCAGTTCTCCCAATGCCTCATGGATACGAAGAAGCTGATTATATTTGGCATTTCGGTCCGAACGGCAGGGTGCACCTGTCTTAATCTGGCCGGCACCTGTGGCAACTGCCAGATCTGCGATAAATGAATCTTCCGATTCTCCTGATCTGTGAGAAATTACTGCCCTGTATCCCGCTTTCTGTGCCATTTCCACTGCATCCAATGCTTCTGAAAGTGTTCCTATCTGGTTTAATTTTATCAGAATGGCATTTGCCGCTCCCAGTTTGATACCACATGCAAGACGTTTGATATTCGTGACAAACAGATCATCACCTACGAGCTGTATTTTGTCTCCCAGTCTTTTTGTCATCTGTTTCCAGCCTTCCCAGTCATCTTCCTCAAGTCCATCTTCAATGGAAACAATCGGGAACTTCTCTGCAAGTTTTTCATAATATTCTATCATCTCGCCGGAATCCCTGAGAACTTCTTCCCCTTTCATTTTTCCTTCTCCGGGGAAAACATAAACGCCTCTTTCTTCATCGTACAGTTCACTTGCCGCAGCATCAATTGCAATGCTGATATCCTTTCCGGGTTCATACCCTGCCTTTTTTACTGCTTCCAGAATCACTTCCAGGACGCTTTCTGAATCGGAAAGATCCGGTGCGAAACCTCCCTCATCTCCGACTGCTGTTGACAGACCTTTTTGTTTCAGGATAATTCTGAGAAACTGGTATACTTCCGCACACATTCGAATCGCCTGCTCCATATTTTCCGCTCCCGTCGGCATATCATGAATTCCTGTAAATCCACCGTATTGTCAGCGTGACGTCCCCCATTGTGTCAAGCTAATGACACAAAATTTTTGGTAATTTGTCCATCATCACTTCAACTGCAGATTTTCTGCACCTGCTCTACATACTTCACCAGCTCATCAGCAAAATTCCATTCAATTTCTATTCGCTTATCATTATATACCTTGATACCACGAATAAAAGTTACTGCTATCTCTCTGGTTAATTGCTTATTTCCTTCGATCAGGTCTGTCAGGCACTGTCTGCCATCGGGCGGAAGTTCAAATAAACGTTCAGCCGCTTCACTCTGTTCTGTCTTCCATTTGCGCTATCGCTAAGGTTTCTTTCTCAATTTGTTTATCCAGCTTGTCATTTTTTCTGGTGAACTCTTCTTCTGAGATTTCTTCCATTGCATATCGCATATATAGTTCAGTCTTCTGGTGCTTGTATCTGCTAATACTGTCTTTGGCATCCCGAATCTTTTTTGCAGCTCCATTCACTTTTGATTTTAATTCTGCTTTCTGTAATTCGAGTACCGGTTCAGCATCATCACTGATCTTTGCAAACAGCTTTATTGCCCTGAAAATCATCTCATTGAACTCGTCATCATATAAATTGTCTGTTACACAATCTTGATTTGCCGCATTAAATTTCCTTGGGCACTTAAAGTGCGGATTGCATCTGGTTACATGCTGTAGATTCTGACCGCATCCCCACATTTTACCAATCCTTTCAGCGGATAATTATTATTGTGGGTTTTGCTCCTCTTTCTGGAATTTAATTCCAACTTTTCCTGTACAGCATCAAACACCTCTTTAGAAACAATCGCTTCATGCGTACCCTCAACCACAATCCAGTCTTCTTCTTTTGTTTTCAAATGCTTATTACTTCCTACCGAAGCAACTTTCCACTTGCCGCCAATCGTAGTTCCCGTATACGTTTCTGTCATCAGTATCAGTCTTACAGTTACTGGATACCAGATATATTTTTCTGTTGTTTTCTTCACACCAGTTTTCAGAACTTCTCTTTTATATTGACCTGGACTCATAATTTTCTGCTCATTCAGGTAACGTGCCAGCTGAGTAATATTCATTCCATTAAGATATTTCTGAAATATCATCTTCACAACAGGCGCTGTCTCCGGATTAATCACGAGGCTGGTCACATCTTCATCAGGCTTCAAATATCCATACGGTGCTCTCGCTCCCATATATTTTCCAGCTTTCTGACGCTGTATCAAAGTTCTTTTTACTTTAACGGAAGTATCAATGCTATGATGTTCGTTAATAATATTTCTGAAACCAACATCTATTCCCGGCATACCAGATTCATATTTCATACTATCAACATTATCATTGATTGCTATGAATCTCACATTCATAAATGGAAAAATTTGTTCCAGATATGTGTCAACCTCTATATGATTCCTGC
>ENA-OQBL01000860-OQBL01000860.1-human-gut-metagenome-genome-assembly--contig:-NODE-860-length-13945-cov-2.279418_pt1 | contig 13945 bp, 13 predicted proteins | sample MGYA00242747_ERZ504553 | MGnify/ENA primary metagenome ERZ504553 (study PRJEB26092, sample SAMD00036240) | human gut metagenome | host: Homo sapiens | study: EMG produced TPA metagenomics assembly of...
TTTTTTCAGCCAGACGTCATCCGGCTGCAGGGCCGTGCCGCAGACCGGGCAGGCCATCGTGCCGATGACGGGGTCCAGCTTCCACATAGACTGTTCCAGATAGCCTTGGAAGACCCTGAAATCCCGGTAGTCGCCCGGCGTGGGGCAAAGGCTCTGGCGCAGGGTGTCCTCCTCGCTGGGGTAAGCGGCCAGTCCGGCCCGCAGGTCGAGCATACGGCAGAGGTCGGCGGTATAGAGGGTGTCGGACAGAGCGTCGTGGAAGGGGCGTTCCAGCGGGATGCCCATCCGGGTGACGACATTTTCCAGCTTCATCCCCTCGCCTTCCTTGCGGGGGGTACTCCCGCAGAAAGAGCTGCTGCAGGTCGTACCAGACCGTCGGGCGGCTCTCGTCGAGATTGCAGAGAAAAAGGTTCTGCTTGAGCACCGGTACGTCATCCATGCCCCACTCGGCAAACTCGGCGTCCGGGCCGCACCACTTCATAAAGCGGCGGAGGCCCTGGATGATGGGTTCGCCCTTGTCGAGGTCCTCCTGCGTCAGACCGGTGACTTTGGCGATGTGGTGCTGCAGGCAGCGGAAGATGCGGGGACGCAGGTGGATGGAGAAGGTATCCAGCACGTTGGCGTCCTCGTCGATCTTGACAGCACCGATCTCAATGATCTCCCCCCGGAACGTCTGCTGGACACCGTGATAATTAAAGATAAACGGCTGATAGCCGATGTTCCACTCCAAATCGAATAAAACTAAGTTGCGCGGCATTTGCGTCTGGTATCCTTTCAAAAAAATGAACTTCTCAATGGCCTCAGCCACACCGTCGTGGTTGTTGTCGGCGACGGTCACATAGTCCGCCGCCTCCTTGACGGGGGGCTCTGCATTCTGCATGGCCACACCCACGCCGGCAAAGCGTATCATAGAGCAGTCATTGAGGCCGTCGCCGCAGGCCATGAGGTTGTCGCGGGTCAGCCCCCTGCTTTCCAGCAGACTGCAAAGGCTCACGTCCTTGGCGACCCCCAGCGGCACAGCCTCGATGAAGAAGGGGCTGGACGGGTAGAGGTCGATCTCGCCCGCAAACTGTTTCCGGCCTGCTTCCAGCACCTCGCTGCGGCGGGCGGGGTCGAGGGTAATGAGCATCTTGCAGATGGGATAATCCACATAGGCGGCGAGGTCCTCCACCTTCTGCATGGGCAGCTTGCAGGTAAAGCACTCCTTCAGCGCCCACTCGTCCTCGGGGCTTTCGGTGACGACGCCCTGCTTATTATAGGTAATGATGACCACGCCCTGCTCCCTGGCGAAGGCACAGAGCTGCGGCACATACTTTGCATCCAGCTGCTTGCGGTAGAGCGTCTCGCCGGTGGCACAGTCGATGATGGCACCGCCGTTATACGAGAGGATGCAGCCGCCCTTTTTATCCAGTCCCAGCTCCTTTGCCAGCGGCATGACGCCTGCCGTGGGACGGCCCGAGGCCAGCACGATGGTCACACCCTTGGCGGCAGCGGCATCCAGCGCTGCGCGGGTGGCGGGGGTTGACGACCTTCTGGTCATTGGTCAGGGTGCCGTCGAGGTCGAGCGCCAGCACACGAATATCTTTCTTTTCCCATATCCAGCCTCACTTATTGTTACAGGCCGGAACGTCCCGGCCCTGTCGATTTTATCGCATACCTTTTTGATTGTACAATGAATGCACCTCTCAGCGCAAGACTCTTTGTTATATTTCTTCGGCACTTTGGAGTTTGTTTGAAAATACAAACTGTAGTTTGTACCAAAAAACACGTAAAGATAGGCATTTCTAACTACTTATCGTAAAATGTTAGCAGATATAAACATCATCAAAATCCCTTGAATTTCCTCAAAAACCGCGTTATAATAACGGCAAGAACACTTATTCCATGCCCTTTGGGGTACATGAGGGAATACGATAAAAAGGAAGGTATACTACTATGGTCGATATTAAGAAGATTGCTCTGTTCGCTGCCGGCACCCTGTTCGGTTCCGCTGGTTTTCAAGCTGCTGTCCAGCAGCGACGCCAAGAAGTTCTACACCCAGACTACCGCTGCTGTCCTGCGCATGAAGGACTCCACCATGGAGACCGTCAGCAAGGTCCAGGAGCAGGCCGGTGACATCCTCGAGGATGCAAAGGCCATCAACGAGGCCCGCGCTGCCAAGGCTGAGGCTGAGGTCATCGAGGACGCTGCTGAGGCAGAGACCACCGAGACCAACGAGTAATTTTGCAGTCTCTGAGCCGCCTGCGGGCGGCTCTTTTTATGGTTATTTTTTGCAATACGCAGAGGATATTCTGATATGAAATGTACTATTCTTCATGAGAGCCGCGGCCGTCTGCGGGTACACGTCTGCAATGTGCGGATGACCCTGCACCGGGCCGATGTGCTGGAAGCCTATCTGAACCACCACGACGCTGTGAGCAAGGCCAAGGTCTACGAGCGGACGGGCGATGTGGTAGTGTTTTACACCGGCTCCCGCAAGGATGCCGTCGCCGCCCTGAGCACCTACCGTTTCGATGACCCCGAGCTGGACGCACTGGTCACCAGCGCCGACAGCCGCCGCATCAATCAGGAATATCAGGAAAAGATGTATAACCTCCTGGCAGGCCGGGTGCTGCGCGAGCTGTTCCTGCCCGCCCCGCTCAACGCCGCCTACACCGTGTTCCGCTCCATCAAGTTCCTCTGGAAGGGTGTGTGCTGTCTGTGGCGCCGCAAACTGGAAGTCGAGGTGCTGGATGCTTTGAGCATCGGCGTTTCCATCCTGCGGGGCGATTTTTCCACCGCAGGCTCCGTCATGTTCCTGCTCAACGTCGGCTTCCTGCTGGAGGAGTGGACCCGCAAGAAGAGCCTCGACGACCTGGCCCGCAGCATGGCCCTGAATGTCGATAAGGTCTGGGTCCGCGCACAGGGTACCGAAGTGCTCATGCCGCTCACCAAGGTCCACCCCGGCGACGAGATCGTCGTCCGCTCCGGCAACATGATCCCGCTGGACGGCACCGTCATCGAGGGCGAAGCCATGGTCAACCAGGCCGCGCTCACCGGCGAGTCCATGCCGGTGCGCAAGACCATCGGTGCCACCGTCTACGCCGGCACTGTGGTGGAAGAGGGCGAGTGCGTCCTGACCACCAGGGCCGAGGGCGGCGCAAACCGCTACGACAAGATCGTGGCCATGATCGAGGAATCCGAAAAGCTCAAGTCCAGCACCGAGAACCGTGCGCTGGCTCTGGCCGATCGTCTGGTCCCCTGGTGCCTCGGTGCTACCGTCGTCACCTACGCCCTGACCCGGAACGCCACCCGCGCCATCTCCTGCCTGATGGTCGATTTCCTCCTGCGCCCTCAAGCTCTCCATGCCGCTGGCCGTTCTTTCTGCCATGCGCGAGTGCGGCGCAAGCCATATCACCGTCAAGGGCGGCAAGTACCTCGAGACCCTGTCCAAGGCCGACACCATCGTCTTCGACAAGACCGGCACCCTGACCCGCGCTACCCCCAAGGTGGTCAAGGTCGTCCCCTTCTCCGGCTGCAGCGAAAGCGAAGTTTTGCAGCTGGCCGCCTGCCTCGAGGAGCACTTCCCCCACTCGATGGCCAACGCCGTCGTCCGGGAGGCCAAAGAGCGCGGCATCTCCCACGAAGAGATGCACTCCGAGGTAGAGTATATCGTGGCCCACGGCATCGCCAGCCGCGTCAGCGGTGAGCGGGTCGTCATCGGCAGCCACCACTTCGTCTTTGAGGACGAGCACTGCACCATCCCCGAGGACGAGCGCGAGAAGTTCGATGACCTTGAGCCGGAGTATTCTCACCTCTATCTGGCCGCTTCGGGCCGTCTGGCCGGCGTCATCTGCATCGCCGACCCGCTGCGTCCGGAAGCTTCCCGCGTGCTGCGCGCTCTGCGCGGCCTCGGCATCACCAACACCGTCATGATGACCGGTGACAGCGAGCGCACCGCCGCCGCCATCGCAAAGCAGGTGGGTGTGGACCAGTTCTTCGCCGAAGTCCTGCCCGAGGACAAGGCTGCTTTCGTTCAGAAGGCCAAGAGCGAGGGCCACACCGTCGTGATGATCGGCGACGGCATCAACGACTCCCCCGCCCTCTCTGCCGCTGACGTCGGCATCGCCATCAACTCCGGCGCTGCCATCGCCCGCGAGATCGCAGATGTGACCATCAAGGCCGACAGCCTCGAGGAGCTGGTCATCCTCAAGACCATCGCCAACGCCCTGCAGCGCCGTGTCAGCGCCAACTACCGCTTCGTGCTGACCTTCAACTCTGCCCTCATCGCGCTGGGGGCAATGGGCATCCTGCAGCCTGCATCCTCTGCTATGCTGCACAACCTCTCCACCATCGGCATCAGCCTCAAGAGCATGACCAATCTCATCCCCGAGGAAAAGGCTCAGAAGGCTCTGGCAGAAAAGAACTAAAGTCCAAATACTACAAAAAATACCGGCTGTGCTTAAAACACAGCCGGTATTTTTATGTTCAGATATTACTCAAGGCCGATCTGCTGGGCGTACTCTTCCAGCAGCTCCCGCTCCAGGAAGGGGGTCTTGACGCCCTCGCGGTCACGGTAAGTCTCATGGCCCTTGCCGATGACGGCGATGAGGTCGCCTTCCTGTGCGTGGTCCACAGCGTAATGCAGGGCGTCGAGGCGGTCGGGGATCTCCACGAACTTTGCGTCCGGGTTGCCCTTGTTCATGCCCACGCGGATGTCGGCGAGGATGTCCTCCACCTTCTCAAAGCGGTTGTTGTCCTCCGTGAGGATGGAGAAATCGGCCATCTTGGCACAAATTTCGCCCATGCCGTAGCGGCGCAGCTTGGAGCGGTTGCCGCCGCAGCCGAACACCACCACGAGGCGGTGGGGGTCGTAGGCCCGCAGAGTCGTGAGCAGGCTCTCGGTAGAGACTTCGTTGTGAGCGTAGTCCAGCAGGATGGTGAACTTCCTGCTGATGGGGACCAGCTCCACGCGGCCCTTGACCACACAGCGGCCCAGACCTTCGTGGATGGCCTCATCGGGCAGGCCCAGCACCTTGCCCACAGTGAGAGCGGCCAGCGCATTGTAGACGCTGAACTCGCCGGGCATATTCACCTTGACGTCCATATCGTCCTTGCCGGAGACATGGAACTGGACGCCGAGGAAGTCATGGGTGCGGAGCAGCTGGTAAGTACCGGCGCGGTAGTCGGCCTTCTCGCTGCAGCCGTAGGTCACCAGCTTGCAGGTGTGGCCTTCCAGCAGGGCCTCAGTGTTCTCGTCGTCGATGTTCACGACGCCGGTGGTGCAGCGCTTGAAGAGCTGACCCTTCCAGCTGCGGTATTCTTCAAAGGTCTTGTGCTCGCCGGGGCCGATGTGGTCGGGCGAGAGGTTGGTGAAGACACCGATGTCATAGTGGATGCCCGCCACGCGGTCCATCATGAGGCCCTGACTGGACACCTCCATCAGCGCCGTATCGCAGCCGGCGTCCAGAAACTCCCGGAACGTCTTCTGCAGCTCATAGCTCTCAGGGGTGGTGTTGGCCGTCTCCTGATGGTGGCCGAGGAAGTAGATGCCGTTGGTGCCGATCATGCCCACTTTGCGGCCTGCGGCTTCCAGCACGCTCTTTATCATGTGGGTGGTGGTGGTCTTGCCCTTGGTACCGGTGACACCGATCATGGTCATCCGGCGGGAGGGGTTGCCGAACAGATTGCCGCTCATGAGTGCCAGCGCATAGCGGCTGCTGTCCACCTTCAGCACGGCAGCACCGGGGACGGTGGAAAGGTCGATGTCGTGCTGAACCACCAGCGCCGTCACGCCGTCGGCCACGCACTGGGCGGCGTAGTCGTGGCTGTCCCGCTGGGTACCCACGATGCAGACGAAAAGCCGGCCCGGGGCCGCCTTGCGGCTGTCGTAGATGATGTCCTCGATGTCAAGTTCAAGGCTGCCCTGCACCAGCGTATAGGACACGCCCTCCAACAGTTGTTCCAGTTTCATCGTTCAAATGCTCCTTATTGCTGTTCTGCCGCTGCGGCAGTGGGATCTTCGGCAGGCGCGGCTTCCGCGCCCTCAGTATCGGGTTCGGTGCCGGAGGCTTCCTCCGGCTGGCTCTCGGCTTCTGCCTCCGCCGGGGCGGCAGGCTCTTCCGAGGCCGTCCAGCCCGAGGGCAGGGTCGGCTCACCCTGTGCAAAGCGGAATTTGCGGCTGGAAGAGGCGCTCAAGTGGCTCAGATCCAGCATACCGGTGTCGGTGGGCGAGCAGCCCTTGCCGTCCTCGTTGAGCAGGACATACTTTGCCAGCCGGAGTTTGTAGTCCAGCTCATTCAGGGTACCCGAGAAGCACGCTGATGCGGCCCTGATACAAAACGCCATCTGCTCCGGGTCCTCGAACTCGATGCGGGTGACATCCGCCCCCAGCTCACTGCTGTCCAGTGCGGTCAGCAGAGTGTTCAGGGACTCGAGCCGCTTATCCGTGGGCGGTCCGGCCTCGCTGGATGCGGCGCTGTCAGACGCCGCGCTGCCCGAAGACGGGCCGGACGGTCCTGTCTCAAATTCCAGCTGTGTACCCGGCGTCGCGGATACCGGCTCGCCGCCGCAGAGGATGATAAGGTCCGGCTGGGCCGAATCCTGATCCAGTATCTTCAGCCCCGCAGAAAGGCTCAGCCAGCCGCTGGACGTCTGCATGGCGTAGACGGCAGTGGCCGCGTTGGTCCGCACCACTACGGTGTTAGGGTAATCCCGCTCCACCCGGATATTTTCCAGCAGCGGGAACTGCTTTTCCAGCGCAGCGGCCTTTTCGGCGGGGTCAAAGCTGAAGATGTTCTCTTCCGCGTGGACGCCCAGCGCCTGCAGGATCTCAGCGCTGGAATAGCCGCCCACCTCCTGCACCACCTCTCCATCGACCGCCACTTCTAAGGTGTTTATCTTGAAGAGCATGGTCACGGTGAGGTAGACGCCCACCCCGATGACGCAGAGCAGCAGCGCCAGCGCCGTCAGGCGGCGGATGGCCCTGCGGCGGCGGACGGCGGCACGAGTCAGACGGCGCTTTTTTCTGCCCTCCCGCCGGGCCGGGCTGCGGAGGTTCGCCTCCGTGGGGCGGTAGCGCCCGCCGCTCTGGGGCCTCCGGGCGCTCTGGACATTCTGGGGCCGCTGGCCATTGCGGGGGCGGCTCCCATTTGTGGGGTAGGCAGTCGTGTTCTGACGGGGCCTCTGGCTTCTCTGCTGGCCCTGACGGCGGCTCTGGTTCTGGTTATTGGGCCGTCGCGCCGTCTGCTGGGGAAACTGGATGCTGTTGTCCGCATATCCCGAGCTGTGGTTTTCGAACGTCACATTGCCGCCCGAGAAGTCCAGCGTCTGCTCCTGATAGCCCTGCGTCCGGCGGCGGTTCTGATTCGAGGGACGCCGGTCCTGCGTCCAGTCGTAGGCTTTGCGGGGCTGTCCCTGCTGTCGGGCGCTGTTCTGCTGGATTGAACTGCTGGGGCGTCGGCTCTTGTTCCGATCCTGCTGCATGGTGCGGCGTCGCCTCCTTTCCGTCTGATTATTTTATCACAAGAGTGCTGCCGAATCAATCACGGCGTCTTGACCAGTTTCATCAGGGCGTCGGCGATGCGGTCGAGGCTGTCGTCCACCGAAAGGGTGCGGGCGTTCTTGCCCATGGCAGCCAGCTTGCCCGGCTCGGCCAGCAGGCCGGAGACGGTCGAGACCAGCTTCTCGCCGGTCAGATCCTTTTCCTCGATGACCACAGCGGCACCGGCCTTCTGCAGCTCCATGGCGTTGTAATACTGGTGGTTCTCTGCCACATTGGGGCTGGGGATGAGGATGGCGGCGCGGCCCTCGGCTTCCAGTTCGGCCAGCGTCAGCGCACCGGCACGGCTGATGACGGGGTCGGCAGCGGCCAGCAGCTCGGGCATATTGTTGATATATTCCTTCACCACGAGGCTCTCGCCCGGGGGGCAAAAGCCTTTTTCCTTTTCGAGATTTTGAAAACAGCTCCACGCCGTACTGTCCGGTGGCGTGGATGTGGAGCACAGGCTTGTGCTCTTTCTGCTCCCATGCGCAGAGGTCGGCCACCACCTCGTTGACACGGCGGGCGCCGAGGCTTCCGCCGAAGGAGAGGATGACGGTGCGGTCACCGGCACCCAGCTGGGCGCGGATGGCGTCCCGCTCCCCTGCCTTCTCGAACACTTCAGGCCGCACCGGGTTGCCCACGACCTGCGTCTTTTCGGGCGCACCCAGCTTTTCCACAGCGGCAGGCACGGCGGCGAACACGATGTCCACGTCCGGGGCCAGCAGCTTGTTGGTCACGCCGGGGAAGGCGTTCTGCTCATGGATGGCGGTCTTGATGCCCTTCTTGGCGGCGCAGCGCACCACCGGGCCGGACACATAGCCGCCGCAGCCGATGACGAGGTCGGGCTGCACTTCCTTCATCATGGCCCGGGCTTTCGGGCCGGAGAGGGCCAGGTTCCAGAGGGTGATGATGTTCCGCTTGATGTTGTTCAGGGAGAGCCTGCGCTGGAAACCGGTGATCTCGATGTGGTGGAAGGGGTAGCCCGCCTGGGGTCACAAGGGCGGTATTCCATCCCCTCCCTCCGGCCTGCAAAGTGTATCTCGGCAGACGGGTCGGCCTTTTTGATGGCTCCCGCGATGGCCAGAGCCGGGTTGATATGTCCGGCAGTGCCGCCGGCTGCGATCAGTACACGCATGGTGATCTCCTCCTTATCTGGATGTGCTCAATATCCCACGTTGGGGTCGAGCCGGATGGTGTTGTCGGACTTTTCTTTTTCCCCGCTGTTCCCGCTGGGCGCGGAGATTCTCCCGTTCGAGGCGGGCGCGCTCGCCGCCCCGGCCGATGTTTATCATCACGCCCATCTCGGCCAGCAGCAGGATGAGGCTGGTGCCGCCGGAGGAGAAGAAGGGCAGCGAGATGCCGGTGTTGGGCAGGGTGTTGGTGACGACCGCGATATTGCAGAACACCTGCCACGCAATTTGGGCCATGATGCCGATGCCCACCAGTGTGCAGTAGCGGTTCTCGGCGTGGAAGGCCAGCCACAGCCCCTGCACGAGGAAGAGCACAAAGAGCAGGATGACGATGACGGCACCCACGAAGCCCAGCTCCTCGCACACGACGCTGAAGATGAAGTCGTTGGTGCTCTCGGGCAGCCAGAGCTGTTTTTCGATGCTGTTGCCGAGGCCGAGGCCGGTGACGCCGCCGGAGCCGATGGCGTACAGGCTCTGCACGGTCTGGTCGGTCATCTTGCTCAGGTCCTGGGTCCAGCCGTCCAGACGGCTCTGTAAGTACGGGATGGAGTCGATGTGCTCCAGCACGGTGCGGAGCAGCAGCACAGCGGACGCGCCGCCCGCCCAGGTGATGATGCCGCCGCTGCCGCCCAGCAGCAGGATGGTGCCGCAGATGGCCGTCGTCAGGACGATGCCGGACATATGGGGCTCAAGCATGAGCAGAAACACCACAGGGAATGAGGGGCAGCAGCGGGACGATGAGTTCCCGCACGATGCGCTGATAGAGCCACTGGCCTGCCGGGACGCGCCGCCCGGAGGCGGGGTTCAGCTTTTCCAGATGGGGCGCTTTCGCGGCCAGATGGGCCGTGAGCAGGATCATCTCGAACTTTGCGATCTCCGATACCTGAATGGTAAAGCCGATGCGCAGCCAGCGGCGGCAGCCGTTGAGGGGCGCACTGAACAGCACTGCGATGAGCATCACGATGCAGACGACATAGCCCGGCCAGACCATCCTGCGCAGAAAGCGGTGGTCGATGCGGGAGAAGAGCAGCATGACCGCGAGGCCCAGACCCAGGCAGAACACCTGCGACTTGATGTAGTAGAAGCTGTCGCCCATCCGCAGGTAGCCCGTGGTGTAGCTGGCACTGAACAGCATGATGAGTCCGAACACGATGATGACTGCCAGCGTCGCCAGCCAGTTGATGAGCACCTGCGGCCAGGGGCCGGGGCTCGACAAGATGGCAAAGGACTCAGACTTTTTTCTCCGGATGGTCGCCATCCGCATTCCCTCCTTATCGGGTCCCGGCTCAGCTGGCCCGCGCTGCCTGCAAGGTCAGCGCAAGGCCCAGCATCGCCAGGACTCCAAAAATATAAAAGATATTCACCGGGTCAAAGCCCCGCTTTTCCAGCCAGCGGTGGAGCGGCGCGGTGCCGAACAGCTGCCGCCGCCCGCCGGAGGCTTTCCAGACGATGATCTGCAGAGCCACCATGCCGCCCTTCCAGCCAGTAGGGCAGGGCCAGCGGGAGCGTCAGCCCGGGCCAGCCGACGCTCAGCGGCACACAGCCCAGCGCACCGGCTAAAAACTGGCATCCCACTGCACCGGGGCGGAGCTTTGCGGGGTAGAAATTCCAGAGCAGGAAGGCCATCAATGCCCCGGCCAGCGCCGCCGGGAGGACGCCCAGCGGGAACCAGCCCAGGAGGGTCATGGCCGTCATGAGGCCCAGCATGGCGATGAAGGCGCAGCCGCAGACCGTGCCGTCCATGCCGTCGGCGGTGCGGGCGCTCTCGGCCAGCGCCACTAAAATCGCCAGCCAGACTACCGGGGCCAGCGGCCCGAGGTTGCAGTAGCCGACGCCCGGCAGGGCCAGCCCGTCGGGCAGGCAGTGGTTCAGCCCCAGCAGGGCCAGCACCAGCGTGCCGGAGGCTGCTTCCAGCGCCAGCCGCACCGGGCGGCGTAACCCCAGCGGCGACCGATGCCGCAGCCGGACCACATCGTCCGCGAGGCCCACGGCCCCGAAGCAGAGCGCCCCGAACAGGGCGATGAGCAGCCGGGTGGTCAGCAGGCTCTCGGTCCCCAGCAGCTCCGGCTGGGCGACACAGGCCGCTGTCCAGCCGACGCCCACCGCCGCCAGCGTCCCCACCATCAGGCAGAGCCCACCCATCGTGGGCGGGCTCATTTTCCTCCTGCCGGACGCGGAACGCCCGCAGCAGCGGCGTCATCAAATTCCCGAGCGCGCCGTGAGGACGAACCCCAGCCGTTGAGGCGACGATCAAGGCAAACGAATCATAATAACGATACTCCAAGTGTTTACTTGTGCAGACGGGATAAACAGGGCCAGCGCCTTTTCCAGTGCCATGCCCCGGCTGGCCTTCACCAGCAGAGCGTCGCCCGGGGCCATCCGGGCCAGCAGAGCGTCTGCGGCCTGCCGGTAATCCTCGGCGTGGACGACGTCGGCGAGGCCCGCGTCCTTTGCAGCCTTTGCCGTCCGTGCGGCCTCGGGGCCATAGGTGACAAGGGCGGTCAGCCCGGCCTCTGCGGCCTGACGGCCCAGCTCTTCATGGGCGGGCGCGCTCATCCCGCCCAGTTCCAGCATATCGCCCAGCAGAGCGAAGCGGCGCTTGCAGGGGTACTCTTTGAACATCGCCAGCGCAGCCTTCATGCTGTCGGGGTTGGCGTTGTAGCAGTCCTCGATGACGTCCATGCTGCCTGCGTGGACGACCTTCTGGCGCATACCGGTCTGCTCGAAATCGGCCAGACCCGCGATGACGCCCTCGGGCGCGAGGCCCAGACGGGTGGCGGCGGCGTAAGCAGCCAGCGCGTTCGCCACATTGTGACGTCCCATCGCAGGAATCGTCACCTCATAGCGGCCTGCATTTTTATCGCAGAGGGTGAAGGCCATGCTGTCGCCCTCCTGCCGGACATCGAGGGCGCAGACGTCGGCGTTCTCGTCGCCGAGGCTGAACCACACGGGCCGGACATGGGCGGGCAGAGCGGCTTTGCGCAGGAAGGGGTCGTCGCCGTTGAGCACGAGGGGCGAACCCTCGGCAAGGCCGGCGCAGATTTCCAGCTTCGCCTTGCAGATGTTCTCCTGACTACCCAGATTGCCGATGTGGGACACGCCGATGCAGGTGATGATGCCCACATCGGGGCGGGCGCACTTTGCCAGACGCTCGATCTCACCGGCGTGGCTCATGCCCATCTCCACGACAGCGTACTCCGTATCCCTGCCGATGCGGAACATGGTGCGGGGCAGGCCCAGCTCATTGTTCTGGTTGCCCTCGGTCTTGATGGTATTGCCAAAGCCCGCGATGGCGGCGTAGGTCATCTGCTTGGTGGTGGTCTTTCCCACACTGCCGGTGACGCCCACCACCTTCGGGTGGAACTGGCTGCGGTAGTTCGCGCCCATGACCATCATGGCGTGGTAGCTGTCGGGGCTGATAACAGCCTTTTCAGCCGGGACGCCCTCCACCGGATGATTGAGGACGACGTAGGCCGCGCCCTCTTCCAGCGCCTTGGCCGCGAAATCGTGGCCGTCGAAGCGCTCACCGGGGAAAGCCACAAAGATGCAGCCGGGGCAGACCTCGCGGCTGTCGGTGGTCACGAGGCCGATGGGCTGGCTGTCGGCGAAGCCCTCGGGGGCAAGGCCTTTCAGAAGCAGGTCTGCTGCGATTTTTTCCATAATAAATCTCCTTATCCGCAAGTGATGGTGACGACGGTGCCCTTCTGGACGCTGGAGCCGGCGGCCTCGCTCTGGCTCTGCACGGTACCGGCGCTGTCGCCCGCCACCTGACAGTTCAGGCCGGCGGCGGTCAGCATCTGGCGGGCAAAGTCGGCACTCTTGCCGCTGACGTCCGGCACTTCCGTGTGGCTGCCGGAATAGGTATCGGTGTAAAGATAGATGGTGGTGCCGCTGGTCACCGTTGCGCCCGCGTGGGGGGTACTGGTAGGTGACGACGGCGGCGGTCTGGTCGCTCTCGCTCTCCACGAGCTGATGCTTGAGGCCCTTGGTATTCAGGGAGACCTGCGCATTGCTCCACTCCTTGCCCACGAGGTTCGGCACCTTGACGGTGTTCTGGCTGCGGTCGATGCCGTCGGTGGCAATGCCCAGATAGGGGGCTATCTCACTGATGATATTGCCGACCACAGGCGCAGCCAGGATGGACGAATAGTCGGTGTGGGCGTTGTTTGGGTCGTCCAGCATGACGTAGACCAGAATTTCGGGGTCGTTGGCGGGCAGGACGGCGGCAAAGGAGGCGACCTTCTTGTAGTCGCCGTCGGCGCGGCGCTCCATGTTCAGCTGCTCGGACGTACCGGACTTGCCGCCGATGCGGTAGCCCGCGACGTAGGCGTTGGAGCCGCCGCCGGTGGTGGTGCCGTCGCCGACCTCATACTCCATGATCTGGCGGATGGTCTCGCTGGCGCTCTTGCTGATGACCTGACGGCGGACGTTCGCGCCGATCTCCTCGACGACATTGCCGTTCTGGTCGGTTATCTTATCCACCACATGAGGGGTTGACGAGGTAGCCGCCGTTGACGGCTGCCGAGATGGCGGTGCACACCTGCAGCGGGGTCACAGCCATTGCCTGACCGAAGGAGGAAGACGAAAGCTCGACCTCGCCCAGCTGGCTCTTGGTGTAATACTTCATCATGCCCGTCTCGTTGGGCAGGTCCACGCCGGTGCGCTCGGTGAAGCCGAAAGCGTCGAGTAGTCGTAGAAGGCGCTGGGACCCAGCCGCTGACCCAGCTGGATTAAGTAGATGTTGCAGCTGTTCCGGAGGGCCTCGGCGAGGTTCTGGACGCCGTGGGACTTCTTACCGGCGCAGTGATACGTCTCTTTTTGCCACGCCGTAGGCACCGGAGCAGTTGAAGGTGGTGTAATAGGTGGCCTTGCCCGAGTCCACGCCCATGGCGGCCGTGATGACCTTGAAGACGCTTCCGGGGTAGTACAGCTCGGTGATTGTCTTGTTCTTCCGACTGGATGTCGCGGTAGGTGCCGGTGTAGTCGGGGTCCTCTTCCGGTATCTTCTTGCCCTGCTCATCCCGGAGATAGTTGCCATTGGCGTCTTTCTTGTAGATGGTGTAGATCTCCGGCTCGGCGTTCACCTGCTCATTCAGATAGGCCAGATTCTCGCTGAAATCCAGCGGAGCGTTGGGGTCGAAGTCAGGCTTCGAGGCCATGGCAAGGATGGCACCGGTCTTGACGTTCATGACGATGGCTGCGCCGCGGTTCTCGACCGTGTTGGCGTAGATGG
>ENA-OQBL01000861-OQBL01000861.1-human-gut-metagenome-genome-assembly--contig:-NODE-861-length-13941-cov-3.103953_pt1 | contig 13941 bp, 14 predicted proteins | sample MGYA00242747_ERZ504553 | MGnify/ENA primary metagenome ERZ504553 (study PRJEB26092, sample SAMD00036240) | human gut metagenome | host: Homo sapiens | study: EMG produced TPA metagenomics assembly of...
TCTCCGTATCAATTCCTTACTGATACGCCGCGGAAAGGTTTCGTATGATGTGCTGTCCGAGAAAGAGACTCCGGGAAAATTCAATCCACAGCATCTCCGTTTACGTAACATTATTGCAAACATCTCCCTAAAAGCATTACAAAATGATTCTATCAATGCCGCCATCAAGCGTCTGAGCATCGAAGAAGAACATTCCGGATTTGAATTGAAGAAACTAAGTCTAAAGGTTATCGGCAATGACCAACGGATGAAAATCGAAAATTTCGCTATCGACCTCCCCAACACCTCTTTGGCAATGGATACTATACACATGGATTATGACAGTCTGGGGGCGTTTGACAATCTTGCCCAAGATGTCCGTTTCTCATTCCATTTGCTGCCCTCTCAAATCGCCTTGCAGGATTTATCGGCTTTTGTTCCGGCTTTTGGTTCTTTCAAGGAAAAATTGCAAGTAGAGGTACAGACGGACGGCACCATCAATCAACTGAATTGCCCGCACCTTTCCGTCTCTGTCGGAAATCATTTTTATCTGAGGGGAGACGTATCTCTACAAGACCTTTCCCATCCGGAAAATGCTTATGTATTCGGTAATTTGTCCAATTTGTACGCAGACCCGGAAGGAATTGCCTTCTTTGTCCGGAATTTCAGCAAGAACTACAATGGAGTACCTCCCGTCCTGCAACACTTAGGAACGGTTTCCTTCCGTGGAGAAGTCTCGGGCTACTTCACAGACCTCGTAACTTACGGACAAGTACGCACTGACATCGGAACCATCCAAACTGACGTAAAACTAAGTTCTAACAAAGATAAAGGTTATTTTGCCTATTCCGGTGCAGTGAAAACCAAAGAGTTTGAGCTGGGCAAGATGCTGGGCAACAAGAAACTGGGTAAAGTAACTTTCAATCTAGATGTCAACAGCAACCATTACGAAAACCAATACCCGTCCGTACTGCTGAAAGGGCTGGTTGCCTCCATTGATTACAGCGACTACAATTACGAAAATATCACCCTAGATGGAGAATACAAGCAGGGAGGCTTCACGGGAAAAGTCGCCTTGGATGACACCAATGGTTCTGTTATTTTGAACGGCACCATCAATACCGCCAGTCGGGTACCGACTTTCAACTTTCAGGCAAGCATCGACAAATTTCGTCCTCATGCCCTACATCTTACACCCAACTATGAAGATACGGAAATATCAGTCAAAGTCAAGGCAGACTTCACCGGCGGTTCCATTGACGAGATGAACGGTGAAATCAACGTTGACAGCTTACTATTCGCAGCTCCGGAAACACAATACTTCCTGGACAATCTGAAGATATCTGCCATAAGAGAAAGCGAAGGCCAGAAACGGCTGACCATCCAATCCAACTTTCTCCAAGGTAGCATAGAAGGTGACTACTCTTATCGTACCCTGCCTGCCAGTGTACTGAATATCATGCGACGTTATATCCCCGCCTTGATTCTGCCAGACAAGAAACCCATAGAGACAGAGAACAATTTCCATTTTGACATGCACATTTACAATACGGAACTGTTCTCCACCGTCTTTCAGATTCCGGTAAAAGTATATACCCATTCCACCATTAAGGGATACTTCAATGACAAGGCACAGCGGCTCCGCGTAGAAGGCTATTTTCCCCGTCTCCGTTATGGAAACAAAATTCATCGAATCCGGAATGTTCCTTTGCGAGAATCCCGGTGACCAGTTCCATACACGCCTACGCTTCAGCAACCGCAAATCAAACGGCGCTGTCAATATAGCTTTAGAAGCGCAAGCCCGGAACAATAACATACAGACCACGCTGAATTGGGGTAACAGTAGCACTGTAACCTACAGCGGGAAACTCGCCGCCGTCGCCCACTTCATCCGTGAACAGAACGAAGCGAATGAAAGCAAGAGGAAACTTCCCCCCCTTAAAAAACCGTCATTGATGTCCAGCCCACCAACGTGATACTGAACGATACGCTGTGGGATATACATCCTTCCCAAGTAGTACTCGACTCCGGCAAAGTGTATGTCAATGATTTCTACTTCAGCCATAAAGACCGGCACTTGCGTATCAATGGTATCGTTTCACCACAACCCGAAGATACAGTACGTCTGGATTGAAGGAAATCAACATCCGGTTATGTGTTCGACATTGCAGACCTCGGGAGTCAATTTTCAAAGGAGAAGCCACCGGTCCGGCTTTCGCCAGCGGAGTATTGGAAAACCCCGTCATGAGCACCGACTTGTTTATCCGCAACCTCGGATTGAACGAAGGCTTGCTGGGTGATGCCAACATACACGGAGAATGGCACCACGACGTGAAGGGCATCTATCTGGATGCCCATATCCGGGAGAAAGATATTGCCAAAAGCCATGTGTATGGCTATATCTATCCTTTGAAGCCCACTAGTTCATTGGATCTCCAAATTGAAGCGGACGGTACCAACTTGAAGTTTATACATCATTATATGAGTAGCATCACGCCCGAATTCAACGGACGTGCTACCGGCCATGTACATTTCTATGGCAAATTCAAGGCTCTCACCATGGAAGGGCGTGTATTCGGCGATGCTTCTATGAAGGTAGACGTGCTCAACACCACTTTCTCCGTCAAAGACAGCATCTACATCGAGCCCGGCGGGTTGACCTTCCGCAACAACCGCATTTTCGACACGCAAGGGCATCAAGGAAGTATGAGCGGCTATCTGCACTATCAGCATTTTAAGAACCTGGAGTACCGTTTCAATTTCAATGTCAACGACATGCTGGTGATGAATACCAAAGAATCACCGGACTATCCCTTCTACGGCACCGTCTACGGTACGGGAAATGCCACTATTGCCGGTAATGCCCAAGATGGCGTTAACATTGATGTTGCAATGACTACCAATCGCAACACTACCTTTACCTATATAAAAGATAACGTATCTACAGCAGTCAGCAACCAGTTCATCAAGTTTGTGGACAAGACACCACGCCGTGCCGTACAAGACTCTATCCGCCTTTCCGACTACGAAATTGCCCAAAAGGAAATCGAGGAAGAAAGAGAGAGCGACACTGATATCCGGCTGAATCTCTTGATAGACGCCACTCCCGACGCTACCATGAAGATTATCATGGACCCTATCGCTGGCGACTATATCAGTGGACGGGGAACTGGAAATATCCGTACTGAGTTCTTCAATAAAGGAGATGTAAAGATGTTTGGCAGTTACCGGATAAGCCAGGGAGTCTATAAATTCAGTCTGCAAGAGGTTATCCGAAAGGACTTTATTATCAGGGATGGAAGTTCCATTACATTCAACGGCTCGCCACTGGATGCCACTCTGGACATAAAAGCAGGTTATACGGTCAACTCAGCATCCTTAAATGACCTAATGCCCAACGAGGCAACCTCCGGCTACATCAGCCAGACAAATGTAAAAGTGAACTGTATGATGGACCTTACCGGACAATTGACCTCACCTGATGTAAAATTCGACATCGAACTGCCCAACGAACGCGATGAAGTGCAGGCCATTGTCCGTAACTATATTCCTACCGACGAGCAAATGAACATGCAGATACTCTATCTGTTGGCTATCGGCAAGTTCTATACCCCGGAAAACTTAGGAGCCACCCAGAATTCGAATATGATGTCCAGTGTTGTTTCATCCACCCTTTCCGGACAGTTGAATAACGCTTTATCGAACATTCTCGATGTCAATAACTGGAACTTCGGCACCAATTTCAGTACCGGTGAAAGAGGCTGGACAGACATGGAGTTCGAGACTATGCTTTCAGGACAATTATTGAATAACCGACTACTTATCAATGGTAATTTTGGGTTATCGTGATAATCCGATGGCAAATACCAATTTTGTGGGAGACTTTGAAGCGGAATGGCTCGTCAACCGTTCCGGAGACATCCGCCTGAAAGCGTACAACGAAACGAACGACCGCTACTACACCCGGACAAATCTGACAACACAAGGTATTGGCATTATCTTCAAAAAGGATTTCAACAAATGGAGTGAGCTCCTTTTCTGGAACAGATGGAAACTCAAGCGGCTGAGAAAGGAACAAGAAATAAAGCAAGATACCCTATCCACTGATAAAATAAACACAGAACAGCAGATGCCCGAGGCACAATCAAAACGGAAAAGGGAGCAAAAGTAAGATTGACGTTCTTACTGTCCACATTGAAGGTTTTAGAATAAGCAAATAGGCCCGAATACAGCATTTTAAATGGCTACACCCTTTGTACCTAAAGGTGTAGCCATCACTCTACGATAGTATAGGCATTCAAGGCAAAGGGTGTAGCCATAAAAATACATCAGAAAGGCAATGGCCCGTCCGCCCCCACACCTCCAAACGGGTTGTCCGTCTGTGGCGGAAAATCAGCAGCCGATGGAGGTGGCGGTGTTGCCGTACTTCCGATAGGCGCATTCATACGTGAACCAAATGTAGCTCCTCCACCCTCCGTCGGAGGTGGAATAACCATATCATCCTCGGGATTCTGGAAACGGGTGTACTGTCCGATAAACCTCAGACGCACATCCCCCACGGCACCGTTACGGTGCTTTGCTATGATGATTTCCGCCATACCGCGCAAGTCACTGCCATCGGCAGAAGTATAAATCTTGTAATATTCGGGACGGTGGATGAAGCACACCATATCGGCATCCTGCTCGATGGCACCGGATTCACGAAGGTCGCTCAACTGGGGACGCTTGCCTTCCTCGCCTTCACGGTTCTCCACACCACGGTTCAACTGCGACAGAGCGATGATAGGAATGTTCAGCTCCTTGGCCAAACCTTTCAATGAACGCGAAATGGTACTAACTTCTTCCTGACGGCTGCCGAAAGACATTCCGCTTGCATTCATCAGCTGAAGGTAGTCGATGATGATAATCTTCACTCCGTGCTCACGTACCAGACGCCGTGCCTTCGTACGGAGTTCGAATACCGACAAAGAAGGCGTATCATCCACATAAAGCGGAGCATCCAGCAAGTCACGCAGTTTGTAATCCAACTGCTGCCATTCATAGTCCGCCAACTGACCACTCTTGATTTTCTCACTCGGAATCTCGCACACGTTGGATATCAAACGATTCACCAGCTGCACGTTACTCATTTCAAGCGAGAACAGCGCTACGGGATTGCGGAAATTCACGGCAATGTTTTTCGCCATGGAAAGTACGAACGCCGTTTTACCCATGGCAGGACGGGCTGCAATAATGATGAGGTCGGACTTCTGCCATCCGGAAGTCATCTTGTCCAGCTTGGTATACCCACTTTCCAAGCCACTCAAACCATCGGTACGGGCAGCAGCTTTCTGAATCAAATCATAGGCTTCGGCAATGACAGGATTAATTTGTGTATAATCCTTCTTCATGTTCTGCTGGGAAATCTCGAACAGTTTTCCTTCGGCCTCCTGCATCAAATCGTCCACATCCAGCGTCTCGTCGAAAGCCTTGCTCTGGATATTACTGGTAAAAGTAATCAATTCACGTGCCAAAGCTTTCTGCGCAATGATACGTGCATGATATTCGATGTGTGCAGAAGATGCCACCTTACTGCTAAGTTGGGTAATATAGAACGGGCCGCCCACTTCCTCCAATTCTCCCCGCTTTGAAAGCTGCTCCTTCACGGTGAGGATATCGACCGGCTTCTGATTCACGGCCAAATCGGTAATAGCGGAATATATCAGCTGATGTCTATGCTCATAGAATGACTCCGGACGAAGAATTTCACTTACCAGCGAATAAGCGTCCTTCTCAATCATCAAGGCTCCCAAGACTGCTTCTTCCAGCTCCGGCGCTTGCGGCTGGATACGTCCGTAGTCTGTTACGGGCTGTGGTGCCTTTCCTTTCGGAGTACGGGATGTTCTTCTTTGTTCTGCCACTTTAGAATTAATATGAAATAAAATTAATGACTTCCCTTTAGAAGGGGAAGCAAAGATAATGCAAACCGAATACATAACTTTCATGCTTGCATGAAAAAGTTATGTTGAGGTGCAGCCTATCTTCGCTCGTATGGCAAAGATAAGCGAATTTATTTATAAGCGGTAAATAAATCATTGCTAAGTTTTCAATCTACTATGAACAGAAATCACTAACTTTGTCTTCGGAAGCTGCACTTCATAGCTTCCCCTTTTAATTTTAAATTATTAATTCTTAATTTTCAACGCCATGCTGACTTTTCCAAATGCCAAAATAAACCTGGGACTGAATATCACAGAGAAGCGTCCGGACGGATACCATAATCTGGAAACCATTTCTATCCGGTTCCCATAGAAGATGCTTGGAAATAAATATCTTGAACGAGGAAACCGAAAGTTCCGTCTGCATCAGGCAGGTCTGGAAATTGAGGGAGAAGCGAGAGCAACCTGGTAGTGAAAGCCTACAAGTTGCTGGACGACCAATTCAACCTTCCTCCGGTAGACATCCATCTCTTCAAGCATATTCCCTCGGGAGCCGGACTGGGTGGCGGTTCGGCCGACGCAGCCTTCATGCTGAAGCTTCTGAATAATAAGTTTGAACTCGGACTGCCGGATGACACTCTGGAAGAGTATGCCGCCAAAGCTGGGTGCCGATTGTGCCTTCTTCATCAAAAACCGTCCGACTTACGCAGAAGGTATCGGAAACATATTTTCTCCCCTTCCCCTCTCACTGAAAGGATATCGGATATGGTTGGTGAAGCCGGACACTTTTCGTCTCTACACGGGATGCCTTTGCAAAAATAAAACCGCATCATCCGGAAATGTCTCTGAAAGAAATTGCCCAACTTCCCGTTGAAGAATGGAACGGACGAATGGTCAATGACTTTGAAGAAAGCGTATTCCCCCAATTTCCCACTATCGGAGAAATCAAGGAAGAGATGTATCGGCAAGGAGCTGTATATGCCTCCATGAGTGGTTCGGGGTCATCTGTTTACGGATTATTCAAGGAAGATGCCGTATTGCCGGAAGTGGATTTCGGAGAAAAAGCTTTTGTATACAAAGGCCGGTTCACTGATGTTTAAAAATGCATCAACCAATATACTGATTTCCGGAAACAAAAACACAACAAGGTTGTTCTTACAGAAAACTCAAAACAACCTTGATTATGAAAAAGTTCAAATTCGGTATTCTGGCAGGACTACTTGTCTTGCTGTCAGTGTCCGCTTTTGCGGAAGGACGTCTTCCCGTAAATATACAAACAGCTTTTCAAAAGCTCTATCCTCAAGCAACGGATGTGGAATGGGAGCAAATGGCCAGTTGCTACGTGGCAGAATTTATTGCAGATGGTCAGGAAGTTGATGTCTGGTTCAATAAACAAGCGGAGTGGGTCATGACTGAAACGGATGTAGAGTCACTGGAAAAAGTGCCGGCTCCCGTGGCAGAAGCATTCATGAGCAGTACAATGGCCGGCATGAAGTTAAGGGACGTAAGAATCATCACCTTTCCCAAACATCCCACAGTGATTATAATTGAGGTGGAACAATACAATTCCGATGAAGAATTCCAACTGTTCTATGCTCCGGATGGAAAACTATTACAAAGCCTCGATGTAACAGAACTTGGAGGAGAGATCTATCCCGGACTCTTTTTCAATGATTAATACTGACGATTGGTGATTTGTCGATGGTATCCATTCATCAACAAATCACCAATCATTCATCACCAATCATTAATATACCTCTACCCTATCAGCAATACGCTTCGCTTTGTCGCGCAACGTGTCAAGATCACTGTCAAGAGGTGCATAACACAGCACTACACCCATACGGCGGTTTACGCGGGTAGTAGGCTTGCCAAAAATACGCAGATAAGTATCCTCTTCTTTTGTAACCTCTTCCATGCCACGATAATTGGGACGTTCCTGACTGGCTATCGGAGAGAGGATGACAGCACTGGCTCCTATACGCTCCTGCTTGATGCCAGGGATAGGCAGACCAAGCACCGCACGACAGTGCAATTCAAACTCATTCAGATTCTGGGTTCCGGCCAGGGTTACCATACCCGTATCGTGCGGACGTGGAGAAAGTTCGGAGAAATAGACACCGTTCTCATGGCTGAGAAAGAATTCCACTCCCCACAATCCGGCACCGGTCAAGGCACGGGTCACTTTCTCTGCCATATCCTGCGCCTCCCTTAGATGGGCAGGGTCAATATGGGCAGGCTGGAAGCTTTCACGATAGTCCCCACCCTTCTGTACATGGCCGATAGGTGGGCAGAACAAGGTCGGGCCATTCTTCTGCGTTACGGTGAGCAATGTTATCTCACTGTCGAACTTGATGAATTCCTCAATGATAAGTTCTTTTATGTCTCCACGGCTACCATTACAGCCATATTCCCAAGCATGCTCCAATTCGTCGGCACTCTTTACGAGAGACTGGCCTTTGCCGGAAGAGGACATCAGCGGTTTCACCACGCATGGGAAACCTATCTTTTCAGCTGCAATTTTCAGTTCATCCAGAGATTTGGCATAAAAATATTTAGCTGTTTTCAGTCCCAACTCTTTAGCTGCAAGGTCGCGTATAGCCTTACGGTTCATAGTAAAGTTCACAGCGCGTGCACTGGGCACCACTTGAATGCCTTCTTTCTCGAAATCGTACAGACGTTCCGTACGGATAGCCTCGATTTCCGGAACAATGATATCCGGCTGGTGTTTGCGTACCACGCGTTCCAAAGCATCTCCATCAAGCATGCTGAATACTTCACATTCATCTGCCACTTGCATGGCAGGCGCTCCGGCATACGAATCGCAGGCGATAATATACTGACCTTTGCGTTGGGCGGAAATTACAAACTCCTTGCCCAGTTCACCAGAACCCAACAATAAAATCTTTTTCATCCTATCTATTTATTTACTATTTGACAATTTTCAATTTACTATTCAACACTATACAATCAGACGATTTACTATTCACCATCCGCTACCCGATTACAGCACAGCCAATAGTAAATAGTAAATCGTCTAATAGTAAATTCCTTTATTGGTGCTGTTCTCTCAACAAATCATTCACCGTCTTTACCGGATTGAATGTAGTCAGAGGCACTTCTACAAATACAGTATTCCAATCACTCATGGCGCCGTTCCACAAACCGGGAAGTTCAAGCGCCTTCAGGTCCTTGCCGTTCTTGGACTTATAGGAGATGAACCCCGTGGCTTTATCCACATACTTCACAAGATTGAACTTATGTCCTTTATAGTCACGTACAGCGCAAACCAAATCCACCGGATTGAAATGGGTACCCTTTTCAAACATTTCCTTCTTTTCCGGATCGTCCATATCAATCTGCGAACTTTCCAGAATCTGCAGAGAGATAGTGCCGTCACTGTTGTATGCCAAGAACGGACCTCCACCTGGTTCGCCTACGTTCTTCACCATACCGCAGACGCGCATCGGACGGTTCAGTTTTTCTTTCAGGTATATCACCAGTTCGGCATCTTCCAGATTCTTCGTCTCCGGGTTCTTGCAATAGAGTTGCTTCTGCAGGAATTGCAGGATTTCAAGAATTTGTTCGTGTGTATATTTCCCGCTTTCAAGCAACTGCAAATAGGCAAATACCTTCTGCTGCAAAGCTACCAGTACACCGGCAATCAGCTTTTTATATAATACGGTGTCACCCTTCAGTTTGTCGGGTACCACATTGTCGATATTCTTTATGAAGATAATATCCGCATCAAGGTCGTTCAAGTTTTCAATTAATGCACCATGACCGCCCGGACGGAACAAAAGTTTGCCATTGTCACGGAACGGTTTGTTTTCCATATCGGCAGCAATGGTATCAGTACTCGGTTTCTGTTCCGAAAAGGTGATGTTATAATCCACCCCGTACTTCTTAGCATAAGCGGCAGCCTTTTCGTCCACCAAAGCCTTGAATAAGGCACGGTGTTCGGGCGAAAACCGTGAAATGTACATTCACTTTACCAGTTTTTATTGACAGCATACAAGGCCCCTTCTACCAAATGTTCTTCCAACGGCGTACGGCTACCGTCTTCATACTTATGGGAACTTCAGCAGTCCTTTGGGCAGCGCACCATAATTCAGTCCGGCCCCTTCGAGCAAGGCTGCAACAACCGCCTTGTAGTTTCCGGCAGCAAGCAGAGCCGATATATCCTTTCCGGCAGTTCTCCGGCAAGCGATATTCAGGTCGTCATAGAAGGCAAACTTCTCTATCTTCTCAAAGAAAGTCTTTTCAAAGCCTGTCTTGGGGGGCATCATAATCTGCTCCAAGAAACTCAAACAAGTTTTTTGAACATACGGCTAGCAGCACCCGAAGCCGGTACAAACTTCACTACCACCTTATCGGTCTGTGTATATGCCTCCCAAGCGTCCAGGTATTTCTTCTGTTCATCCGTATCCGGAGCCAATATCCCCTTCTCTACAGAAGCAGCGGCAGACAGTTTCAAGTATGGAAAACCCTTTTCAAAACAAGCCAACTGTTCGGCTATTTGTTCTTCGGAGATGCCTTTATTTTCGAGCAACTCTTTGTCTTGCGGTGTTATCATAATATCTTGTTTTATTAATTCATGCCCAAAAATTACAAAAAAATGCAGAACTGCCGTCAAGAAAATGAAGAAAAAATCTTACCTTTGAAGCATAAAATACGGACGATTATGGAAACTGATGAATTTTTCACTACTAAAGAGAAAGATTTACTCTTCTCGCTCTACCGCAAACTGTTGCAACTTTCCGGAGAAACCCTCCAGAAGGGGGACTGCAAAAAGCTGAAAACACATCTTGTCAACACTATACAGAACAACCGTATCCAGCGTGATATATTCGGTTTGAATCCCGTCATCAAAGATATGCAAACGGCTGTCATCGTAGCGGAAGAAATTGGCATGAAGCGCGCCTCCATTCTGGGACTCATGCTGCACGACTCCGTGCGCTGCGGTACTTGCACCGCCCAAGAAGTAGAGCAAATTTATGGCGAGGACGTGGCAGGCATCATCCGGGGATTGATACGTGTAAACGAACTTTATTCCAAAAGCCCTACCATCGAGTCCGAGAATTTCCGCAACTTGTTGCTGACTTTCGCCGAGGACATGCGTGTCATTCTCATTATGATTGCCGACCGCGTAAACATCATGCGGCAGATAAAAGATTGCAAGAACGATGAAGCCCGCCGGCAGGTAGCCAACGAAGCGGCCTATCTCTATGCGCCCCTTGCCCATAAGCTGGGTCTGTATAAATTGAAGTCGGAACTGGAAGACCTCTCGCTGAAATATACCGAAAAAGAGGTTTACTATCATATCAAGGACAAGCTGAACGAGACAAAGGCATCACGCGACAAGTACATCGCCTCTTTCATTGCACCGGTACAAAAGAAACTGGAAGACGCCGGACTAAAGTTCCACATTAAAGGACGCACCAAGTCCATCCACTCCATCTACCAAAAAATGAAGAAGCAGAAATGCCCCTTCGAAGGCGTGTATGACTTGTTTGCCATCCGCATCATTCTGGACTCTTGCCTGGACAAGGAGAAACTGGAATGTTGGCAGGCCTACTCCATCGTAACAGATATGTACCAGCCTAACCCGAAACGGCTACGCGACTGGCTGTCCGTACCTAAAAGCAACGGATATGAGTCACTGCACATCACCGTGATGGGTCCCGAAGGCAAATGGGTGGAAGTACAAATACGTACCGAACGCATGGATGATATTGCCGAACGAGGCCTGGCCGCCCATTGGCGATACAAAGGAGTGAAAGGTGAATCTGGTCTTGACGAATGGCTGACTTCCGTACGCGAAGCCTTAGAGAGCTCGGACAGCAACGGACTGGAAACGATGGACCAGTTCAAACTGGATTTGTACGAAGACGAGGTATTTGTATTTACCCCGAAAGGCGATTTGTTCAAACTTGCTAAAGGCTCCACCGTGCTCGATTTTGCTTTTCATATTCACAGCAAACTAGGTTGCAAATGCATCGGTGCCAAAGTGAACGGCAAAAATGTACAGTTGAAGCAAATGCTGCATAGCGGTGACCAAGTAGAGATAATGACATCGAATACGCAGACACCCAAGCAGGACTGGCTGAACATCGTAACCACCTCTAAGGCGCGTACCAAAATACGCCAGGCGTTGAAGGAAATGGCTGCACGCCAGCACGCCTTCGCCAGGAAACCCTGGAACGCAAGTTCAAGAACCGGAAAATAGAGTATGATGAAGGAACCATGATGCGCCTCATCAAGCGCCTTGGCTTCAAGGTAGTGACAGACTTCTACCAGGCTATTGCCGATGAAGTGCTGGATGTCAACGAGATTATAGACAAATATCTTGAACAGCAAAAACGGGAAAACGACACACGTGACGATATTGTCTACCGCAGTGCTGAAGGCTATAACCTTCAACAAGGCATACCGGAAGAGATAGGTACTAAAGAAGATGTACTGGTCATTGACCAAAATCTGAAAGGATTAGATTTCAAGTTGGCACGCTGCTGCAATCCCATCTATGGAGATGATGTATTCGGCTTTGTCAGTGTAACGGGAGGTATCAAGATACACCGTTGCGATTGTCCCAATGCCAGTGATTTGCACTCACGTTTCGGCTACCGTATCGTGAAAGCACGCTGGGCCGGAAAGTCACAAGGTACACAGTACCCCATCACCCTGCGCGTAGTGGGACACGATGACATCGGCATCGTGACCAACATCACTTCCATCATTTCCAAAGAAACGGGTATTACCTTGAGAAGCATCGGTATTGACTCGCATGACGGGCTGTTTTCCGGAACGCTGACCATCATGGTAAGCGACACGGGACATTTGGAAGCACTTGTCAAAAAAACTAAGGACGGTAAAGGGAGTGAAACAAGTTTCAAGGAATTAAATGACAACTATAATCCATGAAGTACGACTTTAAAAAAGCAGTTGCGCAGTTTCGGATATGCCTGGAAAGGTATCCGGTGCTGCATAGGAAAAGAACAGAACCTGAGCTTCCATCTGATTGCCACGGTGGTTACGGTGATTGCCGGATTCTTATTGGAGATTACCCGGATCGATTGGATGATTGTTATTCTTTGCATCGGAGTGGTGATAGCAGCTGAGCTGTTCAATACCGCCATTGAGAAGCTGGTCGACCTGGTGTCTCCCCAACAGCATCCCGTGGCAGGGCAAGTAAAAGACATAGCCGCCGGAGCAGTACTGGTATGTGCTGCAACGGCGGCCATTATAGGATTGATTGTATTTATCCCTTACCTCACCCGCTTTTTCTTATAATAAGGATAGGTCAGCAGCACAAAGAAAAATACGGTAAGCATAGCGGCAACAGATGCCACATGGTATATCTGTACTTTGTCCATCAGGTGGCAAGCCACAGCCATGCCCACCAGCAGCCCTGCCTCCATAAACAAATGGCAAGTGGTGTTTGCCGTTCCACGCTGGCAGTGGTGCGACAATTTGACAAACATCTTCATGAACGGGACTGTAATGAACACCAGTACAGCCAATGCCGCCAATGACCAATAATCGCCCACAAACATCAGCGGTAGCAATGCTCCCGGTACAAAAGCAATCAGCAGCATATTGATGGCAGGTACCCATGCACGCGGCAATAAGAAACGGTCCATATTGCACAGCGACACGCCTATCGGAGCACGGAAAGCCACATATACCCTCGATGCGAAAAATATGCTGGCCAGTCCGGCCACTACGGACAGATAGGTCACCATACGGAAACCATACATCTTATACATTCCCAATGCCCAACATAACACCCACCAGCATGCCCAAGCATGCAGCCCATGCATATACCATGTTTCCTGCACTGCGGCGTGTGGAAGTCGTTATGTCGATGGCCACCGTAATGCCCGCTGTGGTTGCCAGCCCGAAACATACTCCCTGCACAGCGGCAAGCAGCAGAAATTTCCGTATAACCATCCACAAAGGCATATCCCAGAACAGCCGCCAGCATAATGAGTGTGGAGTAAGGAGCACGTGCTCCTTTATATTCATCGACCAGATAGGCATG
>ENA-OQBL01000862-OQBL01000862.1-human-gut-metagenome-genome-assembly--contig:-NODE-862-length-13900-cov-4.076236_pt1 | contig 13900 bp, 19 predicted proteins | sample MGYA00242747_ERZ504553 | MGnify/ENA primary metagenome ERZ504553 (study PRJEB26092, sample SAMD00036240) | human gut metagenome | host: Homo sapiens | study: EMG produced TPA metagenomics assembly of...
GAGTTATTTATGAACAAAACCATATAAAAAATGTTGAATTGCCATATAAAAACAATAATTTACATATATAATAACCGATGTTATACTGAAAACGCAAGAAAAAAGAAAAGGAATGAGTAAAAATATGAAAAGAGTTGACTTTGAAAATGGAACCGTGACCGGGAATATTCTTGGTGCAGCACTTCCGATGCTCGTTGCTCAGATCTTAAACTTATTATATAACATTGTGGATCGTGTATATATTGCACGTATCCCGGAGGTGGGAACGAAAGCACTGGGGGCAGTTGGAATCTGCTTTCCGTTGATCGTGATCATTACTGCATTTGCAAATCTCTTTGGAGGCGGGGGTGCACCGCTTTTTTCTATTTCCAGAGGGAAAAGGCAGGAGAGAGAAGCCGTGTGTATTATGAATACTTCTTTTTCCATGGTTTGTGTCAGTGGTGTGATATTGATGGTGACGGGGTTACTATTTGCAAGACCGATTTTAATTTTGTTTGGAGCTTCTAAGAGTGCACTGGTGTATGCGTATCCGTATATGATGATCTATCTGCTCGGTACATTGCCGTCAATGATCGCAGTCGGGATGAATCCGTTCATCAATGCCCAGGGATATTCTGTAGTTGGAATGCTTTCTGTTGCAATCGGAGCAGTTGCGAATCTGATACTTGATCCACTGTTTATCTTTATTCTCGGATTCGGAGTGCGGGGCGCAGCCATTGCGACCATACTGTCACAGGCATTATCGGCAGCCTTTGTTCTTTTTTTCCTTACAGGAAAAGCAGAATTGAAAGTACGGTTTTTACGGAAGAATGAGATATCGGAATGTACAGGGTATGCGAAAAATATTGTAAGTCTGGGGATGGCCGGATTTATCATGCAGCTTACGAACAGCCTGGTGACAATCTGTTGTAACAACGTACTGTCTGTTACAGGCGGAGATATTTATATCTCTGTAATGACGATCATTTCCAGTGTGCGTCAGCTTGTGGAGACTCCGATCCATGCGATAAATGAAGGAACGTCTCCGATCTTAAGCTATAATTACGGGGCTCGTCGTCCTGCGCGTGTGCGAAAATCAATTGTAGTTCTGGCAGTTATGATCCTTATATATACAGGAGTGATGTGGGGAAGTATTATCATGATTCCGGAAGTCCTGATCCGGATATTCAGTTCGGATAAGACTCTTATGAAAGATGCCGTTCCGGCGTTGAAACAATATTTTGCGGCGTTTATATTTATGGATCTGCAGTATATGGGACAAACAGTATTTAAATCACTGAATAAGAAGAAGCAGGCAATCTTCTTTTCACTGCTTCGTAAAGTGTTCATTGTAGTTCCGCTTACTTATCTGATGCCATATGTATTACATATGGGAACGGATGGGGTATTCCTTGCAGAGCCGGTATCAAATGTGATCGGTGGAAGTATCTGCTTTATCACGATGCTATGTACAGTGATGCCGGAGCTGAAAAGGATGGAAGCGTAAAAGGGAAAAACTTCGTTTTTACCAGTCTGGCATGTTTAAGAAAAATTTGGTAAAATAAAAAAATCAGGAGAGAAGAAAAAAGACAGAAGAGGAGTGTGACAGAGATGGTTATATTGAATGACTATCTGTATTCCGGAGATACAGTACTTCGGATTCTTCACAATTACATCAAAGATCTGAGAAAAGATGCCAAGAAAACAGGAAATGAAATAGATATGATTCATTGTAATTTTCTGTTGCAGATCCAGGAACTTCTGGAGCATAATGATTTCTTAACTGCGCAGTCTCAGAAAATGAGAGAGTTTTACAAATATATGGCGAAAGAATATCCGTTTATGGCATTTACTTTCAAAGGAAGGATCAAATCACTGATCCGGGCAGAAGAGAAATTCAATGGTTATGTGGTGGAATTCATTTATGATTATTATGAAGAACACGGGAAATATCCGAGCATAGCAGAACTTAAGAAACGATTGAGTTGCTTTAGAGATTTAATCGCTTACAGAATTATTATTTCAGTTCCCAGATGCCATCTGAACAGTGAAGAAGACAGAGAAGAGCAGGAGCGGAAATACCTGTATCAGATCGCAAATGTACTGCCGGGATTTTTGGAGGAGCAGGGATTTAGTGCAGAACCGGCCATGGGGATAAAGGAAAGTACATCCCCGCTTTTGAACGAATCAGTGAAACCGTATTACAGAGATTATATCTGCAGCCATAGTTCGAATAATTATCAGTCTTTACATATTACATTTTACGATAATAGTTCAAGATGTTATATGGAGGTACAGCTTCGAACCAAAATGATGGATGACATTGCAGAAATAGGCTCGGCAAATCATATCGGTTATGAAAAAGAGCAGGAACATGAACGGGGCAGAAGAGATGCAATCCCGGAAGGAGAGTGTCTGTATTTTGATGAGGCTTATGAGAGAGGAATGAAACTTCTGAATCTTAAGCTGGCTGAACTGGATGTGAATATGTTTTCGGCAGTAAATAACAGTCTGATCAATGACGGATGTGGACTTTACCGTGGAAGGTTGATTCTTCCGTATGAGCATTTGTCCAGATTCCAGAACGACCTGATTGATTAATATTTATGATCACAGGGATAAAAGAACAAAAGTAAGTTTCAGTTTGCAATATAGATCAGAATATAGTATGATGTAATTCAGGGCTTTAAAGTGTAGTGCTTTAAAGTCCTGAGATTTTGAAAGGATATTTATACTATGATAGTTAAATTAATAGAACAAGTATATGGCTTTTTGTGGGGAGATTTATTGCAGATACCTCTTCCGGGAGGCGGTAGTGTCGGAATTTCACTGTTGATCATACTTCTGATACCGGCAGGAATATATTTTACCATCCGGACCAGAGTACTTCCGATCAGGTTATTTCCGGATATGGTAACGGCACTGACAGGAAAGAAAGAAGACAAGAACAGTCTGTCTACTTTTCAGACATTGATCGTATCGACAGCAACCCGTGTCGGAATGGGAAATCTGGTCGGCGTTGTTGCGGCAGTATCCGCAGGTGGTGCGGGAGCTATATTCTGGATGTGGGTGACAGCGCTGATCGGTTCTTCGACAGCATTTATAGAAGCAACACTTGCTCAGATTCATAAAGAAAAAGATCCTTTATACGGAGGTTTCCGCGGCGGACCGGCATATTATATCCATGATTATGTGGAAGGCAGGACCGGAAAGAAGAGAAAGTGCGTACTGCCTGCAGTATTATTTGCCATCTCAGGTTTGATCTGCTGGTGCGGGATCAGTCAGGTAATCAGTAATTCTGTGGCTGCATCTTTTAAAAATGCATTTTCTATTCCGCCACTTTATACGACGATCGTTCTGGTGATCCTTGCGGCGATTATCGTACTTCGTAAGAATGCGACGGTAAAAGTACTGGATCTGATGGTTCCGTTTATGGCGGTGTGTTATTTCTGCATTACGATTTTTATTATTATTACCAATATCGGAAGCCTTCCGGGGGTATTTGCAAGAATCTTCCAGGAAGCTTTCGGAATCCGCCAGGTGGCAGCCGGTGGATTTGGAGCAGTGTTGATGAACGGAGTAAAACGTGGATTATTTTCGAATGAAGCTGGTTCAGGCTCTGCGCCATGTGCGGCAGCGGCAGCAGAATGTGACAAACCGGTGAAAGCGGGATTAACACAGGCACTTGGAGTGTTTGTAGATACGATCGTAATCTGTAGCTGTACCGCTATGATCATGTTACTGGTACCGGAAAAACTAGTCGCTGGAAAAGAAGGAATGGATCTGTTACAGACTGCGATGAGATATCATCTGGGAGAATTCGGAGTGATATTCATTGCAGTGACCTTATTCCTGTTCAGTTTTTCTACATTTCTGGGAATTCTCTTTTATGCAAGATGTAATGTGGCATATCTGTTTGGTGACAAATGGTGCTGGCAGACTGCATACAAAGTATTGGCACTTGTGATGTTGTTCATTGGAGGAATTGCGACTTATACATTTGTATGGGATCTGGGAGATGTCGGAATCGGTCTGATGACGATCTTCAACATTGCAGCGTTGTACCTGATTGGAGGTCAGGCACTCGATGAACTGAAGGCATATGAGGAGTCTAAAAAATTAACTGGATATAGATGAAAAGCAGTATTGTATAACGATGAAAAACTCGGAATACAATACTGCTTTTTTAGTCTTTTAATACATTTGCCATATCAGCAGGAAGAGGTGCCGTAAATGACATCCATTTACCGGTGATCGGATGTGCAAATTCCATATGATGGGAATGTAAAGCCTGCCTGGTCATGTGTTCCATATCTGGATTATACAGGTAATCACCGATCAGTGGAAAGCCAAGGTATTTCATATGAATACGGATCTGATGGGTACGGCCTGTCTCAAGTTTTAATGAGACCAGACTGTGTCCGTTTGCTTCTCTTATCAGTTTATAATGGGTGATGGCTTCCTCACCGTGTTCAAAATCTACCATGCGTTCAATGATCGTTCCCTCTTTTCGGGCAAGTGGGGCGCAGATTGTTCCGGATGAAGGTGTGACACGGCCCTTTACTACTGCAAGATATTCGCGGTGTACTTCTCGGTTTTTAGTCATGGTAGAAAGGATGCTTCCGCTGACAAGGTGTTTGGAGACCACAGTGAGTCCGGAGGTATCGCGGTCAAGACGGTTGCAACAGCGAAAGATAAAAGGTTTGTCCTGCTTCTGGTAGTACCATGCAAGTGCATTGGCAAGGGAATTATAATAATTGTTCATTGACGGATGAATCGGCATACCGGCGGGTTTATTGATCACGATGATGTCTTCATCTTCGTAGATAATATCCAGTGGAATCTCCACCGGGGGGATTTTCTCAGAGCATTTTGTTTCACAGATAATGACTTTTAGAATGTCTCCGGCAGTCAGTGTCTGGCGCATATAATAATGGACACCATTTACCAGTATACTTTTGGGCATACGTTTGATTTCGGCAAGATTCTGACCGGAATATCCTTTCCTTCGTAAGAATTGTTCAATCCGGAGTCCGTCTTCTTTTTCGGTAATCAGGTATTCTATTGTACGGTTCATTGCAATTCTCCTGTAGTATAGGTATAATAATGCCAGAAACAAAATCTGGCATGTATAACGCTGATATTTATAACGTTGGTATCCATATCATACCATGAATGCCGTGGATACTAAAGCAGTAAAATCAGATAAATTAAATGTAAAAATAACAGAAAGAGAGGATGAAATGACAGGACTCAGTACACTTTGTTATATTGAAAAAGATAATAAATATCTGATGCTTCACAGAATTAAGAAGAAAAATGATGTGAATGAGGGAAAATGGATCGGTGTCGGAGGGCACTTTGAGGCAGATGAAAGCCCTGAAGAATGTGTTCTAAGAGAGGTAAAAGAAGAGACCGGGTATACGCTTACTTCTTACAGGTTCTGTGGACTTGTAACATTTGTATCGGGAGACGGAGTGACAGAATATATGTCTTTGTTTCACGCAGATGGTTTTGAAGGGGAACAGATTGCCTGTGATGAAGGCGTTTTGGACTGGGTTGATATTAATAAGATACAGGATCTGAATCTCTGGAGAGGAGATAAGATATTTTTAAAACTGATAGCAGAAAAGGTTCCGTTTTTCTCGCTGAAACTCGTTTATGACGGACATGACGGTCTGGTGTCAGCAGTGCTAAATGGAACAGAACTGGATCTGGAAAAGGTTTAGAAGGAATGGAGCAGACAGAAAGGATGAGAGATTGATGGAACAGATCAGATTGGAAAATGAACAGATAGAAGTAACTGTGAATATTCACGGAGCAGAATTGCGGTCGTTGAAAAGTAAGGCTGACGGACAGGAATATTTGTGGAATGCAGATGCAAAATACTGGGGAAGGACGTCGCCTGTGTTATTTCCTTTTGTCGGCGGAGTAAAGAATAAAGTTTACAGACATGAGGGCAAAGAATATCCGATGAATCAGCATGGATTTGCAAGAGATATGGACTTTACATTGATAAGCCGGAGCACAGATGAGGCATGGCTGGCGTTGGAGGATACCGATGAAACCCATAAAGTCTATCCGTTTCATTTCCATTTGGAGATTGGATACAGACTGGAAGGAACAGCTGTCAGGGTAATGTGGAAAGTAAAAAATACAAATGAGAAAAATATGTATTTTGCGATCGGTGCGCATCCGGCATTCTTCTGCCCGGTCAGAGAAGGCGAGAAGCAGTCAGAATATTTCCTGAAGTTTAAGGATGGAGAAGGAAATGCACCGGAATCACTGACGAATACGGTATTCGGAGAAGGCGGAGTTGTTACAACACAGAAAAAAAGAATATAAGCTGACAGACGGCTTCCTTTCTATTGATGAGCATTTGTTTGACGGGGATGCGCTGGTAATTGAAGGGCATCAGATTCAAAGGGTCGCATTGACGGATCCACAGAGGAAGGAATATCTGGCAGTAGAATTTGACGCACCACTTGCAGGAATCTGGTCACCACCGAAAAAACAGGCTCCGTTTGTATGCATTGAACCATGGTATGGACGTTGTGACAGTGAAAAATTCGACGGGGAATTAAAAGACAGAGACTGGGAAAATGCTCTGGAAGCGGGCGGAGAATTTGAGGCTTCATACAAAATTATTATTGAATAATTTTTTCAGAATATTTTATAGAATTTATATGGATAACTTTGGGGAATCGGTTATAATAAGCATGTAGTTACATGATAATAGTCATTACGAAAGAGAGGAAATAGATATGGCAGTTATACATTTGTCAAAAGATAATTTTAATGAAGAAGTACTGGAGTCAAAAGTACCTGTAATGGTAGATTTCTGGGCAACATGGTGCGGACCATGTAAGACGATGGCACCGATCGTGGAAGAGATTGCAGAAGAACGTACAGATATCAAAGTATGCAAAATTGACGTAGATCAGGAACCGGAACTTGCAAGACAGTATCGTGTAATGTCTATCCCGACATTTCTGGTGTTCAAAGACGGAGAAGTCGTTAAGAGAGATATGGGTGTGATGTCCAAGGACGAGCTGGAAGGTCTGATTGTTTAATGTGTGAAAAGGTTGATATCCGGCCGGAATAAAATAAAAGGTACATTCCTGTGCAGACTTTAATGCAAGGGAATGTACCTTTTATTTTTATCGCCATGCGTTCGTAAGGAACTGCCAATGGCGGATTTTTTGTAGTTCTGTGTTTGATCCATTCATTAGTGGATTAAATTCCAAGCACATCTTTGATGGAATAGAACCCAGGGCCTTTCCCTTCAAGATAAGCAGCACAGTCACAGGCTCCTCTTGCAAAGCATTCCCAGTTATAGGAGTGATGGGTAATTTCCAGACGTTCGCCCATGCCTCCGAAGTATACGGTATGGCTGCTTGGAATATTGCCGGCACGAAGGGAATGATAGCCGATGGTTCCAGGTTCACGAGGTGATTCGCCTTCACGTCCGTAGACTGCAATATCGCTAAGCTCTTTGCCGAGAGCATGAGCCATGATCTCACCCATCTCTTTAGAAGTTCCGCTTGGTGCATCCTTCTTCCACTGATCATGCATTTCCAGAATCTCGATATCAATCTCGTCTTTTAAAGTTGCAGTAACAAGTTCCAGAAGTTTGTTCATGATATTCACAAGTTTTGAAGTGTTAGCCGCATAGAGCATTGGAATCTGTTTGCCGGCTTCTTCGAAGCGTTTCATTTCTTCAGCGGAAAATCCGGTCGATCCACATACCAGTGCTTTCTTATGGGCAATAGCAAGATCCAGAACTTCCATGGCCATTTCTTTTGTGGAAAAATCAATGATGACATCACAGGAATCAATGATACTTTCAAGGTCATCGGTTACAGGAACTCCGAGTTCGAAGCCTGTCATGGCAACAGTGCCCAGATCCTTTCCGATATAATCCCGTCCCTTTGGTGCTATTGCACCCACCAGTTCCATATCGTCACGACTGGCAGCGACCTGTGTGATCAGTTTCCCCCATTTTACCTCTTGGTCCGATTACAATAACTTTCATAATAGTAGTCCTCCTTTCATAAACCGGTCATATGTTGCTGAATCATATTTTATATCGCTATGCGTTCTGCAGATTCAGACATTGTATAAACTGTCTTCAGTATAGCACAGCAAGAGGCGGGTGAATATGAAGAAATAAAAAAGTGGATGAAAAGTCTGAAAATTACGAAAAATGAAAGCTGTCAACCAATGGTTGCGAGATTGCAATGTTACATATGTGGACAAATGCAGGAGAATAAGACATAATGAAAAAAAGTGAATTCATTTCGTATAGATATTATTAAGAAGGTGAGAAAATGACATTAGGTGAAAAGATATATAAGTTGAGGACAAAAACGATCTATGACGCAGGAACAGCTTGCGGAAAAAATAGGAGTGTCACGACAGTCTGTATCCAAATGGGAAACAGACAGTGCCATTCCGGATATAGAAAAAATTAAAATTATTGGCGGAGATTTTTTGAAGTGTCTATAACAGAGCTTTTGGGGATGGAATGCGAAGAAGATACAAAACGTAAAGATGAAAAAGAAAGAATAGAACATTGTCAAAAAGAAATAAAACGGTGGAAGAGATATGCTATAGTTTTGATAGCAATTTCTGCGGTTCTTCTTGCTGCGTGTATCGGTGGAAGTATATATGTAAGATATTTTATTATTGAAGAAAAATCAAATAATACAGAAGCACAGACGACACAGATCGTACAGCAGGAAACGGATGAAGACAGTGAACAGATAGGAAGGCCAAAAGGAATCATATCGGAGTTTTACAGAAGTGTACGTTGTTCCGAGGACGGAAAGATATATCTGAAATTAAAGTGTGTTCTGGTTCAGGACAGCGCAGAAACACAAATGACAGGTCTTGTTAAGATCGACGAAAGTGACGGAAACATATCTGTAGATATGGTAAAAAAAGAAAATGGATATGAATGCGAGGCAGAGATACCGGTAAGTTATCTGGAGAATCCGGTGAATATCAGTCTTAATATCGATAAGAGTGGTGAAAAACAGAATGTCGTCATTGACACAGATTCGACGGAGTATTTACTGGAGCAGATCGACTGGCTTCCGATGGCAGATCTGGAGGCAGATGAGACAGGAAATGGTGAATATCAGTCAGGTTATCTGAATGTTCGTGCTTCGGAGCAAAAGTATATGAAGAATGTGGAAGATGTGAAGCTAGAGATGAAAATCGGCAAGAAGAAAGTATTCAAAAAAGAATTATCATCCAGGGAATGGAAGGATCTGAAAAATCACGGACAGATAGGGTATTCATATGAATATAAAAACACAGGAAAGCTGTATGATGATTATACAGACGGTAAGATTATAATAAAGATCAAATATTATAATAAAGAACTGAAAAAGAATGTAGAAATATGGATAAATCCATGGGAAGGTATAGAATCACGGGAAAAGATACTGCTGAAAGACTGAAAGAAGACCGGGCTTGTAGTAAAGCCTTGAAGTATAGTATACTTAGAAAAGACAGTTTTATGAACAAAAAGATAACGGAGGAAGGAAATGAAGGGAATTATATTTGATGTAGATGGTACTTTATGGGATTCAACCGAAATGGTAGCAGTTGCATGGAATAAAGTGATCAAGGATGAAGGAATAGAACACAAAGAACTTGAAGAAAAAGATCTGAAAAAAGAGTTTGGAAAGCCAATGGAAGCGATTGGTGAAAGTCTTTTTCCGGAGATGCCGAAAGATGAGATGATGAAGCTCATGGAGAAAATGTTGAAATATGAAAATGGATTGGTTGCGGCCGGTCCATGTGTGATATTTGAAGGTGTACAGGAGACAATTAAAAAATTAAGTGAGAAATATCCACTGTATATTGTAAGTAACTGTCAGGACGGATATATTGAAGCATTTTTGCAGTATTCAAAATTAGGAGAGTATTTTAAGGATTTCACCTGCCCGGCTTATACCGGAAGATTAAAAGGAGAGAATATCCGGATTATCATGGAAAGAAATGGTCTGAGTGAGGCGGTTTATGTTGGAGATACACAGGGAGATGCGAATTCGTGTAGGGAAGCAGAAATACCGATGATCTATGCAGCTTACGGATTCGGCGAAGTAGTAAAAAGCAGACGCTTCTATTCAATCATTTTGATGAGCTTCTGGATATGGAATTTTGACAGATTATAAAATGTATACAGGATAAATGACTGAATTATAGGGAATATAAGGGTAAAAAAGATTGCATTTTACATGGAAAAATACTATAATTCTCTTATATTCATTTCGTAGAAAAATACTAGAAAAGCAGAGGTATAGATTATGGAAAAAAAGAGTTGTAGTTGCATTAGGACACAGAGCACTTGGTACGACATTACCAGAACAGAAAGAGGCAGTAAAGAAGACTGCGAAAGTTATCGGTGATTTGATTGAAAAAGGATATCAGGTTGCAATTACACACAGTAATGCACCTCAGGTTGGTATGATCCATACAGCAATGAATGAATTCGCCAAAGAACATGAAGATTATACGGCAGCACCAATGTCTGTATGTTCTGCTATGAGTCAGGGCTATATCGGATACGACCTTCAGAATGCAATCCGTGAAGAATTGATGAATCGTGGTATTTACAGAACTGTCAGTACAGTTCTGACACAGGTGATCGTTGATCCGTACGATGAAGCGTTCTATACACCAACAAAAGTTCTGGGACGTTATATGGATGCAGAAGAGGCAAGTGCCGAGCGCAAAAAAGGTAATTATGTAGTAGAAGAGCCTGGAAAAGGATTCCGCCGTATTGTATCTGCACCGAATCCGGTCAACATCGTAGAGATTGATGCGATCAAAGCATTACTGGATGCAGATCAGGTTGTTATAGCCTGCGGAGGAGGCGGTATTCCGGTACTGGAACAGGATCATCGCCTGAAAGGAGCAAGTGCCGTAATCGAAAAAGATCTGACTGCAGGAAAGATGGCAGAAGAGACAGATGCCGATGAACTGATCATTCTGACAAGTGTTGAGAAAGTTAAGATCAACATGGACAGACCGGAAGAGGAAGAGCTTGGAGAGATCAGCGTCGCTCAGGCAAAAGAATACATGGAAGAAGGACATTTTGGAAAATATAACATGTATCCAAAATTCAGAGCAGCAGTTGAATTTCTCGAAAAGAGAGAAGGAAGAAGTGCGCTGATCACATCATTTGACAAATTCGATGAAGCACTTAAGGGAAAAACCGGTACAGTGATTAGATAAGAACAGGAATAATTTGCTGAAAATGAGACATACTGTTGTAGAGATTTTACAAGGAGGGATGTTTCATGGAAGCAAAGGTTATAGACGGATGTATCTCCTGCGGAGCATGTATCGCAACATGTCCGGAGGTGTTCCGATTTGATGAAGACGGCCTGGCAGAAGCTTATGCCAAAGTGACACCGGAACATGAAAGTGCAGCAATAGAGGCCAAAGAAGAGTGTCCGGTGGCTGTTATTATGATCGAAGAATAAAAAGGAAAACGGTCTGTATAGACGCAGTGTAGCACTGTGGATGTACAGGCTGTTTTTTTTGACCGGAGAAGGGGGCTTTGCATATTTTAAAACAGGACTCTTTATTACAGAAAATGAGTATAAAATGGAATAAAGAGCAGAATATTGTCAAAACAGGTGAGGGAAGATGGCAAAAGTTCGATTAAGTGAATGGAAGAAAAAAGAAGTGATCAACTGCTGTGACTGTAAAAAGCTTGGTTATATAGAGGATTTGATCATTGATGAATGTAAAGGATGCATAGAGGCCCTGGTGGTACCGGAGGGAGGAAAATGGTGTAATTTTTTCGGAGATGGGACGGAGTATATCATTCCATTTTTCCTGCATTAAAAGGATTGGTCCGGACCTGATTCTGGTGGAAATCCATGAAGAAAAATAGGAGAAATTTGTTTGACTTATGTTTGTGGAAAAGATATACTGTATTTGAATATAAAGACAGTATAATGGACAGAAAGGAACGATTCAGATGAAGTGCCCATATTGCAATAATCCGGATACAAGAGTTATCGATTCCAGACCGGCAGAAGACGGGAGTTCTATCAGACGCCGCCGTTCATGTGATGTATGCGGCAAACGTTTTACGACATATGAGAAAGTAGAGACAATTCCACTGACTGTGATCAAAAAGGACAATACAAGAGAGCAGTATGATCGTCGGAAAGTAGAGAATGGAGTTGTGCGTGCTTGCTATAAACGACCGGTTGCAACAGCAGATATTCAGAAAGTTGTTGACAGAATAGAGACAAAAGTTTTCAGCCTGGAGGAAAAAGAAATTCCAAGCAGTGCGATCGGAGAAGCAGTCATGGATGAACTGAAGGCACTGGATGAAGTTGCTTATGTCAGATTTGCATCTGTTTACAGAGAATTTAAAGATGTAAGTACGTTTATGGATGAATTAAAGAAGATATTAGAATAAGAATGAATTGCTTATAAAGTAATAAAGTGATAGAATATAAGGGAGAAGCAAAAAATTATTTGCTTCTCCCTTTTCAAAAAGAAAACAGATATAGAATTATCTTTACAGTATATGGAAATAATAGAAACAGATAAAATGATAGAAGATGAACGATAGAATAGATTGGGTGAAATAATATGAGAACATATAAGTTAACCATTTCCTATGATGGAAGCAGATATCAGGGATGGCAGAGACAGGCCACAACAGATAACACAATACAGTATATTCTGGAGTGGAGTATCGGTAAACTGGTTGGATATCGTGTGCATATAGATGGATCGGGAAGAACAGATGCGGGTGTTCATGCACGTGGACAGGTTGCAAGTGTGAAACTTTCTAAATTATATGATACCAAGGAACTCAAAGATTCACTGAACAGATATCTTCCGGAAGATATCCGTATTGTGAAAGTAGAACTTGCCAAGAATGGTTTTCATGCACGCAAGAGTGCCAAAGGGAAAAAACTACGAATATTATATTGACTGTCGTGAAAAACCGGATGTTTTTTTACCAGAAGATATTGCTATCATTATCCGGAAAAACTGGACATCGAGGCAATGCGTGATGCAACAAAATATCTGATAGGACCAAAGAATTTTACAAGTTTTACGGATGATAAAGAATGCAAAGATCCAATCCGTAAGATTACAAACATTAAGATAGTAAGCAGCGGAGAAAAAGTGCGGATCACCTATTACGGAACCGGATTTTATATCATATGGTAAGAATCCTTACAGGAACACTTCTGGAGATTGGTGCAGGAAAGAGGGATGCATCCATGCTGCCGGTCGTAATTGCAGCAGAGGACAGAAGCCTTGCAGGATTTTTAGCTCCGGCAAGAGGATTGTTTTTAAGAAAAGTATATTATTAAACTGCGCCTATATGGGTGAATCCGGGACAAAAAAGTAAGAACGGTCGGGAGGAAGATATGAAGTTTATATCGTGGAATGTCAACGGAATCCGTGCATGTGCACAAAAAGGATTTATGGATATTTTTAATGAAGCGGATGCAGATATTTTCTGTATACAGGAATCAAAGATGCAGGCTGGGCAGCTGGAACTAGATACGCCGGGATATCATCAGTACTGGAATTATGCTGAGAGAAAAGGTTATTCCGGAACGGCAATCTTTACAAAAGAAGAGCCTCTTTCCGTGAGCTATGGATTGGGAATAGAAGAACATGATAAAGAAGGCCGTGTGATTACGTTAGAGTTTGAAGACTTTTATTTTATTACAGTCTATACACCAAATTCACAGAGCGAACTTGCACGACTGGATTACAGAATGCGATGGGAAGATGCGTTTCTTGCATATCTTAAGAAATTAGAAGAAAAGAAACCGGTGATCTTCTGCGGAGATCTTAATGTAGCACTAAAGAGATTGATTTGAAGAATCCGAAAACCAATCGTAAAAATGCGGGATTT
>ENA-OQBL01000863-OQBL01000863.1-human-gut-metagenome-genome-assembly--contig:-NODE-863-length-13898-cov-2.140585_pt1 | contig 13898 bp, 16 predicted proteins | sample MGYA00242747_ERZ504553 | MGnify/ENA primary metagenome ERZ504553 (study PRJEB26092, sample SAMD00036240) | human gut metagenome | host: Homo sapiens | study: EMG produced TPA metagenomics assembly of...
AAAATAACAACAATTTTTGAAATTTTAGAAGAAAAGACTGTTATTTCCTACTCCTTTTTGGCGGCGACGGCTTTTATTATGCATTTAATGAGGAAAAATAATGATTGATATTTAATTTCCGTTACATATGAACAACTCAATAATGTGATTACTGATCTCGGTCAATCTGAATTCAGAACAAAGCAGATTTTTTACATGGCTTCACAAAAACGGATGTTTCATCTTTTTGATGAAATGACAAATATCAGCAAATCTTTAAGAGAAAAGCTAAGTGAGAATTTTTATATTTCAACTTGTCAAATCGAAGATAAATATATATCAAAAATTGACGGCACCGTTAAATATCTTTTTTAAACTATCGGACGGTGAATATATAGAATCCGTTATTATGAAGTATAAATACGGCTATACTATTTGTGTTTCTTCACAAGTAGGTTGCAAAATGGGTTGTACCTTTTGTGCCTCTACGCTTGCAGGATTTAAAAGAAATCTTACATCCGGTGAAATTGAAGCACAGCTTCACAGTGCTCAAAAGGATTTGAATATCAAAATTTCTCATATAGTTTTGATGGGAATAGGGGAGCCGCTTGATAATTTTGATAACGTTATTAATTTTTTGTATAATGTTAATAACGAAAACGGCTTGAATATAAGTATGCGCAATATTACTGTTTCCACCTGCGGAGTAGTACCGAGAATATATGAATTGATGAATTTAAATTTACAGCTTACACTTACTATATCTCTCCATGCTCCTAACGATGAAATAAGAAGCAACACTATGCCGATAAACAATAAATATAAGATTGACGAGCTTTTAGCCGCTTGCCGCAAATACTGCGAAAAAACGGGCAGACGTGTAAGCTTTGAATACACTCTGATTAAGGATGTAAACGACAGTAAAGAAAACGCCTTGGAGCTTGCAACACGACTTAAAGGTATGAATGCACACGTTAATCTTATACCTGTTAACGATGTTAAAGAGCGAGGAAATATTAAATCATCCAAGAAGGCAATTTTGAATTTTCAAAATATATTGGAAAAAAAACGGGATAAATGCTACAATAAGACGTACTTTGGGCGCCGATATCAATGCGTCATGCGGTCAATTACGACGTCTTAAAAACAGAGGTGAAAACTAATGAGGATAGTTGCTAAAACAGATAAAGGTCACGTAAGGGATTCAAACCAGGATGCGTATGCTGTCGGTGAATTTTCTGACGAGGTTGTTTGGGCTGTTGTTTGCGACGGTATGGGCGGTGCTGCCGGAGGTAATATTGCAAGCGCACTGGCTGTTAAGGTTATCAGCGATAAAATTAATGTGTCATATCGTGAACAAATGCGTGACAGCTCAATAAAAAATATGCTTGATTCTGCTTTGAATGCGGCTAATGTTGAAGTTTTTGATATGTCTGAAAGCAAACATGAGCTAAAAGGAATGGGTACTACCGTGGTTTGCGCTATTGTAAAAGACGGTCAAGCTTATATTGCTCATGCAGGCGACAGCAGGGCGTATATTCTCAAAAACGGAAAAATATTTCAGATTACAACTGACCACAGTATAGTTCAGGATTTACTCGACAAAGGCAAAATCACCTCTGAACAGGCATTAAATCATCCAAATAAAAATATTATCACAAGAGCGGTCGGGGTTGATAAAAATATAGAAATAGATTTTGACCAGATTGATTTAGATGACGATACAACCTTGCTGCTTTGTACCGACGGTTTATCTAATTATGTATCTGACAGTGAAATACTTGAACTTACAAGCGACAAAAAGCATTATGCGTTTGCAGACAGGCTTGTAAATAAAGCTAATGAAAACGGTGGCGGAGATAACATTACGGTAGTTGTAATTTCTAAATAACGGAGTTTATAAAATATGGATAATTATGTAGGAAAAAGACTTGACGGAAGATATGAAATACAGGAAATCGTCGGCGTTGGCGGTATGTCTGTTGTTTATAAAGCTTATGATAATGTTGACGACAGAATAGTTGCGGTTAAAATTTTAAAAGATGAATTTTTAACTAATGATGATTTTGTAAGACGTTTTAAAAACGAATCAAAGGCAATTGCACTTCTTTCCCACCCAAATATCGTAAAGGTTTATGATGTTAGTTTTGGGGAAAAGCTTCAATATATTGTTATGGAATATGTTGACGGTATTACTCTTAAGGAGTATATTCAAAAACAGGGTGCAATCACTTGGAATGACGCATTGTTTTTCACAACCCAAATATTAAAAGCGTTGCAGCACGCTCACGATAAGGGTATTGTTCACAGAGATATTAAACCGCAAAATATAATCTTATTACCAAACGGGAATATTAAAGTTGCGGATTTTGGTATAGCTCGTTTTTCAAGAAGCGAAACGAGAACGCTTACGGATACTGCTATCGGTTCTGTTCATTATATCAGTCCGGAACAGGCTAAAGGTGAATTTACTGATGAAAAGGCCGACATTTATTCAGTAGGTGTAGTTTTGTATGAAATGCTTGCCGGCAAAGTTCCTTTTGAAGCTGAAAGTGCAGTAAGTGTTGCTCTTATGCAACTTCAAAGCAATGCTAAAAGGCTCACCGAAATTAATCCTGATATTCCGCTCGGTCTTGAACAAATTTGTATTCATGCAATGCAAAAGGACCCTAAGGACAGATATCAGTCTGCAACCGAAATGCTTATTGACGTTGAAGAAGTTATAAAAAATCCCAAAACAGTTTTTGACTATTCGTATTTTGTTGACAAATCACCTACTAAATACGTTGGCAAAACCGATAAAATAACAAGCGAAACACCTGTTATTAAGGAAAAGGAAGAAATCGCCCCTAACACCGATGAGGACGAAGATGTTTATTATGACCCTGACCATAAAAAGAAGGTTATAACCGCTGTATTGATTGGAATTATCGTTTTGGTAACAGCCGCTGTACTTTTAGTAATGGCAATAACAGGCTCGTTTAAAACAAATACAAATAAGCTTGATAATTTCGTCGGATTTTCTTATGATGAATTAATCAGTTCTAATAAATATGACTATGAATTTGTACTTGAACAAAAGAAAACAGATGAAGTAGAGCCGGGTATTGTTATGGAGCAATCACCCGAAGCAGGCACTAAAGTTATTTCAGGTTCTCAGGTTAAACTTGTCGTATCTGCTTCTATGGATGATATCAAATGTTCCTAATATCTATAATCTTAATGAAGAAAAGGCAAAAAAAGCCCTTTCTAACGAAGGTTTGGTTAATTATAAATTTACAACTATTTCAAGTGAAACGGTTGAAGAAGGACTTGTTGTTTATACCGAACCTAAAGCCGGCACTGTTGTATCCGCTGATACTCAAATTGTTGTTTTCATAAGTTCAGGTCCTACAACTAAAGAGGTTATCAATATAGAAGTACCGGACGTGACAGGTCTTAAGCAAGAGGGCGCAAGAGCATTCCTTGAAAAAATGGGCTTTAGCACCAACAATATTACTTTTGTCACTCAAGACGATTTAAGACCTAAAGGAACCGTTATTTCTCAATCACCGGCTGCCGGTTCAACCGCAACAGCAGAAGATAAGATTAAAATTGTTATTTCTTCAGGAGTAACAACCACAACCACCAAAGCGGCTGCGAAAATTTCTCTTTCTGTTACTCTTCCAAAGGTAGTTGATGACTCGGGAGAATATGTGAAAGACTCACTTGAAATCACTCTTGACGGCGAAACGTACCTTAATCAGGCGGTAACGCTTAACGGCAGTAAAGCAAGCGTAAGCATTACTCTTGAAGGCGATGAAGATGCTAATATTAAGGCTTCTTTAACAGACACGGGAGCTGTTGAAACAAAGGTCGTAAGTCCTAAAAACAGTAAAAATCTTAAGGTTGATTTCAGCGGCTTTTCTAATGAAAAAACTTCTCATTCTCAGACTGCCCCAGCAACAAACGCAAACGGAGCTCAATAATATGAAGCTTAATGGTCTAATTGTTAAAGGAATCGGCGGTTTCTACTATGTGGAAACCGCTGATGGTTTATATGAATGTAAAGCTCGTGGTGTTTTTCGTAAAAAAGAATAACTCCGTTAGTCGGCGACAAAGTAAGCATAAGCGTTAATACAAATGCCGAAAATACTATTGATGATATATTTGAAAGGAAGAACTCACTTGTTCGTCCGCCTCTTGCAAATATTGATACACTTTTTATTGTTTCTTCAATTGTTGACCCTCAAATTAACACCGTTGTTCTTGATAGGCTTATTGCCATTGCCGAATATAAAGACATTGAGCCGATTATTGTTTTTACAAAAACCGACTTGGAAAATGCCTATGATAAATATGTTGATATTTATACCAAAGCAGGTTTCAAAACAATTATCTGTAATAATAAAAACGGCTTAGGTTCTGACGAGGTTAAGGAAATGCTTAAGGGTAAAATTTGTGCCTTTGCTGGAAATACAGGTGTCGGCAAATCCTCACTTTTAAATAATATTGATTCATCGTTAGAGCTTGCGACCGGTGAAACAAGCAAAAAACTCGGCAGGGGAAAGCATACTACACGGCATTGCGAACTTTTTAAGTGCAATGAAGGTTATATAGCCGACACCCCCGGATTTTCTTCGCTTGATATTGAAAGATGTGAAAAAATCATGAAGGACGAGTTACCGCATTGTTTCAGAGAGTTTTCGGATTATATTTATAATTGTAAATTCTTGAATAATTGTTCACACATCAACGATAAGGGTTGTGCCGTAAGGCAAGCTGTTGAAAATGGATTAATAAGCGAAAGCAGATATAACAGCTATGTGCAAATGTATAATGAGGTTAAAGATATAAAAGAATGGAAAAAGAAATAAAAAAGTGCTTGATTATTACAGGTGCGCCTGAAGACGATATTGATTATTATAAGCATTATATCGACGGAAGATTTATCATCGGTGCTGACAGCGGATATAAAAAATGTGTTAAATTAAATATCAAGCCAAATTTAATTATCGGTGATTTTGATTCCTCAACGAAGCCTGATACGGATATTGAAACTATTGTCCTTCCGGTAAGAAAGGATGATACCGATACATTATCTGCTGTTAAAGAAGCAATTAAGCGTGGCTATAATGATATAATTATTTTAGGCGGTATAGGCAACAGATTTGACCATACTTATAACAATGTTTTGGTGCTTAAATTTTTGCTTCGACAGAAATATAAAAGCCGTATTGATAAATAAGCATAATAAAATTGAAATTATTGAAAAGTCATATTCTTTTAAAAAAGACAACTACCCATATTTCTCTATGTATCCGCTGTTTGATGCGTGCATCGGTCTAACAACAAGAGGGACGCAATATGATTTAACAGATTTTACAATACCTGTAGATTGCTTGTATACGCAAAGCAATTCATTTAAAGATGATGTTGTAACAATTAATTATAAATCAGGAAAACTTTTGTTGATTTTAAGTAACGATTAGTAAGCTTTTGAATAGAATATAGTAAATACAGCAAAAGAGGTGTTTACTATATGAAAAAAATGTGCAGACGGGATTATTTGTGGATAGCTTTCGGTGTTGGCTGTGTCATTGCTTGTTGCTGTCCTACTGTTTGGATAACAAGAATACTTGCGATTGTAGTAATCATTCTCGGAATAATGTGCTGTAGAAGATAGGGGTATTTTTATGAAAGTTGTGCTTATTTAAAAGTCCTAAATTTTTAGCGCCTATTCTTAGGCTGATGTTTAAAATAGATAAAGTGAAAAGTGAAACATAATTCAGCACGCCCAATCGGCGTGCTTTTTTAGTGAAAATATTTAGACTTATAATTGATTAATTACATATTATGTGATAAAATAATTTTAATAATGTTTATTGGTGATAGTATGACTGAAATCGAGAAAAAAAATTTAAAGAATTAAGAAAAACAATTAGATATCATTCTGACAGATATTATAATGATGACGCACCGGAAATTGAAGATTACGAATATGATATGATGATGCGTGATTTAAAGGGACTTGAAGAAAAATATCCTCAATATGATACACCCGACTCACCCACTAAGAAGGTAGGCGGCAAAGCGGACAATTCCTTTGCAAGTGTTGAACATACTGTTAGGATGGAAAGTCTGCAAGATGCTTTTTCAAAGGACGAGCTTAGGGAATTTGATAACCGAGTCAGAGAAAGCGTTAAAACCGTTAACTATGTTGTTGAGCCTAAAATCGACGGATTGTCAGTAAGCCTTGAATACCGTGACGGTGTATTTTTTAGAGGCTCTACACGAGGCAACGGTGACGTAGGCGAGGATGTAAGCGGAAATTTGAGAGTTATTCATAATATTCCTTTAAAGCTTAATAAACCGATACCTTATATCGAGGTTAGAGGAGAAGTTTATATGCCTAAAAAAAGCTTTGACAAGGTTGTGGACAGGCAGCTTCTCAGAGGCGAAAAGCCCTTTAAAAACCCACGTAATGCCGCTGCCGGTTCTTTAAGGCAAAAAGACAGCAGTGTTACCGCAACACGTGGTCTTGATATATTTGTATTTAACATTCAACAAATAGAAGGTGCACAGCTTACGTCTCATAAGCAGTCAATTGATTTTATCAAAGAACTCGGATTTCATACTATTCCGACATATAAAAAGGTTGGAAACATTGAAGACGCTATTTCTGAAATTGACAGAATAGGTGAAGCGAGAGGTTCACTTGAATATGACATAGACGGAGCAGTTATTAAGGTTGATGATTTTTCACATAGACAACAGCTCGGCTCTACCGCAAAATATCCTAAATGGGCAATTGCTTTTAAATACCCGCCGGAAGAAAAACAAACAGTATTAAGAGATATTGAAATAGCAGTCGGCAGAACAGGTGTTTTAACACCGACCGCTATTCTTGACAGCGTTCATCTTGCCGGTACAACAGTCAGCAGAGCCACACTTCATAATCAGGATTTTATTAACGAAAAAAGGGTATAGGCATAGGCGATATTGTAACAGTTCGTAAAGCCGGCGATATTATACCCGAAGTTTTAATGCGTTAATGAGCATAATGCTAAAATGTGTTCAAATTTCCTGAGGTTTGTCCATCTTGCGGTGAAAATCGTTTACCGTGATGAGGATGAAGCTGCAATCAGATGCATTAATCCCGAATGTCCGGCTCAACTTTTAAGAAACCTTATTCACTTCTGTTCAAGAGATGCTATGGACATTGAAGGCTTGGGTCCTGCAATTATCGAAACTTTTGTAAATGTGGGTATGATCAATAAAACTTATGATATTTATAATCTTGACCCTGATAAAATCGCAAGCCTTGAGGGATTTAAGCAAACAAGTGCAAAAAACATAATTAATTCGGTTAATAATTCCAAAAAGAATGATTTGTCAAAACTTATATTTGCTTTAGGTATTCGTCATATCGGCGCTAAAGCAGGCAAACTTTTGGCTGACCATTTCAAAAATATTGATGATATTATGAACGCAAGCGTTGATGATATTCTTGAAATTGACGGCTTCGGTGTTGTTATGGCACAAAGTGTTGTTGAATTCTTTGAAAGCGACTCATCAAAATGAACTTATTGAAAAGCTAAAAGAAGTCGGAGTGAATATGATTTCCACAAATGTTATTAAAGACAACAGATTTGAGGGTATGACATTTGTATTGACAGGTACACTTCCTACATTAAAGCGCTCTGAGGCATCAAGTATTATTGAGTCATTCGGCGGCAAAGCTTCGTCTTCGGTTTCTAAGAAAACAACTTATGTATTAGCCGGCGAGGAAGCAGGCTCAAAGCTTGATAAAGCAAATAGCCTTGGAGTAGAAGTTATAAACGAAGAACAGTTTAAGGAAAATGATTAAATGAGAGAAGTAAGAAAAAAGCAAAAAAATTTTTATAAGTTTTTAAAAAGTCTTGTAATATTCAGTGTGATATTTATTTTTGTTTATATCGGTGCGCAGCCGTATGTAAAGTCGTTTAACGAAACGCTTGCTGTTGCCGTAAACTACGCTTGCGATATATTGGTTATTATCAATCTCATTGTTATATTTCTATATTACTCAAAGTACGGAAAAGTTGAATCGTTTCTTAAGGATATTGAAAATGAACTTGAAGACGCAGGTTATTATATTAATTCTCGTGATAAAGAAAGCATTGAACAAAGATGCGTGACGATTTCAAACGATTTAGAAAAAAAATCGGATATAAAATGAATAAACTTGTTGAAGTTAAGGATTTTTCATTTGATGTAAGAGCAATTAAAGGCAATAATTATTTTTATATTGTCAACATTGAAAAAGTAGATAAAAATGACATTTTGGCTTATCTTGATGAAATGATTTATGATTTAACTTCAAATCTTTTTAGAAGAAAAGGCAACGGCGTACTTTGCTTTATTACAGATACTGCTTGTGATGACGCAATTGAAATCAGCAAAATGATTACGCCGCTCGGAAGAAAAGGTCAAATGAAAATCGCACTTGCGATTGACGAAACCGACACAGGCAATGTTTACTTCCAAGGAAGAGAAGAAAATAAAAACAAAACTCAGATTGCAAATTTTGTAATGAACTGCGAAATGCCTGTTAAGGATAAATTTATACATAAAGAGAAGTTGCCTTATCAAAAGGAACTTGAAAAAAATGGCAGAAAAATTCACGTTAAAGGATTTTAATAACGGAAATTTCTATATTCATTAATAGGAGATGAAATGCTATGAATGATAAAGCAAAAAAAGTATTTCGATTCATTAAAAGGTAAAAAGGTGGACTTTTGTCGGTATGGGCGTTGCTAACATTCCGTGTGCTGAGTTTTTTTGCAAAGCTTGGAATTGATGTTTACGCTTGTGACAAAAGAGATAAGGACTATATAGGCAAGGATATTTGTGATAAGCTTGAAAAGCTTGGTGTTAATTTTTTCGTTAGGAGAAAATTATCTTGATGTTTTGCCGAAAAATGGACCTTGTTTTTACGTTCTCACGGTATTTTGCCTTTTCAAAATCCTTGGATAGGAGAGTGCATTGAAAGAGGACAAAGGGTAACAACGGAGATGGAAGTTTTCTTTAAACTTTGCCCATCTAAAATTATTGCAGTTACAGGCTCTAACGGTAAGACAACAACAACAACACTTATTTCTAAATTCCTTGAAGCACAGGGCAAAAAAGTATATTTAGGCGGTAATATCGGTAAGGCACTTATGCCTGAACTTGAAACTATCACCGAAAACGATATTGCGGTTGTTGAGCTTTCATCATTTCAGCTTTTAACTATGGGTAATATGAAAAACACTCCCGATGTTGCAGTTGTTACTAATATTGAATGTACTCACCAAGACCATCACGTAAACCTTGATGAATATGTTGATGCAAAGAGAAATATTTTAATCTATCAAAACAGCAATTGCCGTACAGTTTTAAATGCTGATTGCGATTATTCAATCGGCAACAGGGTTTACCACGATATGAGATATGATGTCAGGGGTAAGCTTGCCGAATTTTCAATCAAGCATAAGGTCGAAAACGGCTGTTATATGAATGATAAGGGCGAAATTATTTATAATGACAACGGCAATGAAACCTTTATTATGAATAGTTGCGATATTGCAATTCCGGGTACTCATAATATTGAAAATTATTGTACTGCAATTTCAGCCACTTGGGGTCTTGTTGATATTTCTGTTTACGGCAAAATTGCAAAAACCTTTGGCGGAGTAGAGCACAGAATTGAATTTGTGAGAGAATTTGACGGTGTAAAATATTATAATGACTCAATCGCAACTTCTCCTTCACGTGTTATCAGCGGCTTAAGGGCGTTCAATAAGAAAATTATTGTTATTATGGGTGGCTCGGACAAGGGTAATGACATGAGCGAAATGGTGCCCGACATATTAAAGTATGTTAAAGTTCTTGTATTAAACGGCGCAACTGCCGACAAGATTTATGATACCGTTACTTCGTTTGACGGATATAATGAGTCAGGACTTAAAATAATTAAAACAGATGTTCTTGAAAATGCTCTTATTGAAGCAAAAAAAGTAGCTCAAAAGGGTGATGTCGTTTCACTTTGCCCTGCTTGCCCGGCATTTGACCAATTTAAAACATTTGAATACAGAGGCAGAAAATTTAAAGAACTTGTAAATGGATTTGAGGATTAATGGATAATACAGTTGAATTATTAAAAAAATTAACGTCAACAGTCGGCGTATCGGGTGAAGAAGAAAATGTAGTTACTCTTTTAAAGGATATACTCAAAAAAGTACGGTAATGTAAGTGTTGATTCAATGAACAACGTTTATTGTACCTTTGGGCAAGGCTATCATTTTTTACTTGATGCTCATCTTGATGAGATTGGTATGATTGTTACCGATATCACTGACGACGGATTTATTAAAGTAAATCGTTGCGGCGGAATTGACAGAAGAATGCTTTTGGGTTATGAGGTGTCCGTTTGGGGCAAGGAAGAAGTAAAAGGAATAATTTCAACCTTACCGCCTCATTTGCAAAACGCAGAAGATGAAAAGAAAGTTCCCGAATTTAAAGATATTTCAATTGACGTCGGAATGAGTAAAGAGAAAATTAAAAAAATTGTATCTCTCGGAGATAAGGTTACATTTAAGCGTAATTTCACTCCGCTTTTAAACAGTCAATTGTCTGCCTCATGCCTTGATGACAGAGCAGGTATTGCTTCGATTTTATTATGTCTTGACCGGCTTAAAAATCTCCCTTGTAAAGTAACCGTTATGTTTTCTTCTCAGGAGGAGCTTGGTACAAGAGGCGCTAAATCGGTGCTTTTTCAAAGGGCGTTGATGAATTTATTTGCGTTGACGTTTCGTTTGCTTACACTCCTAATTGCGACAAGGCGGATTGCGGAGAAATAGGCAAGGGTGCAATGATTGGATTTTTCTCCTATTCTTGATAAGAATATTTCAAAAAAGCTCGTTAATATTGCAAAGAAAAATAATATACCGTATCAATGCGAAATTATGTCAGGCAGTACGGGAACAAATGCCGACGTAATCTCTCTTTGCGAGAGTGGTATAAAGGGCGCTCTTATATCAATTCCCGAAAAATATATGCACCAGCCCTGTGAGGTTGTTGACGTTAATGATATTGAAAGCGTGAGCAATTTAATTTACGCTTATATCAGTGAAAAGGCAGGTGAGCCGAATGCTTAAAGATTTATGCTTATTAAACGGCACATCGGGTGATGAGAGTGCTGTAAGGGATTATATAATTTCTAAAATAAAAGATAATTGTGAATATAAGGTTGACGCATTAGGCTCAATTATAGCATTTAAAAAGGGCAAAAAAGAACAAATAAAAAGGTAATGATTTGCGCTCATATGGACGAAGTCGGTTTTATTATTACCGATATTACAGATGACGGATATTTGAAATTTGCTCCCGTTGGCGGTATTGATGCGAGAATTGTTGCTGACAGAAAAGTGACAATTAATAATATTAACGGCGTAATAGGTTTAAAACCTATTCATCTACTTTCATCTGATGAAAAAGAAAAGGCAGTAAGCTTCAAAAATCTTTTTATAGACATCGGCGCAAAGGATAAGTCGGATGCCGAAAAATTTGTTTCTTTAGGCGACTTTGCGTATTTTTCGAGTGATTATTATGAGTTTGGCGAAGGCTTTATTAAAGCAAAAGCACTTGATGATAGAATCGGCTGTATGCTCATGATTGAGCTAATTAACAGTGATCTTGAATATGACACATATTTTTGCTTTAACGTTCAGGAGGAAGTTGGCTTAAGAGGCTCAAAATGTACCTCCTTTGATATTCAACCCGATATTTCTGTCATTTTGGAGTCAACAACTGCGGCTGATTTATGCAGGCGTTACCGGCGGGGATCGTGTTTGTGTTTTGGGCGACGGTCCTGTTATATCTTTTATGGACGGCAGAACTGTTTACGATAAGACTTTATATAAACTTGCACGAAAGACAGCAGATGATAATAATATCCCTGCACAGACTAAAACTGCAATTGCCGGAGGAAATGATGCAGGTTCAATTCAAACAAGCGGTAAGGGAAGCAAAGTTATTGCAATATCGCTTCCAAGCAGATATATTCACTCCTCATCAAGCGTTGTAAAGAGTGAGGATATCGAAAATACAAGAAAGCTGTTAAATAAATTACTACCTAAGCTATATGATTAAATTAATTGATAACCCAGACGAATTTGATACTTTTAATAAGGACGATATATTTTTTATCCGCATTATGTCCTTGTTGAAAGCATATTCAACTGAATATAACTTTGCGCTTTTTTACAAGCAAATTGATGAAAGCGAAAATATAACGGCAATAATTTCTCGCCTTGATAATGATTATACCGTTTGCCATAATGATAACTTCAATCAAAAAGAACTTGACGATTTTTTCAAAACGCTTGGATTTAATTCAATTCTATGCGATGATGATTTAAAGTTGTCTTTTTCCTATGATTACGGAATAACAATGGCAACAAATAAAAAGATTGAAAAGACTATAAATTATGCCGAGATTGATGAATACCCAAAACTTATGGATTTATTTAATTTGGAGGATTATTCGTCAGCTGATTTTGAAAGTTGGTATGTTGACGTAAGCCACAGAATCAGGCACGGTGCGGCAAAAGCCGTAACACTGAATATTAATGGCGAAATAATTTCAAGTGGCATATTTTCGTCGATTTATAATAATGACGCAATATTGACTGCTGTGTCCACCCAATCTGAATTTAGACGAATGGGGTATGCAAGTGCTCTTGTCAGCGCAATGGTTTGCGATATAAAGGGCAAGGTATATTTGATGCGTGACAAGAATAAAAACGAAGAGTTTTACAAAAAACTCGGATTTGAAAATATCGGCTATTGGAGAATGTATAAATGAACGAATTTTTTAAAATTGATAAAAGAATAACGGATGCTTCTGATAATGCGTTAAAGCTTTGCAAAAAACAATTTGAATATATAGACGAAATAACAGAATATAATCAGCAAAAGGTGCAAAAGGCCTTTATAGATAACAGAATTTCAGAAAGCCATTTTTGTACAAGTACAGGCTATGGCTACGGCGATATCGGTCGAGAAGCTCTTGATAAGGTATGGGCACAGGTTTTAGGTGCTGAGTCAGCTTTAGTTCGCCACAACTTCACTTGCGGCACACACACTTTATCAACTGCACTTTTTGGCGTCCTCAGACCGGGAGATACAATGCTTTGCGTTTCGGGCACACCTTATGATACTATTCACAATGTTATCGGAATCAGCGGTGAAGGAATGGGTTCGCTTAAGGATTTTGGAATTAAATATCAAGAAGTAGCACTTAAAACGAACGGCTTGACTATGAGGCAATAGAACACGCAGTTAACGAAAATACCACAATGGTTTATATTCAAAGAAGCAGAGGCTATGAACTCAGACCAAGCCTTTCTGTTGACGAGATTGGTAAGGTCTGCGAAATTGCCAAGAAAAAAATTCCTAATGTAATTGTAATGGTTGATAACTGCTACGGTGAATTTGTAGAAAAAAGTGAACCGACGCAGGTTGGCGCTGATTTAATCGCAGGTTCTATGATTAAAAAATGCAGGCGGAGGAATTGCAACTACAGGCGGATATATCGCCGGCAGGAAAGACCTTGTTGAAAAATGTGCTTACAGGCTCACAACACCGGGACTTGGCAGTGAGGTTGGCGCAACAATCGGTATGAAACAGGCAACTTTATATGGGTTTTATTTTTTGCCCCTCATACAGTCGGTGAGGCACTTAAGAGTGCAGTTTACATATCGGCATTATATGAAAGCTTCGGATATGATGTAACTCCTCGCTATAATGAAATCAGGCACGATATTGTTCAATCCTTAGGGCTTGAAAACGCTGAAAGCCTTGTTGCTTTTTGCCAGGGGATTCAAAGCGGCAGCCCTATCGACAGTTATCTTTTA
>ENA-OQBL01000864-OQBL01000864.1-human-gut-metagenome-genome-assembly--contig:-NODE-864-length-13894-cov-4.496986_pt1 | contig 13894 bp, 18 predicted proteins | sample MGYA00242747_ERZ504553 | MGnify/ENA primary metagenome ERZ504553 (study PRJEB26092, sample SAMD00036240) | human gut metagenome | host: Homo sapiens | study: EMG produced TPA metagenomics assembly of...
GTGTGGAAAAAATCATCACTTCTGATCTGCGCCAACACCATCCTGCGTGGGAACTGGCTGCACAGTTTTCCGTCAGTGAAACCAGCCTGAAGAACTACTTTCGCGGAGTTTATGGTCAAAATATATCAATTTATTTACGTGAAGTTCGTATGCAACGAGCTGCTGAATTACTCACTACTACAAACTTATCTGTATCGGAAATTGCAGAACAAGTTGGTTATTTGAATCAAAGCAAGTTTTCTTCGGCATTTAAGAAGCAGTTCAACGCTTCGCCATTAGAATTTAAGCGCCGCAAAAATTTAGAGAGAAATACTTCCAACTGACGGGTTCTAACATTTTTCACAATAAATATTTTTATTAGAAACTCATGACAAATGAAGTCAGAGTCATTTCTTATATTATAGGAAGTGACTCTGATTATTATAATTTACACCACTTTACAACTTTTTCTGTTCCGACAGCAGATACCTTATTTTTGCTGATATTATCCATACTGGCCTTAGAATCCGCACATTCCATCCGGTTTCTATATCAGCATTTTTTATCCAGAATAACGGAGAAATCACTGAATGTATTTTATTATGCATGTTCCTATGCAAAGATTGATCATTCCAGATTTATGAATACTACTGTCAGGATTGTTTTGAAGCTGATACCGGATTCATTGCAGACACAGCCTGTATTTCTGTGCGTGGATGATACGATGGTATCTAAATTTGGCACAAAATTTGAAAATGTTTCAAAACTGTTTGACCATGCCGCACACAACGGTTCCAACTATCTGAATGGACACTGCTTTGTGAGTGTCATGCTCTGCGTACCTGTCTGGAATGGGGATAAAGTATATTATCTTTCACTTACTTTTTGTTTTGAATACTCTTCCAATAACTGACTTGCATTGTAATTTTTCTTTTAAAGAATATCTGAGCGGAAATCCTTTTTTAACTAAACGTAATTCATTTTGCACATTATAGCTGACAACATTCTGTCCTAATATCAATATAGAAAACAATAATACATGCCTTCTTTCATCAGCATAATCATTGTATCAGGATAAAGTTCACAAGGTATCCGCAATACGTTCCCTTAAGTTCATGTCATTATTGAAATCGTACATATTTCAGTATAAAAAGTTCAGTATTCAAATTCTGACTATTTATAGTAAATATGGTCTATCAAAATGACTATTTTCTGTTTCATTATTTAACTTAACCAAACAATTCCTATGCATAAAGACGGAATTCACCTTACATTTCCCCTATATATTTTTCTGCCATATGTACTGCCATAGCACCATCTGCAACAGCTGTTACTATCTGACGAAGTAACTTTGTTCTGACATCTCCTACAGCATAAACACCTGGAATACTCGTTTCAGTATTTTCACCTGCCACAATATATCCTTTATTATCCAGTTCTATCTGATTCTCTAAAAAATCTATTGTCGGTTTTCTTCCTATGCTCACAAACAAGCCGTCACATTCTATAATGTTTTCTTCTCCTGTAACTGTATCTTTCAACCGCACACCAGTCAATCGTTCTCCATAAAGCAGTTCTTTTACTGTACTATTCCATCGAAACTCTATATTTTCAGTTTTCATCAGCTGGTCATTGTAAATTTTTGTTGCACGTAATGTATCTCTTCGATGAACAATGATAACTTTCTTAGCAATTCGACTTAAAAGAGTAGCATCTGATACAGCAGAATTTCCACCACCAACAACAACCACAATCTTATCTTTATAAAACATACCATCACAGGCGGCACAATAAGCAACTCCATGACCTATCAATTCTTTTTCTTTATCAAGACCAAGTTCTCTTGGATTTGCTCCTGTAGCTATCACTACTGTTTTCCCAATATAAATTCCCGAACTAGTTTCTACTCTCTTAAGCTTTCCTGCTAAATCCATATTAAAAACTTCTGCATATTCACTTTTAGCACCATATTTTCCGCCTGTTTTTGCATTTTCTCTGCCAATGAAAATCCGTCAATTCCATTTTCAAAACCAGGATAGTTATCAATCTGCCATGTCAGTGACATCTGGCCACCTGCAGATAATTTTTCTAAAACAATTGTTTCAAGTCCTGCTCTGGCTGCGTATAATGCTGATGTATACCCACCAGGTCCTCCTCCCACGATAATCATATCGTAAACATGATTTTCATTCATACAACAGTCCTCCTATTTTATTTTTCCAAAGCTTCATTAATAAAGTTTTCTATCATTTTTTTTGATTCGGGTGCAACAATAGAATCTATTGCCTTTCCATCTCGATATAAAACCAGCGTAGGAATTATCTCAATCTTTTCAGCTTCTGCAATCTGTGGTTCTTCATCAATATTTACTTTTCCAGCAATAAGAATATCGCTGTATTCTTCACTTATTTTTTCATAAGCCGCTCCAATTCTACGGCAATAACCACACCAAGGTGCCCAGAAATCAACCAAAACCGGTTTTTCTTTATGAATTAATTGTCCAAACTTTTCTTTATTTATATTTATTGATGTCATATTTTTCAACTCCTTCTCCTGTTTGAACTTAATATACCTCATAGAAAGTCTTACTTCAGTGATAATATCACAGAAAAGATAATTTACTTTATTACACTTCTTTTTATTTCTATTTATGGCATATGCCAGTTATATATTTGACGCATCTAAAAAAAGCAAGTATACTATGTTCGTAAAGGAGATAACGGTTATGAACTTCGAAAATTATTTTCCACTATGGAATGACTTAAATACAGCACAGAAAAAACTAATTTCAGACAATTTAATCACACAGTATGTAAAAAAAGGGACAATCATTCACAATGGAAACCTGGATTGCACTGGATTATTACTGGTTAAATCCGGGCAGCTTCGAACCTACATACTTTCAGATGAAGGACGAGAGATTACACTTTACCGTCTGTTCGATATGGATATGTGTCTTTTATCCGCCTCATGTATCATACGCTCCATTCAATTTGAAGTAACCATTGAAGCAGAAAAAGATACTGATCTTTGGATCATCCCTGCTGAGATCTATAAGGACATCATGAAGGAATCTGCTCCCGTTGCAAACTATACCAATGAGTTAATGGCTACCCGTTTTTCTGATGTCATGTGGCTGATTGAACAAATCATGTGGAAGAGTTTAGATAAGCGTATTGCTTCATTTCTTTTAGAAGAGACCTCTATCGAAGGAACAAATGAATTGAAAATCACTCATGAGACGATTGCTAATCATCTTGGTTCCCACAGGGAAGTTATCACTCGAATGCTTCGATACTTTCAAGGCGAAGGACTCGTCAAACTCTCCCGCGGCAAAATCACAATCCTGGATTCGAAAAGACTGGAAACACTACAAAGATCATAAAACTGTTTTTCTATAATATCTAAAGAATCCTCCATTTATCAGAATTATGAAAGTCATTCTAATAAATGGGGGATCTTTTTATGCTACGAGAAAATTATAAAAATATTGTGATTATTTTTTAATAATCCATACCACATGCATATGCCATTTCTATCAGCGCACGGTCATTAACCACTGTATCATAGAAGCGGAATCCACCGGAAAAGTTGTATGTTTCATAACCATTTCCTTCCAGAATACGGCTGGCAATGTAACTGCGCAGACCACTTTGGCATATCAGATACACAGGCTTTCCTTTCTCAATTTCACTAATTCGTTCCCTTAGTTCATCTACAGGAATATTGTTGAATCCCTTCATATGACCCCTGTTAAATTCACCTACAGTCCTCACATCCAGCAACACCACATTTTTATCTTTAGAAATCTTATCCATATCTTCCAAATGCCATTGTTTTAAGGTACCTTTTGCTATATTGTCTATCATGAAGCCGGCCATATTTACAGGATCCTTGGCAGAGGAATAAGGCGGTGCATATGCGAGATCCAAATCCTTCAGCTGGGTTGCCTTCAGCCCTGCATGGATTGCTGTTGCCAGCACATCAATACGTTTATCAACTCCTTCATATCCAATAATCTGAGCACCAAGCAAACGATAGGTCTCTTTTTCAAAAACCACCTTCATGGTCATCACTTTTCCACCAGGATAGTAACCGGCATGACTCATAGGAGAAAGAATTACTGTATCTACCTCTAATCCTGACTTTTTGGCATTGGTTTCATTGATACCTGTAGTGGCTGCTGTCATATCAAACACTTTGATAACGGAGCTTCCCTGACTGCCTAAATAATGGCTATCACCACCACAAATATTATCAGCAATGATCCTTCCCTGCTTATTGGCTGGACCAGCCAAAGAAATCAGTGCATCATCACCCGTAACATAATGTTTTACCTGAACTGCATCACCTGCTGCATAAATATCCGGTACAGAAGTTTCCATCCTGTCATTCACTACGATACTTCCCTTGATGCCAAGCTCCAGACCGGCTTCTTTTGCTAATGCTGTGTCTGGTGTAACGCCGATTGCCAGCACCACCATATCAGCCTGAAGGGACGGATTATCTTTTAATAGAATCTCTACTCCATTGTCCTTTTCTCTAAATCCTTCTACCGTATAACCCAGAACCAATTTTATCCCGTGCTTTCTCATTTCATTATGGATCATGGATGCCATATCCGGATCAAAAGGATTCATCAGCTGCTTAGGCCGTTGAACAATTGTAACATCCATGCCAAGCTCTCTCAAATTTTCTGCCAGTTCCAGACCAATAAAGCCACCACCTGCCAATATAGCCGATTTTGGATGGTTCTTATTTATATATTCCTTTATACGAAAAGTGTCTTCTACTGTACGAAGTGTAAAAAGTTTATCAATACTAACTCTAGGAAGTCTCGGCTGTGTTGGCTTTGCACCTGGAGAGAGGATAAGTTTATCGTAATTTTCTTCAAATATTTCACCATTCTCCAAATTTTTCACTGAAACAGTTTTACGATCCGGATGTATGGAGATAACTTCATGATGAATTTTCATGTTGATATGAAAACGTTTAAAAAAACTCTCTGGTGTCTGTAATGTAAGTTCTTCCGGATCTGTGATCACGTCTCCAATATAATATGGAAGCCCACAATTCGCATAGGATATGTATCCGGATCTTTCAAACACAGTAATTTCTGCGTGTTCATCCAGTCTGCGTATTCTTGCTGCGGCTGTAGCTCCTCCTGCTACACCGCCTACGATTATTACCTTCATCTTATTTTTCCACCTTTCCTCATTAAAGCATTTCTAAAATCGCCTTCTTAGGTCTTGCCCCTGAAACTTTTGTTACAATCTTCCCATTCTTCATAACCACCAAAGTTGGAATACTCATAATCCCAAATTTACTTGCCAGTTCAGGCTGCTCATCCACATTGATCTTTCCAACTTTGATATCAGGGCGTTCACTTGCAATCTCCTCTATGATAGAAACCACCATACGACAAGGAGCACACCAGGGAGCCCAAAAGTCTAAAAGAACGGTTTTCTCGGAATCCATTATTTCATTCTGAAAATTATTTTTATTGATATTAATAGCAGACATTTTACAGTCCTCCTTGTTTTTTCTTTTGTGGCTTTATTATAACCTGAAATTCATTTGTTTTCTGTGATATCATCACATTATTATCGTGATTAATTTTTTATCAAAAAAATCCTCCGCAAACATTACGTCTGCGAAGGTCTATTTCTCTCAGCATTTGACTAATCTTGGATTAATTTACTTCTCACTCCTGTAGATCTTTATCTATAATCTCCCAGTAACCATTCTTTGGAGAACCATGTCCTATGAGAATACCATATTCTTTTAACTTCTTAATATTATTCTCAATATTTCGACTGACAATCCCGATTTTTTCAGCTAACTTAACCGCTGATAATTGATGATCTTCTGAAAGCAACTTTATAATCTTTTGCTGTGTATCGTTAAGGTCTGTTCTCCACTCTATCTCCTTTCTTTTTCATTTGTCACCGGAAATGAATTACGGAACAGCTCTATCCGAAACATATTATCAAATCTATTACTTACAAAACTCAAATGCCACATAATACACATAATCATTTTTTGAAAGAAAATCTGTTTGGCTATTTATAAAATCGTCTAAAGTCGGAACACTCATTTCATCATTATCATAAACAAAGGCAATAAGTGGCTGCTGCTTATCGTATCTAATGTCTACGACATTTTTTATTTCAGTTGCTGTTCTGCCATAGTATTCTCTATTTTCTACATTTTCTAAAATAGGAATTTCTGTTGACAACCTACTACCACCTCCAGAAATAATTAACTTAATTACATAATTATCGAAATCAGACACCATTACGATTTCACCACTTTTTGGCGAACCAATATCTTCAAATCCCATTTCAACTTTGTCCTGATCACTCAATTTTCCTGATTCGTATCGATAAATATGTAATCTGAGTTTTTTATATTCATCCGTTGTGATAAACTTATAGACAAATGCTCCATCCGGTCCAGCAAGCAGTTCTGCTGTCTGCATTTCTATGCTATCCTTTGCAACAGGAGAAATATAATTCTGTGGTTTTTTCAGACGGTATATGGTAAATCCGATTACTGATACCGCACAGACCGCACAGATAGATATAACTAATAATATACATTTCATAACCTTTAGACATTTCTGTTTATCTATATTATCTCTGATCACTTCAATAATATTTGTTTCTGACTTCTGAATCATATTCTCTTGAGCTATATCTTCTCCAGCCAAAAACTCATTGAGGCTAATACCAAGAATTGAACAAAGTTCTTTATAAACAGATACATCCGGCAGGCAAACTCCTCGCTCCCATTTAGAAACAGACTTATCACTCATACCTAATTTTTCTGCCAGTTGCTTTTGTGTCATCCCCAATGACTTTCGCTTACCTGCAATATATTTTCCAATTTTGATAAGATCCATCCATCTACCTCCTTTTTTTATTAATCGTACTCTATTTTAGATGAAAAGCATACCCCTCGAAGGTAGAATATGCTTCTACGAGTCCCATCTGACTGAATATGTTGGCAATTCCTTTATTCCGGATCTTAGAATGACCATTCATGACTTCCTCATAAGTCAATCCGTTATATAATCCGCCTGGAGAAGTCACCTCCAGTCTGTCATCATAAACTGCTACAATCGGAAGAACTGTCTGAACCTCTTTTACGTTTGTGATTTTTGGAAATCAGAGGATTTTCAATTTGCCTTCCATATACTTTGTATTGGAAGCGACAAAATCGGACATGATTTTAGAAATTTTTTCGAAATTATTTTTTGAAGTGTAAAAAGACATAAAAAGATGCCAGGATTTCTCCTGACACCGTAGTGACTGTGCCAACTTCGTGACCAGTGGGCACAAGGTTGGTTCATTATTCTTCATTTTCTATTGAGTTTGATTCTTTCTCTGTCTTCTTGTTTTTAGATATTATCCTATGACCTGTATAAATCGCCATAATCATACAAAGCAAAGAACTTGCCGCAAAATATTTATGGCTTGATTTTGAACCTTTATATCCGCTATAAAAAGTTCCTAGCATCGTTATCAATGCTCCGACAGACCAATATTCATGAGCTTTCATTCTAACATCTCCCTTTGTGTTAATTTTAATATTAGGCGTTTGCGAAACGCCAAAAGCCGCATAAATACGGCATTTTTTGTTGTTAAAATAAAATATCTCCTCAAGGTTTATGGTAAAATAGAATTGCCTAGAAACTAATTAACCAATCCACCTAAAGGAGATATACCTACATGATAACATATAAACAGCTCACTTTGGCAGAAATTTTTGAATATAGAACGAAAATAAGTTTCTGCACCATTGGGGGGAAATACTACGAATTGTAGATGAAGATAAGAGCATGAAACAGAAATTTGAAGAGAAAGCGTAACCAAAGCATAAGAAATACGATGTTTATTATGAGAGCCTTTTTTGTTATGATATTTGCACAGGATGTTTGAAAGTACGAAATCGGAGAAAGCTGTATGGAAGATACTTATATTATAGACTTGTTCTGGAGAAGAGATGAAAATGCAATACAATTAGTTGATAAAAAGTATAATTCCACTTGTTATTCTATTGCGTGGAAGATTCTTATGAATAGGGAAGATTCCGAGGAGTGTGTAAATGATACATGGTTTGCGGCATGGCGGTATATCCCACCCCAAAGGCCGCCAAAACTGGTAGCTTTCTTAGGAAAAATTACAAGAGGATTCGCAATTGATATGTTAAGAAAAAAGCATGCGGCAAAACGGATGGATATGCATATTGCAAACATAACGGAAGAGGTAGAAAGTTTAAATACCGCTAGAACGCATATTTTAGATGAACATATGGAAGCTGAGGAACTGATAGAAATCATCAATCGTTTCCTGGGCGGTTTATCTGACAGGGACAGGGATATTTTGTCCAGAGATATTGGGTAATGGAATCCATTAAAAATATTGCCGCCAGACATAAGATGTCAGAAGGGGCAATTAAGCAGAATCTGCTGCGGAATAAAAGGAAACTGAAAAAGATATGTATAAATTTATCATACATATATTTTTATCAATGTCATTTAGATAAGCATTTCGTCTGATAAAAACAGTATATCACGTTATTTGACTTTAGAAAACATGGTTCAGTTAAGAAATATTATGTTCAATGGGAAGTCCTGTCTGCCCCCCCAAGATGACTACCTGTGAAGAACATAAAATACAATTTCGTATACCAAAAAGACAGATTGCATATCTGTCTGAAAAAAGAAGTATAATAGTGATGATATTTAAGCCGCTCGATACATGAAATCCCTATTTCTCTTTGGACGGAGGTCGGATAGGATATTTACGGTTTGCTCCTCGACTGGTGTCAGGTGCTTTTGTATGAGAAGCATGGTCTCAATTTCGTCACTGCTATGTTTTAAATATGCTCTGCATATGTTGACTGCGGTGGCGAAATTTATTTTGTAGATATGCTTTGTGTTATCTCGTGTTCTCACAACGGCCTGAGCTGTCACAAATTCGCAGAAGTTATATAGTATCATCCGGGCATTGAGTTCCTGAAGGATCCCGTCATACTTGCTGCTATGCCAGTTAACAAGACCTATGGTGTATTTCAGCTCACGAAAGCTTGTTTCCTCGCTCCAGCGCATTCTGTAAAGCTTTTTAATCTCTTCTAAGGGGAAGTCTTCTTCCGAAAGATTTGTGGCAATGCAGATGTAGGTCCCATTATCAAGAAGAATACGAACAATACGGAATTCGATATCATAATATGTACAGTTTTCATCCAGGAAATCCAGATCGGTAGTCTGCTGAAGAATGGTATACGTATTGGGATCCCCAAGAGTTTCTTTTGTATGGCGTCTGGTAAGAGTGGTTTTTATATGGGTATCGAACTGACTGTCAGGTAGATCATAAGCGGAAAGAATGCCGTTACTGTTGATGTCTTTCATGCGAATAATGAATTTCATATTCTTTTGAATAAGATGAGCAAAGACATTGAAGCTTTCATATCCCCGGTCTGCCATTAAAATTGCCGGCACAGAATCGGGATAACGGTCAGTTATGGTATTCAGTGCAGCACGTTCATGAAGCTTCATTTTTTTCCCTGAACCAGAAAATCACAGTAAGTATGGTTCATGATATCGTAAAGAGCATTGACGTGAATCGCATTGTAACCCTTTTCGCCTTCATGGATAAAAGTTCTTTCATCCTCTGGGTCTCGTGCTATATTGACATCGGGAACCATCACATGCTAAAAGGCGATAGCCGTGATAGGGCTGATCAGAAAGTTCCCTGCACTGTTCCACGAAAAATATGGAACAGAAAGCTCCATCCTTCCGGTTGGAGTTTGAAATGCTGCTGGGTAAAAGAAGAATTTTGCAGGGGGCTGCAAGTGAATGCTCAAAGAAATCCAGGATTTCATTTGAAACAGATTACTCTGCATTTGAACCATAAATTGAATATAATCATGGAAAGAAAGATTTACGATTTCCTGTGAAATCAGCTTCCGGGTTTTGGCAGAACATGAAATGAAGTTCATCCAGTTCAGCAATGCAGTTTTCGAGTGTTGATTTTTAAGTCAGCTTAAAAAGATTTTGAGTCATAGGGTGCCTCCTTGAAATGTGTTTATATTCAAGGCTTACACAACATATATTGCTTATCCTGTCAAGTGATTTTTTGGAAAAAAATGAGGATAAAAACTAAAGGAAGAGAGAAGAAAAATGCAGTTATATCAGTTTGAAAAAATATACTCTCAAATGGAAAAAGAGTTTGGAAAAATCAGAAAAGGTGATGAGGAAACTTACAGTATGCTTCTTTTGCCGATGGAAAGTAATGCGTTAAAAATCCATCGAAAGTTTCCCGCTTCAAACAGCAGAAGAATGAAAGAGGCAATTGCCCTTGTATTGTTTGATATTAAATCAAGATGTACCGGAGAAAGTTTTGACACGGGAAACTTTCGCAATGAGGATAATGAACGGCTTGAAACTGCCCTGCTTATGGCATTTGATCCATACACGAATAGTGAAATAAAGGAGCTGCTTATTTCCAGAGGGAGGCAGCATGAGTTAGATTTAAAGAAAATGCAACAATACTATAAGATTCCGGTAATGTGTCTGCTAAGGATTAAGGCTTCGATAGATACTTGGGAAAAGAATGCTGGAACGAATGGATACTTCGATTTTATAGAGGGATACATGGGAACATCCATTACGGGAGATGAAATGAAATATTCGGTGATGATGCAAGATTTGTACTATTTATCGTATAGCCGTCGTCTAAACAGAGTGTGTTCAAATATTCAACAACACTCTGTTTAAATTGTCACGCAGGCTTAACTAAATGACATTGAGGAATTATTATTTGTGTTAAAGATTTGGAAAAACACAATAATTCAGTTAATAAATCTGAAAATATGCAGTAATAGAAGAGAAAGAAATGACAAAATCATGAAAAAAGCTACACTATATTTACTGATGATTTCTTTGATAGGAATGCTGGAAGTGCCTGTACATGCGGCAGATGTGTATGCGGATGAATCAACGGAGTTATATTCTTTTGATGAAGGAGCAATGTGCGATGATGATTTCGCAACGGAGTGTCAAGCAGACGTGAGCGATGAAAAAAACTACAGCAAGATTTTTTGAATCGGCCATGAAAGATGGAATTGGTCGGGACTGGATGATTTTTAGAAACTTCATATTCTGGAAACAGCACTGGCTCAACGCAGTCAGACAGTGAGGCCGAAGTATTAGAGGCAGATTTTGAAGCTGCTATGCAGGATGACAACATAAAACTATCAGAAGCAGGAATTGAATCCATGAATTTGATTTCCACTAATGACGACAATATAGACGCAGAATATGCCGCTGAAATTAATGAGTGGGAATCAAAGCCAATTTTAACAAGGGCTGCTTCGACAGTGAGCAGGGTAGAGTATGGACAGCAGTGGAGAATATACAGAAAAAGTGACAATGCAACGATGGTACAGTGGGTTTTAAGGGGACTGTTCTTATATAATGGCTAGCCAGTGTAAACAGACATCTATGAACTGATATAATAATGCATCTAATACTTTTACGGTTACTTCAAAGTCACACTATCCATCCGGAATATATGCAGTGGGAAATTGCAAAGCGGTACAGAAAAAGGGTGGAAAATTGTATTCACATGTTCTCCGGATTGGGGTAACACCTACAGGAAAAGTAGTTAAGTAACAATGATGTTGGAAATGGCAGAAGTAAAAAATACCATTTAAGACCTGGAAGAGGATGCATGATTCTCTTACTGTTTTGTCGAAAAAATCTTATTGCATAAGTATAATGAAAGCATTTATAATAAGAATATGAAAAGAAAGTGAATGAATGCAGGTGTTGAATTTAGACGAGAAAAATACAGAACGCATGGACGCCATTAACAAGTTTACGTTAATGGATGATACGTTTATGACACAGGTGTTTTCCAGTGATTTAGAGTGTACTGAGGAACTCTTGAAGATCATTTTAAAAAGAGATGATCTGACGGTAACGAAATCTGTTACACAGTTGACGATTGGAAATTTGTTTGGACGATCTGTCAGATTAGATATATACGCTAATGATTCCGAAGGAAAACAGTACGATATCGAGGTCCAACAGGATGATAGTGGGGCAGTACCAGAACGTGCCAGATTAAACAGCTCATTATTTGATACCAGACTTACAACATCAGGAAGTAAATATACAGAGATGCCAGAGACATATATCATATTTATAACGTCTAATGATGTGTTGGTAGGTGGACTTCCGATTTATACAATAGAAAGAACAGTACAGGAAACAGGGAAACTGTTTAATGATAAAGCACATATTGTATATGTAAATGGCTCTTACAGAGGAGATGATGAGGTTGGCTGGCTAATGCATGATTTTAACTGTGTTAATTATCACGAAATGCATAATGCAAAAATAGCTGCGAGAGTAAGATATTTTAAAGAGGAACCGAAAGGAGTGGCTGATATGTGCAAGACGATGCAGGTAATTGTAGATAGAGAACGTGATGAGGCAGAAGTAAGCAGAAGTAAAAAAATCGCATGGAATATGTGGAAAAATGGAGAGCATGATCTTGATAAAATTGCAGAGACCACATTGCTGTCCGTTGAGCAGGTACGAGAGGCTATTACACAAAAGAAAGCGTAAAATCTATTACAGAGGATGTTGCAGTTCAGGGTTCTTCCGATACTGAAGCGGCTGTCTGATGATATTTCTATTGCAGGTTATGATGGAATTGATATTGCGAAAATTCTGGAGCCAAAGCTCACCACCCTTTGTCAGGACACAGCGGCAATTGGCAGGATAGCTGCGGAGAAGCTGATCGATCTGATTGAGAATCCCAAGACTACGTTGATTGATCGTTTCTCAGTAGACGGAGCTTTGTTTAAGGGAGCGTCTGTGAAGAAAATAAAAAATAAGATGTCTAAAAAGCAGGATCCTGCTTCACATAAGTTATAAAAAATGATATAATTTATGAACTAAAATGTAAAAGTCAGAGGTTAATATGGATTATCAGAGTATTATAACCTTTTTTTATGGAAATGGCAGGTACGGTTGCTTTTGCTGCTTCCGGGGCAATGGTAGGTGTAGAACGGAATATGGACATTTTCGGTGTGAGCGTACTGGGTGTAGTTACAGCTGTAGGCGGAGGTATGATCCGGGATATTGTGCTGGGGATTATTCCACCTAATGTGTTTACAAATCCGGTATATGCCTTGGTGGCTACCATTACTTCCTGTGTGGTTTTTCTGGCTTTTTACTGGAAACGGCAGCTTTTGGAAGGGCATATGCGGCTTACCTATGACAGAGTCATGTTGGTGATGGACTCTATCGGTTTAGGAATTTTTACGGTAGTGGGAGTGAATACAGGAATTCGCAGTGGATATATGGATAATGTGTTTCTCCTGGTATTTCTGGGAACGATTACCGGAGTAGGGGGAGGCCTGATGCGTGATATGATGGCAGGAGTACCGCCTTATATTTTTGTAAAGCATATTTATGCATGCGCATCTATTGTAGGAGCGGTTGTATGTGTGTACATGAATCGTTTTGTAGGAAATGTGGAAGCTATGATGGTAGCCTGTTTCGTAATCATACTGATTCGGTATCTGGCAGCACATTATCGCTGGAATCTGCCCAGATTGCATAATGGTAGTGAACAATAAAAAGGAGTCCGGAATAAATCCGGGCTCCTGACCTTATAGCAGGATATTTATTGATTGCTTATTTATTTTGTATCCTGGAGAGCGAGATAACCTTCTTCGCCTGTACGGATCTTAACGACATTTTCAATGTCATATACAAATACTTTACCATCACCGATCTGGCCTGTATGAAGGACTGCCTTGGCAGTTTCAATAACTTTCTGTACAGGTACGAGACTGACAACAATCTCAATCTTGATCTTAGGAAGAAGATTCA
>ENA-OQBL01000865-OQBL01000865.1-human-gut-metagenome-genome-assembly--contig:-NODE-865-length-13889-cov-4.936710_pt1 | contig 13889 bp, 11 predicted proteins | sample MGYA00242747_ERZ504553 | MGnify/ENA primary metagenome ERZ504553 (study PRJEB26092, sample SAMD00036240) | human gut metagenome | host: Homo sapiens | study: EMG produced TPA metagenomics assembly of...
GACCTTAGACAGGGTCAGCAGGGCGTGGATGATGTCCTTGGCAATCGTGTACGCCGGGGCGGCCTTGGCGCCGAAAATGCTGACCAGCGGTGTGGCGGGCAGATGCCCGGCCTTGATCTCATGATACTGGTGGATCAGGTAGAGCAGGTTCAGCTGCTGGCGCTTGTACTCATGCAGGCGCTTGGACTGGATGTCGAACATTGCATCCGGGTCAACGGTGATGCCCTGCGTGCGGTGCAGCCAGTCGGCCAGTGCGCGCTTGTTCTGCGCCTTGACGGCGGAGAACTGCTGCAAAATATCGACATTTTCCGTGTAGGGCAGCAGTTTTTCAAGCTCGGTGGCGTCCTTGCGGAAGCCGGAACCGATGAGCTTTTCGATCTCGGCGGTCAGTGCCGGGTCGCACTCCAGCAGCCAGCGGCGGAAGGTGATGCCGTTGGTCTTATTGTTGAATTTTTCGGGGTAGAGCTGGTAAAAGCCGTGCAGCTCGCTGTTTTTCAGGATTTCGGTGTGCAGATAGGCAACGCCGTTCGTCGAGTGGGTGAAGTGGATGTCCATGTGGGCCATGTGAACGCGGTCATCACCGTCGATGATGGCCAGACTCTCGTCGGTGGTGCGGGTGCGGGCCAGCGTGTCGAGCTTTTCAATGATGGGCATGAGCTGCGGCACGACGGCGTCCAGATAGGCGCGGGGCCACTTTTCGAGCGCCTCGGCCAGAATGGTGTGGTTCGTGTAGGCACAGGTCTTTGTGACGATCTCGACGGCCTCGTCAAAGTCGATGCCCTTCTCCCCCAGCAGGCGGATCAGCTCGGGGATAACCATGCTGGGGTGGGTGTCGTTGATCTGGATGGCGGCGTAGTCGGCCAGATCGTGGTAATCACAGCCGCGGGCGGCGCACTCGGCCAGAATCAGCTGAGCCCCGGCGGAAACCATCAGGTACTGCTGGTAGACGCGCAGACGGCGTCCGGCCTCGTCGGAGTCATCGGGATACAGGAAAAGCGTCAGGTTTTTGTCGATGTCGGTCTTGTCGAACGTGATGCCGTCGTGGACGATGCTCTCATCAATGGTGTCGAGATCGAACAGATTCAGCGTGTTCGTGCGGCCCTCGTAGCCCGTGACGGCCAGCTTGTACAGACGGGCGCTGTAGGTCTTGCCGGCCAGCTCGACGGGATAGACCGTATCCGTTTTTTCCGCCCAGGAGTGGGCTGTCAGCCACGGGTCGGGCAGCTCGTTCTGGACGCCGTCCTTGAAGGACTGGTGGAACAGGCCGAAGTGATACCGCAGGCCGACACCGTCGCCGGGCAGGTTCAGCGTGGCGAGGGAGTCAAGGAAACAGGCGGCCAGACGGCCCAGCCCGCCGTTGCCAAGGCTGGGCTCCGGCTCGACCTCCTCAATATCGGACAGGTTTTTCCCGGCAGCGGCCAGCGCGGCGCGGGTGTCGTCGTACAGCCCTAAATTGATAAGGTTGTTGGACAGCAGCTTGCCGATCAGAAACTCGGCGCTGATATAGTAGAGCTTGCGGCCCGTGACGGGACGGACGCGGGCGGCGCTCTGTTCGCGGACGATGTCCAGCAGGGCCAGATAGATTTCCTGGTCGGTGCAGGCGGTCAGGGGCTTGTTGGTTCTGGCTTCCATCGCAGCAGTCATATTCATAAGAGGTTCCCTCCATTCGTGTATGGGCTTCTTGGGTACAACTTGGTTATACCACACAAAACGTGCATCTGACTTGCAAAATACCCGCAACTTATGGTACAATACTATCATGCGAGGTGAAAATATGGCGAAACAAGAGCGCTTACGCGAAGCAAAGCAACACGGGGCCGCGTGGTTCCCGTTCAATATCTACCCGTGCACGATCCCGAAGGACTTCCCGCAGGTGGCGCTGCACTGGCAGGACAGCATGGAGCTGGTCTTTGTCAAAAAAGGGCGCGGCATCGTGCAGGCCGGGCTGACGACCTACACGGCACAGGCGGGCGACATTTACGTGTTTGCCCCCGGCGTACTGCACGCCCTGCGCCAGCTGCCCGGTGAGGCAATGGAATATGAGAACATCATCTTTGAGCTGGAGCTGCTGGGCGGCGCCGGTGACATCTGTGCCGAGAAGTACCTGCTGCCGCTGCAGAGCGGACGTCTGGCTCTGCCCATGCGCCTTGGCCCGGAAGACTGGGGCTACAACTGGGCAGTGCGGTGCCTGCACGCGGCGGAGGAATTCAACAAGATCAAAGACGTGGGATATGAACTCTGTATAAAGGGCGAGCTGCTGCTGTTTCTGGCGGCGTTGGTGGGCCGCACCGGAGACCTGCCCCCTGCCGATACCCCCGACACCCGGCGGCTGAAAACCGTGGTGCAGCTTGTGAATGAGGGCTACGCGGGGGCGCTGCATGTGACCGACGCGGCGGCGGCCTGCGGATGCAGCCCCAGCCATTTTATGCGCTGGTTCAAAAAATTGACCGGCCAGGGCTTTACCGAATACCTGAACGAGCAGCGCCTGAACGCCGCCGCCGATGCTCTGCGCAGCGGCAGCGACACCGTGTTGGCGATTGCGGAGCAATGCGGGTTTGAGAATTTGTCCTACTTCAACCGTCTGTTCAAAAAGCGGTACGAGATGACGCCGCGGGAATACAGGGGGAGAAAATAAAAAAATGCTTCCCCCGCAGGGGAAGGTGGCCCGAAGGGCCGGATGAGGGGCGAGTCTGCGGCGAAATCCCGTGAACGGGTGGCTGCGGAAGCTTTGCCCTCATCAGTCCGCTTCGCGGACAGCTTCCCCCGCGGGGGAAGCCTGAAATTATGCCTTTTTGCTGTAATCCCGTGCGCCGTAAATCGCCGTGCCGACGCGGACGATGGTCGCGCCCTCGGCGATGGCGGCGGCGTAGTCGTGGCTCATGCCCATGGACAGAATGTCCATCTGTGCCCGGTCATAGTGCCGGGCGTCGGCTTTGGCCAAAAGCTCCCGCATCTGTGCAAAAAAGCGGCGGGTCTCGGTGTCGTCGGCATCGGCGGGCGGGATCGCCATCAGGCCGCGCAGACGGATGTGCTCCCTAGCGGCGGCAGCCTCCAAAAGCGGGAACAGGCTGTCGGCGTCCACGCCGCTCTTGCTGGCCTCCTCGCCGATGTTGATCTCGACGAGAATGTCCTGCACCAGCCCCAGACGGGCCGCGGCGGCATCGATCTTATCCAAAAGGCGCGTGCTGTCCACGCTCTGGATCAGCGCGGCGCGGCCTACGACCTTGTTGACCTTGTTCGTCTGTAAATGCCCGATGAAGTGCCCGGGTTTGCCGTTGTAGGCGTTCGCGTCGGTCTTTTCGACCAGCTCCTGCACATGGTTTTCACCGAAAAGGTCAATGGGCAGGTCGGCGCTGTAGCGCACCTCCTCCACCGTGCGGGTCTTGCAGGCGGCGCAAAGGCGCACCTCTGCCGGGTCGCGGTCTGCGGCCTTGGCGGCAGCGGCCATCGTCTCACGGATCTTCGCAACGGCCTCGGCCATCTGCTGCTTCTGGGCTTCGGGAATCATCGCACTTCCTCCTGACTGTAAACGGCGCGGGAACCGCCGATGAACGGCGGACGGGTGCGGGCGCAGAGCAGAATTGCCTGCCCGATGTGGTCCATCGACAAGCGCACCGGCACAGCCACGCGGCGCAGGTGCATACCGATCAGCGTGCCGCCGATGTCCATGCCAGCGGCGGCCCTGACCTCCTCCACAAGGACGGGGTCGTTAAAGCGCTGCCAGCAATTCGTGGCCCAGCTGCCGCCCGCGTGGGGCTGCGGAATGGCCGAGACGATCTGATAGCCGTTGGCCTTCGCGGCCTCGCGCTCAATGACGATAGAACGGTTCAGATGCTCACAGCACTGGGCGGCCAGATAGACGCCCTGCTCCTGCAACGGCGGCAGCACGCCCGCCAGCACGGCAGCGGCAGCCTCCATGCTGGAATCCTTGCCGATGCGCCCGCCCATGATCTCGCTGCTGGAGCAGCCGACCACAAAAATGTCCCCGGTCTCAAGATGCGCAGCCTGCAGCAGTTCTTCCGCAGCCTGCCGCGCCTGCGCCGTAAGTTTTGCATAATCCACAGGTAATGCCCCCTTTGGTTACTATTATAGCAGGGGTGTCAATAAAAGAAAAGCCTTCCCCGCGGGGAAGGTGGCCCGCAGGGCCGGATGCGGGCGACCCTGCGGATGCTGCTCATAAATGGGTGGCTGCGGGAGCTTTGCCCTCATCAGTCCGCTTCGCGGACAGCTTCCCCCGCGGGGGAAGCCTTTAGGCGTTTTTTGTATTAGTCTGATCGCTTTGCACTCGACCATCACAGATTCAAAAAGAATTTCCCCTTGCATAGTAAAATTCTCCGCTGCTGTACATCTTTGTAGACAATTTATCTCTGCTTCATCATACGAGACATGCGCTGTAACCGCCGCATTACCCACAAGAATAATCAACAGGATACAGAAAGCGAACACGTAGATTACACGGTCACAAAAAATCCCAAAGCGTTTCACTTGACAAAATCCTCCCGCATGGGGGTGAAAATATCCAGCAGAATGCCCGCTTCGGTGCAGACGCAGCCATGCTCCACGCCGTCCTCCTTGAGGATGGTGTCGCCCTTGTGGACGGTACGGGTCACGCCGTTCACCGTGAACTCGAAGGCACCGGAGACCACATAGGTGATCTGGGTGTGGGGGTGGTGGTGCAGTGCGCCGACCGCGCCCTTTTCAAAGGTGTTCTCCACGCACATCAGGCCGTCTGTATAGGCCAGCACCCGGCGGGTGACGCCCGCGCCTGCGGGCTGCGGCAGAGTGTCCTCATGCAGGACCCAGCGCTGTTTCTTTTCCGGCAGTTTCATAAATGTTCCTTCTTTCCCGGCCCCGCTGCGGGGCCGTTTTCTATTTCCATTATAAAAAGGCAGAACCCGTTTGGCAAGAGTTCCGCCTTTGTTTACAACTATAGCAATTCAACTTTTTAATGCAACAGCAACAACGTTGAATTGCATATCGCAAATATACTGTTTGAATGTTGCGCTAATTTCTTGACTTGCGATAAAACCAACCTGCGTCAATTTGTCAAGCCGTCACATCCTCAAACTGACTGTTGTACAAATCGGCATAGAACCCGCCGGCTTCGATCAGCTCGTCGTGGGTGCCCTGCTCGACAATGTCGCCCTCGCGCATGACCAGGATCAAATCGGCATCGCGGATGGTGGATAGGCGGTGCGCGATGACGAAGCTCGTGCGGCCCTGCATCAGGCGGTCCATAGCCGTCTGGATGCGCTGCTCGGTGCGGGTATCAACGCTCGATGTCGCCTCATCGAGGATCAGGATGCGGTTGTCCGCCAAAATCGTGCGGGCAATCGTCAAAAGCTGCTTCTGGCCTTGGCTGACGTTGGAGGCGTCCTCGTTCAGCTCCATCTGGTATCCGCCGGGCAGCGTGCGGATAAAGTGGTCGGCGTTTGCAGCCTTCGCGGCGGCAATGACCTCCTCGTCCGTGGCATCCAGACGGCCATAGCGGATGTTCTCCATAATCGTGCCCTTGAACAGCCAGGTATCCTGCAGCACCATGCCGAAGCCCTCGCGCAGGTCGCTGCGGTCAAAGTCCCTGACGTTATGGCCGTTCAGCAAAATTTCGCCGGAATCCACATCATAGAACCGCATGAGCAGCTTGACCATTGTGGTCTTGCCCGCACCGGTGGGGCCGACGATGGCGACCTTCTGGCCGGGCTTGACATTGCAGCTGAAATTGTGGATGATGGTCTTTTCCGGCGTGTAGCCGAACTTTACATGGTCAAACGTGACCTGACCGTCGATGCAGGCGGGGTCGGCGCGGCGGGCGGGGTCTGCCAGCTGGTCCTCCTCGGGCTCGTTCAAAAATTCAAAGACGCGCTCGGCGGCGGCGGTCATGCTTTGCAGCATGTTGGACACCTGCGCCAGCTGCTGGATGGGCTGGGTGAAGTTCTTGACGTACTGGATGAACGCCTGAATATCGCCGATGGTGATGGCGCCCGCTGCGGCAAAAATGCTGCCGACGATGGCAACGGCCACATAGCCCAGGTTGCCCACAAAGTTCATGATGGGCTGCATCAGACCGGACAAAAACTGCGATTTCCACGCGGATTCGTACAGCTTATCGTTCGCGGCGTTGAAGTCGTCCAGCACGGCGGCCTCGCGGTTGAACGCCTTGATGACGTTGTGGCCGGAGTAGACCTCCTCGACCTGACCGTTGACAACGCCCAGTGTCGCCTGCTGCGCCTTGAAATACTTCTGGCTGAACTTGACGACCACCAGCACCAGCGCCAGCGAGACCGGCAGGATCAGCAGGGCAATCAGCGTCATTTTAGGGCTGATGGACAGCATCATGATGAGCACGCCGACCATCGTCGCAACGCTGGTGATCAGCTGGGTCACGCTCTGGTTCAGGCTCTGGCCCAGCGTATCCACGTCGTTTGTAATGCGGGACAGCACCTCGCCGACGGTGCGCTTTTCAAAGTAGGCCAGCGGCAGGCGGTTGATCTTTTTGCTGATCTGGTCGCGGAAGTCGTAGCAGACCTTCTGCGACAGGCCGGACATGAGCCAGCCCTGAATGAAGCTGAACGCCGCGGACAGCAGGTACATGCCCAGCAGGAACAGCAGCACCTTGCCGATGTAGGCAAAGTCGATGCCGCCCACGCCGCGCAGCTTGGCAATCCAGCCGGTGGCCAGCGCCGTGGTGGCCTTGGCCAGGATCTTCGGCCCTGCAATGTTGAAAATGGTTGACAGAACAGCAAAAACAATGACGACGACCAGCGACAGCTTATACTTGCTCAAGGCGGCCAGCAGCTGGCGCAGCGTGCCCTTGAAGTCCTTGGCGCGCTCCGTCGTCATGCGTCCGGGTCTTGGCATATCACTCACCCTCCTTCTGCAAATTCAGTTCCTTCTGGCTCAGCTGGCTGCGCGCAATTTCCTGATACGCGGGGCAGCTTTCCATCAGCTGGGCATGGGTGCCCTTGCCGACGATGCGCCCCTCATCCAGCACCAAAATCTGGTTCGCGTGCAGCACGGTGGAGATGCGCTGCGCCACAATAATGACCGTGGCGTTGTCGGTTTTAGCCTTCAGCGCACGGCGCAGCGCCACGTCGGTCTTGTAGTCCAGCGCCGAGAAGCTGTCGTCAAACAGATAGATCTGCGGGTGCTTGGCAATGGCGCGGGCAATCGAAAGGCGCTGCTTCTGCCCGCCGGAGACGTTGCTGCCGCCCTGGGCAATCGGGCTGTCGAAGCCCTCGGGCTTGGCGGAGATGAACTCCGTGGCCTGGGCAATCTCGGCGGCCTGCTCTGCGTCAGCGTCGGTGATGTGGTCGCCGCCGAACTTCAGGTTGGATGTGATCGTGCCGCTGAACAGCACGCCCTTCTGGGGCACATAGCCCAGCTCGTCGTGCAGCTGTGCCTGGGTCATGTCGCGCACGTCAACGCCGTCAATCGTCACGCTGCCCTCGGTCACATCGTAGAAGCGCGGGATCAGGTTGAGCAGCGTAGATTTGCCGCAGCCCGTGGAGCCGATGATGGCCGTTGTCTCGCCGGGTCTGGCCGTGAAGCTGATGTGCTCGAGCGCGTCCTCGTCGGAGCCGGGATAGCGGAAGCTGACGTCATGGAACGCCACAACGCCGTGGGTGCCGTCCGCGGGCAGTGCCTTGGGCGCAGCGGGGTCATGGATGGTCGAGGGGGTCTTGATGACCTCGTCAATGCGGTCCGCGGCCACACCGGCGCGGGGCAGCATGACGGCGACCATCGAGAGCATGAGGAACGACATGACGATCTGCATCGTGTAGGTGATGAACGCGATCATCTCACCCACCTGCATGCTGCCCAGATCCATCGCCTTGCCGCCGAACCAGACGATGAGCAGGCTCGTGCCGTTCATGATGAGCGTCATAAACGGCATCATGGCGACCATCGTGCGGTTGGTGAACAGCTGGGTCTTCATCAGGTCGGTGTTGGCCCTGTCAAAGCGCTTTTCCTCAAATGCCTCGCGGCTGAACGCGCGGATGGGCATAATGCCGGTCAGGATTTCGCGGCTGACAAGGTTCAGCCGGTCCACCAAAACTTGCATCTGCTTGAATTTCGGCATGGCTACGTTCATCAAGACGGCGATGAGTGCCAGCAGTGCGGCCACGGCCACAAAGATGATCCATTCCAGCCCCGTGTTGCCGCTGGCAACGTGCATAATGCCGCCGATGCCCAAAATGGGCGCGTAGGCCACCATGCGCAGCAGGATCACGCAGACGAACTGCACCTGCTGGATGTCGTTCGTGGTGCGGGTAATCAGCGAAGCAGTGGAAAATTTTTCGATTTCGGCGTTGGAGTAGCCGACGACGGTCCTGAACACGTCGCGGCGCAGGTCACGGCCAATGGCGGCGGAGACGCGGGACGCGATAAAGCCTACGGCGACGGCCACGGCAACCATGAGCAGCGTTAAAGCCAGCATCTGGCCGCCCGTGCGCAGCAGATAGGACATTTGCACGTCATGGGCAATGCCCTGAGCGTCATATTCCAGCGCGACGAGCAGCATGGCCTGGCTGGATAGGCTGTCGGCGACGGTCTCGTCCAGCTGGGCGAGACCGTCCGTCAGCTGGCTCTGCAGCATTTCCCGTGCGCCGGGGGCCTGGGACGCGGCGGCCAGCTGCGTGGCGACGGCGTCGAGGTCGTAGGCCGTGGGGACCACGGTGTCGGTGGTACCGGCGGCAGTGGCGGCATTCTTCACCGCGGCCATGTACAGCACAACGTCCGGCGTTGTGAACGCATTTTCCAGCGCGGCGGTGTCCGCGTCCGGCTTCAGTGTGCGCACACCGTCCGCGTCGGGGTCGGCGTAGGCTTCGTCCGCCAGTGCGGCGTCGTCCTCGGACATGAGCAGCTCGAGCGCCTGCAGCGTTGTGCTGCGGACGGTGTCGGGCACGGGGCTTTCAATGCCGCCCTGCTGGATGCCGGTGTCCACAATTTTGCTTGTGTAGTCGGGCAGGCTTAAATCGCAGTATGCCTGTACGATGAGCAGCGCAACGACGGCCAGGCAGGCCGCCCAGTGCCGCCCCAGCTGCTTAAAAATTTTCGTCATGCGGGAGTTCTCCTTTCAAATCGGTTTTCATAGCGGCGTTCTCGGCCTCGATGGCGGCGAGCAGAGCGTCCTTTACGGCGTTGGCCTGCGCCAGCTGCTCCGGGGTCAGCCGCGCCATGATGCGGGCAAAGTAGTCGTTCATGGCCTGCTCATTGGCTTTGCGGGCGCGCTCCCCTGCCGGGGTGATGCGCACCAGCGTCTTGCGGCGGTCCTTGGGGTCGGTCTCGCGGACGATGTGGCCGTCCTGCTCCATCTGACGCAGCCCGCGGGAAATCGCCGGCATCGGCTGGTGCATCTGCCGCGCAATGTCCGAGACATAGATCGCGCCGTCGCAGCCGTGCTGCTCAATGAGATTGTACAGACTTTGCAGCATCCCATAGCGGCATTTGGGCTGCCCGGCCAGTGCCATGCGCATCCCGCGCTTGGACAGTGTGTGCAGCCGCGCCACAAAGCGGAACATCCCGCTCAGATAAGGGGCTTCAGTGCCCATTGGTGAACACCTCCTGTTAATAGTTGGCTTATGTTAATTATTAAAGCATGATAATAATACACCCTCCTGCACAGCGATGCAAGAGGGTGTAAGGAAGTTTTAAGATTTGTTCATAAAGTGGGGAGAAGGGCCTTCCTTGTCAAAGGGAGGCTTTAGGCTTATTCCTTCACACACGCAAGATTGCTCAGCGTCACACCCTTGCACAGCCCCAGCGGCAGGGCGACGGACGGCTTGGTGATGGTAATATCCTTAAAGACAATGTCCTCGACCTCATAGCCCGGCTTGTCAAAGCCCGCAATCTCGATCGGGGCGGCATCGTGTCGGCTGCGGTCATGGTCCAGCACCTCGGCGGTCAGGGTCAGCCGCTCAAAGAAGCAGTGCTCGAGCTTCGGCGGGGCACCGGCGGGCACACCGTCGTCATTGTACGGTACGCTGTGCAGCATGACGCGGGGCGTGATGCAGTCCCGCACGGTCACGCCGCGCACATAGCCGCCGCGCTTGGGCGTGGCCTTGATCTCGATGCCGGACAGCGAGTTCGCCAGATCGCAGTCCCAGATCTGCACGTCCTCCACGCCGCCGCTCATCTCGCTGCCGATACAGATGCCGTGGCCGCAGTCGCTGCGGCAGTCAAACACCCGGATATGCGCGCAGGGACGGTTGATTTCGTTGCCCTCGGGGTTCTTGCCGCTCTTGATGGCGACAGCGTCGTCCCCCGTGGAGAACTCCGACGCAAACAGCGTGCAGTTCGTCGAGGAATCCGGGTCCCAGCCGTCGCCGTTCCAGACGCCCTCGGACACAAAGGTGCAGTGGTCGGTCTGGATGTCGTCGCAGTAGATCATGTGGACGTTCCAGGACGGGCCGTTTTTCAGCGTGATACCGCTGATCCAGACGTTCTCACAGTTGCTTAAATTGATAAGCCGCGGGCGGACGCGGCCCGGGATCGTGTCGCTGTTCTCGCAGCTTTCGACGAGCTCCCGGTTGTCGTCCAGAAAGCTCTTGATGCGGGTACGCTCGTCCTCAATGATCTTGCGGGCCAGCTCCTGCCCGCCGCCGCAGATCGTGCCCCTGCCGCGGATGATGATATTGCGGCAGTTCGGGCCGGTCTTGTGGTTCATGTCGCCCGCGTTCAAAAGGCTTGAGTAGCAGCGCATCTCGGTGCCCTCAAACCGGCTGGGGATGCGGGGCGAATAGTCGTGAATGTTCGTTGTGCCCTGCAGGACCGCGCCCTTGGCCAGATAAATTTCCAGATCGCTGTGCAGCCGCAGTGCGCCGGTCAGGAAATCGCCCGCCGGCACGTACAGAATATCGTCCGCGCCGCAGTCGTTGATGGCCCGCTGTAAATTGTCGGTGTTCAGGATATGGCCGTCGCCCTTGCAGAAGTAGGGCGCGGCGGTAATGTCGATGCGGCGCTTTTCCCTGCCGAACTGCAGCGTGGCCGAGCCGATGCAGTAGCTGCCGCTGACCACGTCCACCCGGAAGGCACTGCCGTAGCTCAGCCCCTCTATCGTAAAATGGGTGCGGTCTGTGCGGCCAATGGCCTCACCGTTCAGGGAGACCGTGTATTCCGCCCCGCTGGGCGCGGCGGCGGGCTTATCCCAGTACAGCACCGCGTAATCTTCGGTGCAGCGTATATTCAAATTGCCTTGTTTCATGGTGACGTCCTTTGGTTATGGGAAGTTTGCTCTTTCTTACATATTGTACCACAGTGTGCGCGTTTATCCAAGACTTGGGGGTGACAAAATACGCGGGCTGAAACGCTGCAGGTTTTTACACTTTGCAAGGTTGACAGACATCGGCACGCTGGACCTGATCGACGGTGACAAGGTCTGCCTGACGAACCTGAACCGCTAGGTCCCCGGCAGCAACACCTACGTCCCCGCCGTTGCCGGTCTGATCTGCGCCGGTGAGGTCATCAATGATATTGCGCTGAACCGCGTGTAACAGCTCTGCTCCGCGCTGATCCGGCGGGGAGCTTTGCTTTTGTGCGGGATGTATGGTACAATAGGGAAACACTGTAGGGGCCGGGCATGCCCGGCCCGCGGCCTGCCTATAGGCGGGCGTCCCCCGTGAAGCTGCGGGCCGCACATGTGCGGCCCCTGCTGCGCGACGATTTATACTGCACGAAAGGAGCTGCCATGGACAAGGCTATATTTGAAACGGCCCATCTGGCGGCCCTGAACGACCAACAGCGCGCGGCGGTGGAGGCGGTCAACGGCCCGGTGCTGCTGCTGGCGGTGCCGGGCAGCGGCAAAACCACCGTGCTCATCACCCGGCTGGGCTATATGACCGAGGTCTGCGGCATTGCGCCGGAAGCCATCCTGACAATGACCTACACCGTCGCCGCCACGCAGGAGATGCGCGCCCGGTTCGCGGCGCGGTTCGGCGGCAAATTGGCCGCACGGCTGGAGTTCCGCACCATCAACGGTGTGGCGGCGCGCATCATCGCGCTGTACAGCCGCATGTATGGCCGTACCCCGCCGGAGCTCATCCGCAATGAGAGCGAGACCACGCCGCTGCTCATGCGGCTATGGCAGGACACAAACCACGAGTACCCCGCCGAGAGCACGGTCAAGGATCTGCGCACGGCCATCACCTACATTAAAAATATGTGCCTGACCGACGCGGAATTGGACGAGCTGGAAACCGACATTGAGAATCTGCCCGACCTGTACCGCGGCTACCAGAAGGCGCTGAAGGCCGCGCACAAAATGGACTACGACGACCAGCTCTGCTTTGCACTGCAAATCCTGCGCGGTGCGCCCACGGTTGCGGCGGCGTTCCGCAAACGGTACAAGTATTTCTGCGTCGATGAGTCGCAGGATACGTCCAAGGTGCAGCATGAAATTATCCGCGTGCTGGCGCAGGAAAGCGGCAATATCTTTATGGTCGGCGACGAGGACCAGAGCATTTACGGCTTCCGCGCCGCCTACCCCCAGGCGCTGATGGACTTTGAAAAGACCTATCCCGGCGCACAGATTTTGCTGATGGAGCAGAACTATCGCTCCACAGAGCCGATTCTGGAGGCTGCCAACCGCTTTGTGGCGCGCAACCGCTATCGCCGCCCCAAGACCATCGCACCGACGCAGGGCCCCGGCGCACCGCTGCAGATCGTCACCGTGCCGCGCCGCGCCGACCAACTGCCATTCTTGTTCGAGACGGCGCAGCACTGCGATACCGGGACGGCGGTGCTGTTCCGCAACCACGAGAGCGCACTGCCCATCATCGACCTGTGCGAGCGGCGGGGCATCCCCTACGCCTGCAAGGCAGTGGACCAGACCTTTTTTTACCAACAAGATCGTCCGCGATGTGACCGATATTTTTACGCTGGCCGCACACCCCGCGGATGGGGAAGCTTTTCTGCGCTGCTACTACAAATTCGGCGTGCCCGTCACCCGCGCACAGGCGCTGTTTGCCTGCAATCAGGCGCGGCAGTACGGGCAGGGCTGCTGGACGGCCCTGCTGAATGAGGACAGCATCCGTCCGCGCACCCGCGCCGCCATGGCTGACGTGGCGGACGGTCTGGCGCGTCTGCCCAAAATGGCCGCGGACGATGCGGTGCGGTTCCTGGCCGACCAGCTGGGCTACGGCAAATATTTGGACAAAAACGGCATGGACCGCACGAAGCTGGCCGTGCTGGAAATGCTCGGCGCACAGGAGCCGACGCCGCGGCACCTGCTGCGTCGGCTGGAAAAGCTGCGCAGCATCATACAAAACCATGAGAATCCGCCCGGGTGCAGGTTTTTGCTTTCGACGATCCACTCGGCCAAGGGGCTGGAATATGACCGGGTCATTTTGTTGGATGTGCTGGACGGCATCCTGCCCGCCAAGCCGGAGCTGTGCTGCCGCACGCCCGGTGAGACACAGCAGTATGAGGAGGATCGGCGGCTGTTTTACGTGGCCATGACCCGCGCGCGGCAGCAGCTGGTGCTGTTTGACTGCGCGGCGGAGCGCTCGGCCTTTGTGGATGAGGTGCTGTCCGGTCTGCCCGGCCAACGCAAACGCCACGACGCCGAGCCCGCGGGCCGCCGCACACCCCCGCCCGCGGCACGCGCTCCACTGCCGCCTGTGGATGTGGACAGCATCACCGCCGTCGGTGCCCATGTGCGGCATGCCGTCTTTGGCCCCGGCACTGTGGAAAGCGTTGCGGGCCGCCGCGTGACCGTGCGCTTTACGGCAGGTCCGCGCACACTGGACGCCCAGGTCGTCGCGGAGCGGCATCTGATGTGGGCGGAGTGAAAAGCTCTTGCCTCCCTCTGCGAGGGAGGTGGCCCGTAGGGCCGGAGGAGAGAACTTTGCCATGACCCGAATATTTCGGATAACCGCGAAGCTCTCTCCCCC
>ENA-OQBL01000867-OQBL01000867.1-human-gut-metagenome-genome-assembly--contig:-NODE-867-length-13839-cov-4.287850_pt1 | contig 13839 bp, 19 predicted proteins | sample MGYA00242747_ERZ504553 | MGnify/ENA primary metagenome ERZ504553 (study PRJEB26092, sample SAMD00036240) | human gut metagenome | host: Homo sapiens | study: EMG produced TPA metagenomics assembly of...
GCCACCTCCCCCGTATCGGGGGAGTCTGTCTCGCATAGGGAGGCAAGAAAAAAAGGAGCCCCGCGGGGCTCTTTTTTTCACATCAATGCGCTAAGACGGTATTTTTTTATTTTCTTGTACACCGCATTTGCTGCCAGCGGCAGAAGCAGGCCCGCGGCGGTGTAGGCAAGCCACCAGGCACCGCCCGTAAAGTAAATCGGGAATGCGGCCAGAAGATACGGCTCTCCGCCTGTGGCCAGCAGGCCAAGCCAGGTCACGAGCTTGAAGCTCAAAAAGTGCAAAATCACAATCGGCATCGTCGCACGGCCCAGATAGGCCAGCGCCGCCCGGACACAGGGCAGGGGAGCGGTCAGGCACGCGGCCTCCCGCACCAGCACCCAGCCCGCCAGGCTGGCAAGCAGCAGGAAAATCGGGCCGCTGTATCCATTGCCCGCCAGACCCACAGAGCCGAGCTGCCCCAGAATCAGCAGCACCGCAAAGGCCGCTGCAGCAAAAATACCACACTGGTACGCCGGTATGCTTTCCCGCGTCGTGCGCCGCAGGACCGTGCCCAGGTAGAACAGGCAGTAGCAGCTGGCCGCAATGCCCAACCCCCACACATTCCATCCGGCCAGCCTGCAGCGCCAGCCCACCCACAGCAGCACGCCGGAAAAAAAGTCCCTGCGGCAGCAGCGTATCGGCACCATGCAGCAGCCTTTGCAGAATAAATTCCACCAAAGCGTACAGAATAGATACTTGAAACAGTGCTTGGATGAACCACATTGCGCCGCCCAGCTGGGTGCCGCCGTCAAACACGCACCAGTGCACGGTGCGGCCAATCACATCCTTCACCGTCACGGGCGTTGTGACGGCATTACCGGGAACCTGCAAAATGCGCTCATCACTCGTCAAAATATTCAGCTTTAAAAACAGGTTGTTCAGCACGGTAAAGGCGGTGTTTGCCAGCACAAAGGGCAGCCAGAGCGTGACGGCTTTGCGCTTGATAAAGTGCACCGGCCCGCCGCGCAGGCTGAAAAGCCAGCCGCTCAGCATAAAAAACAGGGCCATGTGGAACAGGTAGATGAAGTCCGTCCCGCGAAAGCCCGAATGCCCCAGCACCATAAGCACAATGCCGATGCCGCGCATACTATCTATTACAGGGTCACGCTGTTTTGCCATAAATCAGAACCTCACTGCGCGTTTTTGGCGCGGCATTTCGGGCAGATGTAGCGGATCGTCAGCGTGTAGCCGCGTACCTCGGTACCGATGGCGGACTCAATGTCGCGGATCAGCCCCACCACCGGCAGGTCGGCCAGGTCGCCGCAGCTGTCACACAACAGGTGGCCGTGGGGGGTCGGGTTGGCGTCGTAGCGGTCCGGGCCGTCGGGCATTTCCAGATGACCGATCTCACCGTCCAGCTCCATCAATTTCAGGTTGCGGTACACAGTGCCGCGCGCAATGTGCGGCATGGCCTGCCGCGCATGGCTGAAAATTTCGTCAGCGGTCAGATGCTCCGGGCATTTTTCACGCATGATCCCCGAAATCAGGGCGCGTTGGCGGGTCACGGGCAGACCTCCTTTTCTGATTTAAGAATATATCTTATTCAGATAGTACACTAAAATTTATGCTTTGTCAACCGTCTGTGCAAAATCGCCAAGATTCCATTCAGAATTTTTACTTGACTGGGGCTGTTTGTATGCTATAATAAAGTCATATTAAGACTAATTCCTATTTAAACGGAGGTATTCATTATGGAACTCAGAGGCAGCAAGACCGAGAAAAACCTGTGGGAGGCTTTCGCAGGTGAGAGCCAGGCCCGGAACAAATACACCTATTTCGCGTCCAAGGCCAAGAAGGAGGGCTATGAGCAGATCAGCGCCATCTTCACCGAGACCGCCAACAACGAGAAGGAGCACGCCAAGATCTGGTTCAAGCTGTTGATGGAAAACGGCGAGATCCCCGACACGCTGACCTGCCTGAAGATGGCCGCCGCGGGCGAGAACGAGGAGCACACCTCGATGTACCCGCGCATGGCCGCCGAGGCGAAGGCGGAGGGCTTTACCCAGATCGCCGCGCTGTTCACGATGGTCGCCGCGATTGAGAAGGACCATGAGGAGCGCTACAAAGCGCTGGCCGCCAACATTGAGGCGGGCAAGGTCTACGCCCGCGAGACCGAGCAGGTCTGGCAGTGCCGCAACTGCGGGTTCGTCTATATCGGTCAGCACGCGCCGGTCAAGTGCCCGGTATGCGCACATCCACAGAGCTATTTTGAACTGAAGAGCAGCAACTACTAAGTTTAGAGAAGAGATAACATCCGTTCCTGCACATTGAGCGGTAACAGATGCACGCGCATAATGCGAAAAGTCCGTTAAGAGTTTTACCGCAGCGCAATCTCCTCACTCCTCTCTCCCATCTCCTCTCTTTTTTTTTCGCTTAACCCCTTGACAGTTCGTGTTTGACATGCTATATTGTTAGCGTTAGTTAAGGCTAACCGCAGCAAGTATCCGACCTTCGGAACAACCATAGCCCGCCCGGTGCGGTTCTCTCCCCGTGCTGGGCGGTTTTATGGGGCTGATAGTTAGCAGTCACTAACTATTGTAGAGGTAAGGAGTCATCTCATGCAGCAATCGCGTGTCATCCCCCGCCCGCGCAGCTTCGCCTGCGACCTGGCCACCCTATGCGCCCCCACACTGGCGGGGCTCAAGCCTGCCAGCCTGTTCCGCTACCAGCCCGCGCCCGGGCAGGATGCCGCCGCCATGGCCGCCGCCTGGCACGCCGCGTTGTCGCCCCGCGGGGTCACGGTGCGGGTGCTTAGGCAGTGCCCGCGCACCGGGGCTGTGCTGGTCTATGTATACCGCCCGGCCCGTGTGGCCAGGCTGTTGGCAGCGCCGCACATGCTGGACTTTCTGGCGGGGGAAGGCTACACCCCCGGCACCGCAGACGAGCTGCTGGACCAACTGGCCGAAAGGCTCTGCTGCGAGGGAGATTTCCCGCATGAGATCGGCGTTTTTCTGGGATACCCGCTGGCGGATGTCATCGGGTTCATCCAAAACCGCGGCAAAAACTTTACCGCGTGCGGCTATTGGAAGGTCTACACCGATCCCACCGCTGCGCAGGCAGAGTTTGACCGCTATAAAAAGTGCGAGCGCATCTACGCCCGCTGCTATTACAACGGCACCCCGATCAGGCGGCTGACAGTGGCCGCCTGACGATGCACCATAAAATTATAAAAGGAGTAGTTATTTATGAGCAAGATCGCAGTTATCTATTGGAGCGGCACCGGCAACACCGAGGCCATGGCCGATTTGGTCGCCAACGCAGCTGCCGCCGCCGGCGCTTCTGTTGACAAGTTCACCGCCTCCGAGTTCAACGTTTCCTCCGCCGGCGACTACACCGGCTTTGCGCTGGGCTGCCCCGCCATGGGTGCCGAGCAGCTGGAGGAGAGCGAGTTCGAGCCGATGTACCAGGATCTGCGCGGCTCTCTGAGCGGCAAACCCGTTGGCCTGTTCGGCTCCTACGGCTGGGGTGACGGCGAGTGGATCCGCACCTGGGCCGAGGACGCCGAGGCCGCCGGTGCCCGCCTGGTCGTTGAGCCTGTCATGGCCAACGGCTCCCCCGACGGCGATGCCGAGACTGCCTGTGCAGCCCTTGGCGCCGCTCTGGCCAATGCCTGATTTTCTCCATATCCATCCATACCGGGAGGGGCAGCGATGCCCCTCCTTCTTTGTTTGCGCGGCAGGAGCCGGGTATGTGCAGTCCCTGCCGGGCAGTATCAAAAAAGATACCTCTTGACAAAAAGCAAAGCAGAAGTTAGTATATTCTAAGTCAAATTAGAAAGAACTAACCGGGATGGTTTTTTTATGGAAAACGTCATTATTGTTCTGATTCTGGTGGCTGCCGTCGGCTACGGCATCTACAGCTTTATCCACCATCTGCGCCACGGCGGGGGCTGCTGCGGTGAGCATGACGCCCCGCTAAAAAGGTCAGGGCGGCGGACACCAACAAGAGCCACTATCCGCACCGCCTCGTCATGGGCGTGGACGGCATGACCTGCCAGAACTGCCAGCGCCATGTGGAAAACGCATTGAACACCCTGCCCGACACGCTGGCCGAAGTGAACCTGAGCGCCCGGAACGTGACGGTCTGGACAAAGGCCGACGCCGACGAGGAGGTCATCCGCAAGGCCATCCGCGACGCAGGCTACCTGCCGCTGCGCACGAAGGAAAAGGTGTGATTTTTCGGGTATGTCCCGGCCTCTACCGCACTATGTAAAAAAGGAACAACCGCTTATGATGATCAACAAACGTCTGATTTCGATGATGGGCGACTCCAAACGGTACATTGCGTGGAATGTTGTGCTGCAATTCCTTGCGCTGCTGGCCAACATCGTGATGATCTTCGCCGTGTCCCGCTTACTGGCAGGGCTGCTGGACGGCACGCCGGACCTGCCCACCGCACTTCTGTACATTTTCGGTGCGCTGATCGTGCGCTTCTTCTGCACGCGCGGCGCGGCGTCGGCCAGCTACAACGCCAGCTGCACCGTCAAAAAAACGCTGCGCGCCGCCATTTATGAAAAACTGCTCCGCCTAGGCGGCAGCTACACCCAGGCCGTGCCCACCGCGGAGGTTTTGCAGCTGGCAGGCGAGGGCGTCGAGCAGCTCGAGACCTACTTCGGCGCGTATCTGCCGCAGTTTTTCTACGCCATGATCACACCGGTCACGCTGTTTATTGCGCTGGCCCCAGTCAGTCTGCACGCGGCGGTCATCCTGATGATCTGCGTGCCGCTCATCCCGGTTTCCATCGTGGCTGTGCAGAAATTTGCCAAAAAGCTGCTGGGCAAGTACTGGGGCCGATACGCTGCGCTGGGAGACAGCTTTTTGGAGAACCTGCAAGGGTTGACCACGCTCAAGATTTATCAGGCCGACGGAGCCCGCCACGCGGCCATGAACCGTGAGGCCGAGCACTTCCGCAAGGTGACGATGAAGGTGCTGACGATGCAGCTCAACTCTATCATCGTCATGGACGTCATCGCCTACGGCGGCGCGGCGCTGGGCATCATCGTGGCCGCGAAGGAGTTCGCCGCGGGCCGTGTGGCGCTGTCGGGCGCGCTCTGCATCATTCTGCTGTCGGCGGATTTCTTCCTGCCGATGCGCGCGCTGGGGTCGTACTTCCACGTTGCCATGAACGGCATGGCCGCCAGCGACAAAAATTTCAAGCTGTTGGACCTGCCCGAGGGCAGCGCCAGGACCGCCCAGCTCGGCGCGGACTGCGCGATTGCCTGCCGTGACCTGCACTTTGGCTACGCGCCTGAAAAACGAAACGCTGCATGGCTTAAATTTTGACTTCCCGCAGGGCAGTTTCACTGCGCTGGTGGGCGAGAGCGGCTGCGGCAAGTCCACGATTGCCGCCGTGCTGACCGGGCGCGTGTCCGGCTACACGGGGCATGTGACCATCGGCGGGCAGGAGCTTTCCGCCGTCAGCGAGGCCAGCCTTCTAAAAAATGTACGCTCGTCAGCCCTGGGCAGCCACCTCTTTTAAAGGTACGGTGGCCGACAACCTGCGGATGGCCGCGCCCGGCGCAGACGACGGTGCGCTGTGGGGCGCGCTGGAGCAGGTGAATCTGGCGGACTTTCTGCGCTCAATGGACGGACTGGACACCCCGCTGACCGAGGGCGGCGGCAACCTGTCCGGCGGCCAGCTGGCAGCGGCTGGCACTGGCCCGCGCACTGCTAGCATGACAGTCCTGTCTACACTTTTTGACGAGGCAACGTCCAACATCGACGTAGAGAGCGAGATTGACATCATGGCAGGCATCCACCGGCTGACCGGGCGCAAGACGATCATCCTGATTTCTCACCGCCTTGCCAACGTGACAAGGCGGACAATATTTACGTGCTGGATCACGGCCGTCCGGCGGGGCAGGGCACGCACGAGGCACTGCTGGCGCAGGGCGGGCTGTACGCCGACCTGTGGAACCGCCAGCAGGCACTGGAAAACTACGGGAAGGAGGCACAGTAATGGAAAACAAACGTACTCGCGGCAATTTCAACGTCATGTACCGCCTTGTTGGGCTGGTACGCCCTCTCGCCCCGGTCATGGTCTGCGCCGTTCTGCTGGGCGTAGCGGGCTTTCTCTGCGCCATCTTCATCCCGGTTCTGGGTGTGTATGCGCTGCTGGACAGCATGCATTTTTCTGTGCCCGTTGTGCTCAAAACCGCCTGTATTTTGCTGCCGATTCTGGCCGTGTCCCGCGGCGTGCTGCACTACGCGGAGCAGGGCTGCAACCATTTTATTGCGTTCAAGCTGCTGGCGCTCATCCGGGACAAGGTCTTTGGCGTGCTGTGCCAGCTGGCCCCCGCCAAGCTGGAGGGCCGCGACAAGGGCGACCTGATCGCCGTGCTGACCGCTGACATTGAGCTGCTGGAGGTTTTTTACGCGCACACGATCTCGCCCATCTGCATTGCCGTCATCGTAAGCGTCGTTATGGCGTGCTTTATGGGCAGCTATGCACCCGCGCTGGGGCTGTACGCGGCGCTGGCCTATGCGGTCATCGGCATCGGCATACCCGTGGCAGCCGCCAGAGGTGCGCGCAAATCGGGCGAGAGCTTCCGCGCGGAGTTCGGCGCGCTGAACGGCTTTGTGCTGGACAGCCTGCGTGGCGTGCGGGAGAGCCTGCAATACAACGACGGCGCGCATCGGCTGGCGCAAATCAACCAGCGCACCGACGCGCTGGCCGGGCAGGAGCGCCGCCTGAAGGAGGCCGGCGGCACGGCACAGGCCGTGACCGGGGCCATCATCCTGCTGTTGGACGCCGGTATGCTGGCGCTGGCGGGCAGCCTGTTCATGGCGGGCGCCATCGGGTTTGACGGTGCGCTCGTCAGCGTTGTGGCACTCATGAGCAGCTTCGGCCCGGTCATCGCGCTGGCGAATCTCGGCACCGGGCTGCAAAGCACCTTCGCCGCGGGCAACCGCGTTCTGGATATTCTCGATGAGCAGCCCGCTGTGCGCGAGGTCACCGACGGCAGGGACATTGTGTTCCGCGGTGCCGACGCCCGCCGCGTGACCTTCGGCTACCGCGACAGCGAGATTTTGAAGGAGGTCAGCCTGCACATCCCGGAGCACGGCATCGTAGGCATCACGGGCCGCAGCGGCAGCGGCAAATCCACGCTGCTCAAGCTGCTCATGCGGTTCTGGGACACGGATTTAGGCCGGGTCGAGATCTCCGGCGAGAACATCAAGGGCATCAACACGGCGTCGCTGCGCGCAGCGGAGAGCTTCGTCGAGCAGGACACCGTGCTGTTCCATGACAGTATTGAAGAGAATGTCAAAATTGCCAACCGGAACGCGACCCATGAGCAGGTCGTGGCAGCCTGCAGGAAGGCGTCCATCCACGACTTTATCATGACGTTGCCGCAGGGCTACGACACGCCCGTCGGGGAGCTGGGCGATACCCTCTCGGGCGGCGAGCGGCAGCGGCTCGGTGTGGCGCGGGCATTTCTGCACGATGCACCGTTTATTCTACTGGACGAACCGACAAGCAACCTCGACAGCCTGAACGAGGCCGTCATCTTGCGCAGTTTGGCCGAGGAGCGGGCCAGCAAGACCGTGGTGCTTGTATCCCACCGCGCCTCGACGATGCGAATTGCTGACACGACGTACTCTGTGGAAAACGGGAGGATGCGCTGATGGCCGTTACGGACACTGTAGGGGGCGGCGTCCCCGACGCCCCGGAGAAGAAGCGCCAACAGGAAAAGGCCGCTGTCGGCCTGATGATTGAGCTATACTGCCGCGGCCATCACGGTACGCCCAAGGGCCGGCTCTGCCCCGACTGTGCGGTCCTGCGGGACTACGCCGACGCGCGGGTGGACCACTGTCCGCATATAGCGACCAAAACGTTCTGCAGCGTCTGCCAAACGCACTGCTACAAGCCCGAGATGCGGGAGCGCATCCGCCAGGTCATGCGCTGGAGCGGTCCTCGGATGCTGTTCCACCATCCCGTTTTGGCGGTGCGGCATCTGGCAGAGACGCGGAAGCAGAAAAAGGGGCAATAAGATATTGAATATGCCGGAAGGGGAGAGCGGTCCCTCCGGCTTTTTTGCTGTCTGTAGGAGCCTGGCACGCCCGGCCAGGCACCTTCCCCGCAAGCGAGCGCCCACGTATAGCCGCGGGCGGGGCATGCCCCGCCCCTACAGACCGGCCCGAAAGCAGGTGGTTATCCAATCATCTGCCGTTCCTCCTTTCCTTCACAATTTGTTCAAAGCTGCACAATTTAAGTTAGCAATAACTATCTACTTTTCACAAACCTGTTTGGTTAGCCTAACTTCCGTATTGACATCGTGAGTTAGTGGTGGTAAACTACCATTGTAAGCGGTTAGAGCGTTCTAACCGCATGCTTTTGCTCCATGCGTTAGCATAGGCTAATATATTGCAGAATTGCAAAAGGGGAGTGTGTGGAATGCCTTTAACGATGACTAAAGCAGGCGATACCGTTACTATCCGAAAGATCACCGGCAAGGATGAGGTCCGCCAGCATCTGGCCGAGCTTGGCTTTGTCGTGGGGGAGACCGTTACCGTGGTCAATGAGATCAGTGGCAACCTCATCCTTCAGGTCAAGGAAGCGCGCATCGCGCTGGATAAGACCCTGGCCATGCGCATTATCGTTGCGTAAAAAATTTGGAATCGCAGCCCCTCGGCTGTTTGATTGATTGTACCAAGAGGAGGAACGAAGTATGAAGACTCTGAAAGATGCACAGGTCGGCGAGACCGTCACCGTTGCCAAGCTGCACGGCGAGGGCCCTGTCAAGCGCCGCATCATGGACATGGGCCTGACCAAGGGCACCAAGGTTTACGTCCGCAAGGTCGCACCTCTGGGCGACCCGATGGAGCTGACCGTCCGAAACTACGAGCTCAGCGTCCGCAAGGCTGACGCCGAAATGATCGAAGTTGAGTGAGTTCTGAAAAAGTAAAGAAGGGGTTTAACCAAATGGCAATTAAAATTGCTCTGGCAGGCAACCCGAACTGCGGTAAAACCACCCTGTTCAACAGCCTGACCGGTTCTAACCAGTATGTCGGCAACTGGCCCGGCGTTACCGTTGAGAAGAAGGAGGGCAAGCTCAAGGGTCACGACGACGTCGTGATTCAGGACCTGCCCGGTATCTACTCTCTGTCTCCCTACACGCTGGAGGAGGTCGTTGCCCGCGGCTACCTCGTCAATGAGAAGCCCGACGCCATCCTGAACATCATCGACGGCACCAACATCGAGCGTAACCTCTACCTGACCACCCAGCTGATCGAGCTCGGCATCCCCGTGGTCATGGCCGTCAACATGATCGACCTCGTCCGCAAGAACGGCGACAAGATCGACCTGAAGAAGCTGTCCAACGAGCTGGGCTGCGAGGCCGTCGAGATCTCCGCCCTGAAGAACGAGGGCAGCGAGAAGGCTGCCGAGCTGGCCGTCGCCGCTGCCAAGAAGGGCAAGGCAGGCGAGCTGCCTCACGTCTTTACCGGCAGCGTTGAGCATGCCATCGCCCACATTGAGGAGTCCATTCAGGGCAAGGTCGATGGCCGCTTCCTGCGCTGGTACGCTGTCAAGCTGTTTGAGCGCGACGACAAGGTCCAGGCTGAGCTGAACCTGAACAAAGAGCTGCTCGACCACATCGACGCCCACATCACCGACTGCGAGAAGGAAATGGACGATGACGCCGAGAGCATCATCACCAACCAGCGCTACGCTTACATCAACGGCGTTGTTGACAAGGCCGTCAAGAAGAAGCCCCGCACCGAGAACCTGACCGCCTCCGATAAGGTCGACCAGTTCGTCACGAACCGTATCCTGGCGCTGCCGATCTTCGCGCTCATCATGTGGCTGATGTACGCCATCGCGATGGGCACCTCCGTTGCGGACGGCGGCATCGGCATCGGCACCTTTGCCACCGACTGGACGAACGATGTTCTGTTCGGTGAGATCGTCCCGAACGCCCTGGGCGGCCTGCTGGAATCCATCGGCGTTGCTGGCTGGCTGTACGGCCTGATCATGGACGGCATCGTCGCCGGTGTCGGCGCTGTTTTGGGCTTCGTTCCCCAGATGCTCGTTCTGTTCTTCCTGCTGTCCATCCTCGAGGATGTCGGCTACATGGCCCGTGTCGCCTTCATCATGGACCGTATCTTCCGCCGCTTCGGTCTGTCCGGCAAGAGCTTCATCCCCATTCTGGTTGGTACCGGCTGCGGCGTTCCCGGTGTTATGGCTTCCCGTACCATCGAGAACGAGCGTGACCGCCGTATGACGATCATGACCACCTGCTTCATTCCCTGCGGTGCCAAGATGCCCATCATCGGCCTGATCGCAGGTGCTCTGTTCGGCGGCAGCAGCTGGGTCGCCACCTCTGCTTACTTCATCGGCTTTGCAGCCATCATCATCTCCGGCATCATCCTGAAAAAGACGAAGTTGTTCGCCGGTGATCCTGCTCCGTTCGTTATGGAGCTGCCCGCTTACCATGTGCCCGCCTGGGGCAACGTCCTGCGCGCTACTTGGGAGCGCGGCTGGTCCTTCATCAAGCGTGCCGGCACCGTCATTCTGGCTGCCACCATCATCCTGTGGTTCCTGCAGGGCTTCGGCTTCGAGAACGGCGCGTTCACGATGGTCGAGGATCAGGACAACTCCATCCTGGCTATCGTTGCAAGCGCAATTTCCTGGATCTTCATCCCGCAGGGCTTCGGCAACTGGCGTGCAACCGTCGCTTCTATCTCCGGCCTGATCGCCAAGGAGAATGTCGTCGGTACCTTCGGTGTTCTGTATCACTATGCTGACGAGCTGTCTGACAACGGCGACGAGATCTGGCCCGAGGTCGCTGCCAGCTTCACCGCGATCTCCGCTTACAGCTTCATGATCTTCAACCTGCTGTGCGCTCCCTGCTTCGCTGCTATGGGCGCCATCAAGCGCGAGATGAACAACGGCAAGTGGACTGCCATCGCCATCGGCTATATGTGCCTGTTTGCCTACTGCGCTTCTCTGGTCGTCTATCAGATCGGCGGCCTGATCACCGGTGAGGTCGGTTTCAACTTCTTCACCATTGTGGCAATCGCCATCATCGCCTTCACGATCTACCTGCTGTTCCGCCCCAACAAGTACGCGGGTGTCAACGAGGTTCAGTTCGATTCCAAGAAGGCTGTTGCTTCCAAGTAATCTTGAATGTATAATAATACCGTATTCTTCCGGAAAGGAGCGGACTTTTTATGATGGAATTTTTAGCTGCTAATTTCAACCTGCCTACGATTATCGTTTCGATTTTTGTGTTTGGCGGTACCGGCTGGCTCTTATATCATGAACACAAGACCGGCGGCCTCGGCTGCTGTGACGGCTCCTGCGGGGGCGGCGGCTGCGGCAGTCACGGCGGCTGCACAGGTAATTGTAAGACCTGCGGCGGTGCCTGCCACAGTAAGTAAAGCATAAGTGCCTGAAGGGGGCGCGGGTCCGTTCGTGGCCCGCGCCCCCTTTTAGTTTGGTATAAGGAGAGATGTACCTTGACCCTGACCGATTCCAACCTGCGTTATCTGCTGGCCATCCACCATCTGGCGCTGCAAAGCACCGAGGTCTCGCCGCTGGCACTGGCGCAGGCTATGGGCGTGACCAAGCCCAGCGTCACCAGCATCCTGACCAGCCTGATGAAGCAGGGGGTCATTGTGCGGCGGCGGTACGGCAAAATTTACATCACGGACCGCGGCGTGCTCTACGCGCGCTATTACGACGAGCTGGTCGAGAAGATTTTGCAGCACTTCCCGCTGGCGGGCGAAGGCTTCACCCCCGAGGAATGCTACAGCGCCGCGGTGGCCATGGCCGTATCGCTGCCCGCAAGGGAGATCGACGAGAAGTGCGAGAGCCTGTACGGAGAGGATTGTAGGGAGGGGTCTTGACCCCTCCGCGGGGCGTCGAGGACGCCGCCCCCTACAGTAGAGGAGAGATTTATCCCTCACGGGAGGGTCAAGACCCTCCCCTACAAATCACCCATAAAAATTCCCTTTGCAAATTCTATTGCACACCGCCGCGAATTGTGGTAAAGTAAATTTATATAGGTATAAACGAGGGGGAACCATAATGCAGCTGAATCCGCATTACGCCGAGCTGAACGAGAGCTATCTGTTCAGCACCATTGCCCACAAGGTAGCCGACTACCAGAAGGCCCATCCCGAGGCAGACGTCATCCGTCTGGGCATCGGCGACGTCACCCTGCCGCTGGCGGCGTCCGTGACGGAGGCCATGCACAAGGCCGTTGAGGAGCAGGGCCACAAGGGTACGTTCCACGGCTATATTCCCAGCGAGCAGGGCTATGAGTTCCTGCGCGACGCTATCCGCAGGTATTACGCGGGCCACGGTGTCGAGCTGGATATGTCCGAAATTTTCATCTCCGACGGTGCCAAGAGCGACCTGGGCAACCTGCTGGACCTGTTCAGTCAGGACAACACGATCCTTGTTCCCGACCCGGTCTACCCGGTCTACGTCGATGACAACGTGATGGCGGGCCGCAAGATTCTATACCTGCCCGCCACGGCGGAGAACGGCTTCCTGCCGATGCCGGACGAGGCCCCCACGCGGACATCGTCTACATCTGCAGCCCCAACAACCCCACCGGCGCGACCTACTCCGTCGAGCAGCTCAAGGCCTGGGTCGCCTGGGCGAAGGCCAATGACGCGGTCATCCTGTTTGACGCCGCCTACGAGTGCTTCGTCTCCGAGCCGGGTCTCGCCCGCAGCATCTTTGAGGTCGAGGGCGCGAAGGAGGTTGCCATCGAGGTGTGCAGCTTCTCCAAGATCGCAGGCTTCACCGGCACGCGCTGCGGCTACACCGTCGTGCCGCAGGCGCTGGCTGGCGGCAAGCTGAACAAGATGTGGCTGCGCCGCCAGACTACGAAGTTCAACGGCGTTGCCTATGTTGTGCAGCGCGGTGCCGAGGCCGTCTTTACCGACGAGGGCATGAAGGAGATCCAGCAGAACCTCGACTACTACCGCGCCAACGCCGCTGTCATTGCGGCGGCGCTGGACGAGGCCGGTGTCTGGTACTGCGGCGGCAAGAACAGCCCCTACATCTGGCTGCGCTGCCCCAACGAGATGGGCAGCTGGGAGTTTTTTGACTGGCTGCTCGAGCGCGCCCACGTGTGGCACCCCCGGCGAGGGCTTCGGCCCCTGCGGCAAGGGGTATTTCCGTCTGACGGCGTTCGGCGATGCCGAGCGCACCAAGGAGGCCGCCGCACGCATCAAAGCGGCGCTGGCCACACTGTAATATTGCGGGAGGGTTTACACCATGAAACCAAATGAAGAAATCATGGAATTTCTGAAAGAGAATCCCACCTTCTACCTTGCCACCGTCGATGGCTATCTGCCCCGCGTGCGTCCCATCGGTTTTGCCATGTGGTACAACGGCCACCTGTGCATTGCCCTGGGCAAGCACAAGGCCGCCTACAAGCAGCTTTTGGACAACACGAACCTCGAGATCTGCGCCGCCAATGACCGCGGCGAGTGGCTGCGCGTGCAGGGCACGGCAAACTTTGACAACAGCCCCGAGGCCCAGGCCGCCGCGTTCCAGGTCATGCCCCAGCTGGCAGATCTGTACAACGAGGAGACGGGCAACAAGCTCGGCATCATCTACCTCGACCATCTGTCCGCCAAGCTCTTCTCGATGTCCGGTGTTGTGAAAGACATTATGAACTACTGATACTTACGTAAAGCCAATGCCCCGGTGTGCGTTTCTGCGTACCGGGGCACTTTTTGCGCTGCCGAGAGCGGGCACGGGCGGATATGGAATCCGCCCTACAGCCCTTAAAAATCGGCTTGTAGGGAGGGGTCTTGACCCCTCCGCGGGGCGTCGAGG